>MDSW01209374.1_pt1 | contig 11254 bp, 11 predicted proteins | sample 811171 | NCBI WGS metagenome assembly MDSW01 (sample SAMN05326641, study PRJNA326480) | marine metagenome | isolation source: seawater | place: Atlantic Ocean: North West | collected 2012
CCAGCAAGAATGATCAAACAGAAACTCATTGTATAAACTTATATTATATTTATATAAATAATTAACTATATGTTTAAGATAATTAAAAATTTTAATTGGATAATTTTATCCTCTTTTACATGTATTTTTCTTGGAATATTGACATTTCTTACTTTTATAAACGAGGGATTTGTACCTTTAACAGAAAAAAATATACTTATTTTACTTTCAATAGATATAATTTTATTATTAATATTCTTTTATCTTATATTTAGAAATTTTTTTAGATTTTATACCGCTGGAAAAAAAAATAAATCTGGTTCTCAAACAAATTTTAAATATATATCACTGTTTTCAATATTTACGTTAATACCATCTTTACTTGTTGCAATTTTTTCACTTTTTATTTTTAATTTTGGATTACAAAAATATTTTGATGATCAAATTACACAAGCAGTTAATAACTCTAATGACGTAGCCAAAAATTACTTAGAAGAAAGTAAAAAAAATATTAAATCTGATATAATTTTAATGAGTGTTGGATTAAATAGAGTTTCAAATTTTTATTATTCTAACCCAAAACAATTTTTAAGAGTAGTTGGAGCAGAAAAAATACTAAGAAAAATAGATGATATTTACTTGATTGATAGTGCTGGAAATATTTTATTGTCCGAAACAGGTATTTCTTCAGATGATTTCTTGCCTCCTGGTGAAGAAACCTTTGATGAGGCATTGAAAGGCGCGCCTGTTATTATCCCAGGCAGTCTGGAAAACAAAACATCGGCTATGATAAAACTTAGTACATTCATTGATACATATCTTTATATTTCTAGAAATATTGATCCCGATATTCTTAAATACCTTAATGAAACTGAGCAAGCAGTAAGTTTCTACTATTCTGTAGAAAATAGTCAAACAGGTATCAAAATTACTTTTGCAATTATTTATATAATTGTTGTTACATTGCTACTCTTTCTTTCCACGTCATTAGCAATTACTTTTGCCAGAAGGTTAACTAAACCCATTGTAAATTTAATAAGCGCATCTGAGAACATAAGTAAAGGTGAACTTGATGCAAAAGTACCAAATGTTGATGCAGACGATGAAATTAAAAAACTTAATAATAATTTTAACAACATGATAACAAGATTGAAAAGGCAACAAGATAAACTTTTAGTAAATGAACGATATGAGGCTTGGGAAGTAGTCGCCAGAAAACTTGCACATGAAATTAAAAATCCACTTACTCCAATACAATTATCTATAGATAGATTAAAAGAAAAATATTCTTCAAAAATAGGAGAAGAAAAATCTGAATTTAATGATTATTTAAAAACTATAAATCGTCAAATTAAAGATATTGAAAACCTTGTAAACGAATTTTCTAATTTTGCAAGAATGCCTAGACCTGTTATTAAAAAGATTAATTTGAATGAAGTATTAATCCGTGCAATTAATTTTTTAAAAATTTCATTAAAATCTAAAATATCTTTTAATAATGAAAAGAAACCATTTTTAATTATGGGTGATGAAGACCAGCTTTATAGAGTTTTTATTAACATTATTAAAAATGCAAATGAGTCTATTATTGATATTATGAATAAAAAGCCTAAATATGAGGGAAAAATTGACATAGATATTTTTAAGAATAATGATTATATAGTCATTATTATAAGAGATAACGGTGAAGGAATATCAGACACAAAAAAAGCAATGACACCTTATTTTACAACAAAAAAAAAGGGAACGGGTTTAGGCTTGCCAATAGTAAGCAAAATTATAAACGAACATTCTGGTGAGTTTATTATAAAAAAAGATAAAGGAACAATAGTTGAGATCTGGCTGCCAAGTATTTAACATATGAGTAAAGAAGTTTTAGTTATAGATGACAATCCCGACATACGTTATTTAATTTGTAATATTTTAAAAGAGAAACAATTTAGCGTAAGATCAGCTGCTAATTATGATCAAGCTGTTTTAGAAATAAATAAAAAACTACCTGATTTAGCAATCATTGATATTAAACTTGATAGAGCTGATAAAGACGGTATAGATTTACTTAAACTTCTCATCAAAAAAAACAATTCTTTACCAGTTATTATGATTTCAGGACATGCCACTGTTCAAATTGCCTTAGAGTCAATTAGATTGGGCGCATATGAATTCATTGAAAAAGGAGCATCTTTTTCAATAGATAAATTATTAAATTATGTAAATCGAGCTTTAGAAACAGCCAATCTTAAAGAGGAAAAAGATATTATCGAAAATAAATTATTTCATTCATTCGAGCTTATTGGAAAAAGTCAATCTATTATAAAAGTAAAAAAAATTATTGAAAAATTATCAAACACTGAAAGTAGAGTTTTAATTTCAGGTCCCACTGGTTCAGGCAAAGAATTAGTAGCAAGAAAAATTCATAAGTTATCTTCCAGAAGTAAAAAGCCATTTGTCGTAATAAACGCTGCTTCATTAAAAGAAAAAACATATGAAAAAGAATTATTTGGGCAAGAATTTACTGATGGCACTATTTCTTTTGGAGTTCTAGACAGGGCCAATAAAGGGACTTTATTAATTGATGAAGTAACCGAGATACCGGTTGATACTCAAGCGAATATTTTAAGGGTGCTAATTGATCAAAAATTTAAAAGGATAAACGGGAAAAAAGATGTAAATGTGAATATTCGAATAATTTCTTCTACTTCTAGGAATTTATTAAAAGAAGTAGATGAGGGAAAATTTAGAGAAGATCTTTTCCATAGATTAAATGTTGTTCCGATTGAACTAAGTCCACTCACATCCAGAACTGAAGATATTCCAGAATTGATAAATTATTTTAAAAAAAAGATTTCAGAAATTAATGGTGTTCAAGAAATTGAAATCAACACAAAAAATGATCAATTATACACTTATAATTGGCCTGGCAATGTAAGAGAGCTCAGAAACTTAATTGAGAGAATATCAATTGTTTCAGCTAACGAGAGCAAAGAAAACGTAGATAAAACAATTAGTGATATACTTAATAATAAAAAATCAATTGATAATTACTCAGCTTTTAAAGATACGTTTACCTCACCTTTAAAAGAAGCTAGAGAACAGTTTGAAAAAGAATATCTTTCAATACAACTTAAAAAAAACCACGGTAATATATCTAAAACGGCCGACTTTATAGGAATGGAGAGATCAGCTCTTCACAGAAAATTAAAACAACTCGGTATAAAAGGTATCAACTAAAAAATGAATATAATTATTTGTGGTGCCGGAAAAGTAGGCTTTTCAATAAGTAAACAACTTTCTTCTCAAGGTCATTCAGTTACAGTAATAGATCAGTCATCAGAAGATATTAAAAAAATCAATGATACCCAAGACGCAAAAGGAATAGTTGGTAGAGCCACTTTGCCTTCAGTTCTAGAAAACGCTGGTGCAGAGAGTACAGATATGATTATTGCTGTTACAAGAAATGATGAAACAAATATGGTTGTTTGTCAATTAGCGAGCTCTTTGTTCAATATACAAAAAAAAAATTGCTAGGATAAGAACAAAAGATTTTTTAGAGGGAAAATGGAGTAAACTTTACAACAAATCTAATATCCCTATTGATGTAATTATTTCTCCTGAAAAAGAGGTGGCTAAATCTCTATTTAGAAGATTAGAGGCACCGGGTGCTTTAGACAATGTTCCATTTGCTGGTAACAAAGTTAAAATGCTTGAAATCGCAATTGAAAAATCATGTCCAATAATAAACATGTCTTTAAAAAGATTAAGTGAAAAATTTCCAAATTTTAGAGCAAATATTGTTGGTCTCGTGCGTAAAGAAAAATTTCAATTTTTAAAAAAAGATGACAAATTAGTTGAAGGTGACAATGTATATGTTGTAGTTAGCAGTGATCAGTTAAATGAAATCTTGAAAGCATTTGGTCACGAGGAAAAAACATCAAAGAAAATTCTTATTATAGGAGGTGGAAATATCGGGTTACATCTTGCTAAAATGGTTGAAGAAAACTTTCAAGGTGCGAGAGTAAAAATTATTGAAAAAAACAAAACCAGAGCAGAAGAAATAGCTGCAGAACTCACTTCATCTATTGTAATTAATGGCGATGCACTTGATGAAGAAATTTTAAAAGAAGCAAATTTAGAGGATTCTGAAACTGTTCTTGCGCTTACAAATGATGACGAAAATAATATTATGGCGTGTGTGCTTGCGGAGAAAACAGGTCAAACTAAAAGGACAATAGCTATAGTAAATAAATCGAACTACAGTTTGTTACAAAGTTCTTTAAATATTGATGATTTAGTCGATCCAAGAATGACCACTGTATCAAGAATAATGGAACACGTTCATAGAGGAACTATTGCAACTGTGTATTCTCTCTTAGATGGTGAATATGAGTTTATTGAAGCGAAAGTTTTAGAAAAATCTGATCTTTTAAACAAAAAGATAAAAGATAGCGACCTACCAGAAAATGTTAGAATTGGAGCTATAGTCAGAGGCAAACAGGTTATGATACCAGGTGGAGATTTCATTTTTGAAAAAGACGACCTTGTTGTGCTTCTGGCAAGCAAAGATCAATTAAAAGAAATTGAAAATATATTTAGTATTGTTTAATTTTTTTTTCCCAATTTACAGCTGTTTTTAAAATATATTTGATATTATTAAACCTTGGTTTCCATGAAAAAAGTTTTTTAAATTTATCAGTATTAGCTACTATCATTTTGCTATCTCCATCTCGACGTGGCCCAATTTCATAGTTAATCTTTTTATCTAAAATTTGATTAAAATTTTCTACAACCTGTTTGACCGAATAACCTACGCCATATCCACAATTAAATATTTGTGATTGACCATTATTAACTAGATATTTAGTAGAAATTAAATGTATGTCAGCTAAATCTGAAACATGTATAAAATCCCTGATAGGTGTGCCATCAAAAGTGTCATAATCATCACCATTAATAATAAGTTTATCCCTTTTTCCCACAGCAACTTCACAAGCTCTTTTTATTAAATGTGAAGAAAATTTTGAAATTAAACCACTACGTAGTTCTTCATCTGCACCCGCAACATTGAAATATCTTAAAATCACAAATTTTACATCAATCTCTTTAGATTTTTTAATTATAAAATTTTCCAGCTTTAATTTTGAGGCCGCATAAGGATTCAAAGGATTAGGTAGATCACTCTCTAAAACTTGATGATTTTTTGGATTACCATAAATTGAAGCTGTTGAAGAAAAAATAATCTTATTAAGACCATTTTTAAAACATATATTCAGGAAAGATTTTGCCTTTTCGTAATTAAATTTATTATATTTTTCTGGATATTTTACAGACTCATCTACTCTGATTAATCCGGCAAAATGCAAAACTAAATCAAATTTTTCTTTCTTAATTATATTTTCAATTTTTGATTCATCCGCAATATCAGAAATTACTAGTTTGGCTTTTTTGGGGACTAAATTTTTGTTTCCTGTAACCAGACTATCAATAACTGTCACATCAAACCCTTCGTCTAAAAATAAATGACATACATGACTTCCAATATATCCAGCTCCACCAGTTAATAAAACTTTCATTTAATTTTTTTCTTAATTTGATCAAACTTTTTTAGAGCTGCAGATATTGTCATATCCATGTCGTAGTAGGCGTAATCGGCTAACCTCCCACCAAATTCAAATCTTTTTATTTTACTTACCTCTAGTTTATATTTTCTATGTTTTAACCTATTTCGCTCATCATTAATTGGATAATAAGGTTCTTTGTCATTTTTTTTTGAATATTCTTTGATAATAAGTGTACGATCTGACTTAAAAGGTTTTCTCTCAGGGTGCAAATGCTTTGGCTCATGTATTCGTGTAAATTTATCTTTAAGATCAGGATAATTAATTACAGAAGTGCCTTGGAAGTCTCTCATATTTTTTGTTACTTTTTTAAAAGATAAAGATCTCCACTCAAGTTTTCCAAATTTGTATCTCATTAAAGAATCCAGAGGGCCTGTATAAATGGTCAAATACCTGGGTTTTATTTTATAATTTAAATTGAAGCTTTCATTAAATTTTATCTTAATGTTTTTGTTTTTCGTTAAATTTATAAAAATATTTTTATAACCATTTTTTGGTATGCCTTGATACTGAGTTTGCTGGTAATAATCCTCATTATAACTGTATCTTATAGGCAACCTATTAAATATACTCTCAGGTAAAAGTTTTGGATTTTTTCCCCATTGTTTTTGAGTATATCCTTTAATAAAGGCATTATATAATTCCTTTCCGATCTGTGAAATAGCTTTATCTTCAAAGTTTTTAAATTTATATTTCTTTAATTTTTTTGTTTTTTTATTAATAAAATTTTCAGCTTCGGATGGTTTAAAATTTTTTTTAAAAAAAGTATTTATTGTTTCAAGATTAATGGGCATTTGGTAAACTTTATTTTTATGACTTGTTAAAACTTGATGTCTATAATTATTAAATTCAGTAAACTTATTTATGTACTTCCATACTTTTTCATTTGAGGTGTGAAATATATGAGTTCCGTATTTGTGATATTCAATATCAGTTTTATCATCAATCTCACTATATGAATTTCCACCAATATGATTTCTTTTTTCAATAATTAAGACTTTCTTATTAAGAACATTAGCTATTCTTTCAGCTAGAACAGCTCCATAGAAACCTGATCCAATTATAAGTACGTCTGGTATATTATTTTTTTTCATTATAAATATTTTTTTTTATTGCAGATAAAATTATACCATTTCTACTTACCTGATGTACAATTTCAGAGTTATATTCATCATAGCAGTTTGAGGCTTTATTATCTTTTTCTGAAAACAGCGTCCTATTAGTCATTATAACAAACGATGCATTTTCCTTATCTGTGTATTCTGATCTTTCATATCTTTGTCTCATATATATTTTTGTTATTTCAGGGCTTACTCCACAAGAGAAATAGTCTATTTTATCTTCTCCTAAATTTGAACTCAATATCAACTCCTTTAAGCTTGTGGACCAATAATCATTTTCAAATTTTTGATATCTAATACTTTTGTCTCCTGAAAAGAAATTTAAAAAAGTGTAATGATACGGCGTTATAGTCAAAAAGTTAATCAAATGGAAACAAATTAAAATAGTAAAAAATATTTTAATTAAATTATAAAAAATATTATACTTAATAAAAATAAGATAGAAAACTATTGAGGGAAGGATAGCTAAATAGGGCGCACTCCATAAAAAAAGTCTTAAACCATCATAAATAGGATAGGGTATAAAGATCATAACTACGGTTGGAAAAGCTAATAAAAAAAGAATTAAAATAATTTTGGTTTCAAAGTTTTTAAAATTTTTTTTTAAAAAAATTCTATTAACGAAAAAAATAGGAATAGCGACCAAATATAGAAATAATATAAATTCTGGCAATTTGTAAAAATAATTTATTAATAAATAATTATAAGGAATATTATCTTTATCAATATAAACACCATTTAATAAGCTGTATGGCCAACCTATTTCCATTGAAAAAGTTTTGATAAAAAAACTATAAGGTAACAAAATTATATTATCGTGTGTGTCTACCCAAAATAAAACTAAAATAAAATAAAAAAATAAAAAAAATAAAATAAAATCAAAAAAAACATTTTTTAAGCTTTTTTTTTTATTTAGAAATATTATTGCTAAAAATATAAAAATTACTGGAATTAAGGAGCCCAAAAATAACAATTGTATTCCTGTTCCTAATGCAGCAAGTATTGATATTTTTAAAATTAATAATAATTTTTTCTTAAATTTAAAATTAAGAAAAGTATATTTATAAACATAGTAAACAATCCAAACATGAGAAAATGCTAAAATTATATCCTTATTATTTATAGCCAAATGTCCAAAAAAAAATGGTATTAAAAAAAGAAAAATTGAAGAAATCTTTGCAATTGTCTTATTGAATAAAATTTTATTTATTCTATATAAGCCAACTATAGTCATTAAACCAAAAATTGTATTTATTAAGTGAAAAATTTCCAAACTTAAATGTTTTGGAAATATTTGATTAATTAAACTAGACAGTGACCAATATAAAGTTGAAAATCTATACTTGTAAATAAAAGACTCTTCAATTTGTCCGAAAGACAAAAGATATTTTAAATTAATCTTTCCAATCTCATGGTAATATAATTCATCCCAAGAAACACCAATTATAAAAGCGCAATATAAAGCATAAATAATTAAAGCAGTTTTGATTATTTTCTCATTATCTAATAAAATATTTAAGTATTTTTTCAATTTAAATTTTATTTTAATTCAGAAGAAATTTTTTCAATAAATTTTTTAATTAAAATTGCATCTTCATCGGAAAGTATACGGTCTTTTTCTAATCCACTTTTAAGTTCAGACCTTAGTTTATCTTTTATCATTTCAGCAGTGTTTTTATCTAAGTTAGATAACTTACTAAGGACATCAAGTTTGTCAGCTAAAAATATATTGTAAAAGACATTTATAATAACTATTATGGCAAAAGTAATAGCGATTAATTTAACAAAAAAGATTTTTAAATTGCTTTCTGACTTTATCATAAATACATTGTCTTTATAAACTTTTAACCAGTTATGGTCAAATTACCAGCTATAGATATAATAATTCCAAACTATAATAAAGCTAAATATCTCAATCAGTGTTTAGACTCAATAATATCTCAAACATACAAAAATTGGAAAATATATTTAATTGATGATAACTCAAATGACAACTCACTGGAAATTTTAAAAAAATATCAAAAATTTGATAACATAAATTTTTTTTTTTTAAAAAATAATAAAGGACCAGCTTTTTGTAGAAATTACGGTATTGAAAAATCCGAGTCTAATTACTTAGCTTTTATGGACTCCGACGATTTTTGGCCAAAAGATAAATTAGAAAAACAATTATTTGAAATGTTAAAAAATGAATATAGTTTTACTTATACAAACTATAATTTTTTTTATAACGATAATGATAAAAATGTAAGAACTATAAATTTACCGCTTTTTATAGACTTTAAAAGTTTTCTTTACCAATCATCAATGAGCACTTCTTCAATTATAATTTCAAGAAAGGCACTGGGAGATATCAGATTCAAAAATGTTGATCAGGAGGATTATCTTTTTAAATGTGACCTACTTAAAAATGGCGAAACAGCATTTAAAATAAAAGATACATATGTTTTTTATAGAATTAATAAAGAAAATAGATCGTCTAATAAGTTAAAAAATATACTTAGTTTATGGAAAATTAATAAATTTCATAACAAACTGAACTTCTTTGCTAATTTTAAGTCTGTATTCTTGATAAGTTTAAATTCTTTAAAAAAATATGGTTGGAAATGAAAAAAATTGTTTTAAAAAAAACAACAACAATTTACGTGATGGCCCCATCAGGTACATTTACTGGTGGTCCTGAGGTCTTACATCAAATGGCATTAGAGATTAAAAAAGTTTTTAAATTAAACACTTTTATGTATTATTTGCCTGAAAGCCCTAATCCTGTGCATAAAAATTTTCAAAAGTACAAGTTAAAATACGTAAATAAAATTGAGGACAAAAAGGATAATATATTAATTATACCAGAGTATTATTCTTTTATCCAGCATGCCCTTAAATTTAAAAATGTAAAAAAAATTATGTGGTGGTTAAGTGTAGACAACTACTTTGGTTACAAAATTAGAACTAATTTTAATAAGTTTATTAGATCAATAATTAAAATACCATTTAACATTATAAAAACATTTAATTTAGTCACAAATTATAGTTTTGGATTAATAACTTATCATGATTATTTAAAATTTATTTATAGTTTTATTAATTTAAAAAAACTTAATGAATTTAAAGATATCGATCTTCATTTATGTCAATCATACTATGCTTATACTTTTTTAAAAAAATATTTTAAAAATATAGCTAATTTATCAGACTATCAGAGAGAGGAAATATTACTAAATTATAAAAAAAGAAATATAAGTAAAATTAATCTAATATGTTATTCTAACAAAAGTAATGCATTTATTAAAAAAATTTCAAAGTTCACGAATTACAAAATGATTGAATTAAAAGGATTTAATAATAAACAAATTATTAGTATATTTAAAAAAACAAAAATATATTTAGACTTTGGCTATCATCCTGGCAAAGATAGAATGCCTAGAGAGGCAGTTTTATTCAATAATTGCATTATTACCAATAGAAGGGGTAGTGCTAAAAATAATTATGATATACCTATTAGCAAAAGGTATAAATTTGATGAACGAAATTCAAATTTAACGAAAATTAAAAATATTATTGATGGTATCTTTAATAACTATAATAAAGAAATTAAATACTTTGCAAAATACAAAAAGAAAATATTGAATGAGAAGAAAATTTTTAACCAAGACTTAAAAAAAATATTTAAAAAAAATTAAATGTCTAACAAAATTTCAATTATTTTATGTTCTTTTAATGAGGCTAAGCATATCGAAAATGCAATTATTCAATTAGAAAAACACATTCCCAATCTTGAACTTGTCATCGTCGACGATTTTTCAACGGACGGTACTATCGAATTATTAAATAAGCTAAATATTAATAAAAGATTTAAATTAATAATAAGAAAAAAAGGTAAGGGATTAGCCTCTGCGTTTTTTCGGGGACTGATAGAGACTTCTGGTGATTATATAGGATGGATTGACACAAATATGGGAGAAGTTTCAGAAAAGTTTTCTGAAATGATTAATGAATTAAATAATGACTCAGATATAGTTATTCTATCAAGGTACGTTAAAGGAGGAGGGGACAACAGAGTATTTTTAAGGTCAATGGGAAGTAAAATATTTAATACTTTTTGTAGATTGTTATTTAGAATGCCAACTAAAGATTTAACAAGTTCAATTTTTTTAATGAAAAGACATATTATAGATGAAGTAACTTTTCTATGTTATGGACACGGAGAATTTTTTATCGAGTTTTTATACAACACTTATAGAAAAGGTTTTAAAATAAAGGAAATTCCTTATATCCAAAAAAAAGATGAAGATGATAGTGATAGTAAATCAGCACCTAATCTTTTAAAATTTTTTTTTCATGGCACAATGTATATATTAAGAGCTTTTGTAACTGTTTTTCGAAGGAAAAACTAATTCAACAATTATTTAATCTATTATCGTTAAATTTATCAAACATAAATGGTGCCCTCACACGGACTCGAACCGCGAACCTATTGATTACAAATCAATTGCTCTACCAATTGAGCTATGAGGGCTTAAGTAGGAATAAATATACCAA
>MDSW01047345.1_pt1 | contig 11253 bp, 7 predicted proteins | sample 811171 | NCBI WGS metagenome assembly MDSW01 (sample SAMN05326641, study PRJNA326480) | marine metagenome | isolation source: seawater | place: Atlantic Ocean: North West | collected 2012
ATGCTGCACTTACTGAAGGCTTTGCAGATGCGTTATCCACCGGGAACATTCGAACTGGCCTGTTGCACCATCGACCCCGGCACGGAAGCTTTCAACCCACGTCCACTCATACCGTATGTCGAGTCTCTTGGGATCCGATACCATTATAACGAAGAACGAATCATGGACATGGCATCAAAGCACATGTCTGGCGACAGTATCTGTGCGTTTTGTGCGCGAATGAAGCGAGGTGCAATGTATACGTGCATGAGGCAGCATGGGTACAATAAGCTGGTCTTGGCACAACACCTGGACGATTTGGTGGAGAGCTTCTTCATGTCGGCAATGCACAATGGCCTCATTCGCACTATGAAGGCGTGCTATGTCGTTGACGAGGGAGACTTGACTGTGATTCGGCCGGGCATATACTGCCGCGAACGGCAGCTTCGCGACTTCTCGTATGCGGCTGGACTTCCCGTGATAAATGAAAACTGTCCAGCATGTTTTGAGGAACCAAAAGAGCGGCAGCACATCAAGAAGCTACTTTCAAGAGAAGAGGGGATATTCCCGACTCTCTACCCTTCGCTTCGCAAAGCATTGCTCCCCCTTCTCGACCCTGCCGCGATGGATCTTCTATCCGCTATTCGCCGAACTGTTGAGCAGCAGTCAAAGGTTGGCACCCATGCTGCACGACAACGTGTTGCTCGAAAAGGCCCATCCAGTAGTTCGGCGGAGACAACTCCCAAATTACGCTCGGAAACGATGTCGGCAACAGAGGGCGAAGACACGAAGTTAAGCGCACGGACTCTTTCTGAGGCCAGTGAGGATGAATTGTTGGCAGAACTTGTTCAGAGAAGGCTGATGTCACGTCATCAGGGGCGTCACGGGGTTGTAAATTTAGGCCAAACGCGCGACACGAGGGATACCCCCATACTCGACATGGAACTACAGAAAGATGTCGCGCTGCTCAACCAGATTTGCACAGCGGACGGGTGCGAGTCAACGCCTGTTCTTTTTGGTGAGGTGTGAATTTACAAATGAACGCACATATTACGTGCGCCATTCGCCTTGTCTGCTGCTTTCCTCTTCGTCCCCTTTTCAGTAATACTAGAGGTGCCGACGTTGTTTGTCGCTGCCTGCAGCCGACCCTGGCGCCGCAGACTCTGCACTAGTTCGTCCTGTGAGATCATCTTCAAGCTTTCGAAATCACATTCGTACTCACCATAATCAAAATTAAGAGGCAAACTCGTGAGTCCTGCGCCTCCTTTAATCCCTCCTTTAGAACCACCTCTGCTATCTTGGCCATGGAGTTCGCACCACACCATCATGCGATCATACGCGCGTGCGGCTTCCTCCTCGCGATCAAAACAACCGAGCGAGGTAGGCTTGCCATTGCGTCGAAATTGGGCCTCCCAGCGCCTCGTTGGAAAGGTCTGATGGACGCCTCGATACTTGGAAGTATATGTTCGACCAGAAGACACTCCTTTTTGTCGTGCGACTTTATGCACAGACTGACGAACGCCAACCTCAGCAACCTTCCGTGTTTGAGCCGTTTCCCTTCCGTATGAAGAACCGTTCCTAGGCTTGCGGTAGGTCGGATCACCGGGCCAACCAGGAACACGTTGCACCTCATGCTCGTTAGTTTCTGTCGAAAACGAAACAGTTCTGTCTCGGAAGCTGTGGTGACGAGAGGCAGTGTGTCGCTTCACAGATCGCATTTTGTTGGGGATGGGGGTGGGGCACTTTGTAAAGACTCATTGATGGTTTGGGACCTGAGGGCCGTAGGCAGGTCATGGTTGTTGACGAGTGAGCGGGGTTTAGGGTTTTAATGCGATGCAAAGATCTTTACCTTGAATATGGATGGGCTATCTCTGAAATCATTCGACTTACCGCGAAGATTCAAACCGTCGAACATCTTGCCGAGTGCCGTGTTCGCGTGGAAAGGCTGCGTTGTCAACCAACCACGCAAGTACGAAGGTAACTTTCGAAAGTACCTTCGAAGGTACGAAAGTTAAAAAAAAAGGACTTTCGAAGGTTAAAAAAGAAAGTACTTTCGTATTATACTTTTTTTCTCAAAGTATTACTTTACGAAAGTAGACTAGTCTAATTAATACTCCGTTCCGGAATACTAGTCTAGACTAGCTAGCTAGTAGCTAGTAGTCTAGCTAGCGCTAGCTAGTGTTACTCGTAGAATATCAACCATGTTTCACCTCCCCACCCTACCTTTGGTAGTACTTTCGAAAGTAGTCTAGTCTACTTTCGAAAGAACGAAAGTAGCTTTCTACGCTCGACCCGACAAGTAGCTGTTGTCAGCAGGCAGCGTACATGTTGTGTAGAGCTAGCTAGCTAGAGCCAGGATGGATTAATCCACCTCAGCGGATATATTGACTACCCCAGACGACGATATAACGTACTTTCGTACGTTTATAACTTCTAAATCGTAAGCGATAATCCATCAGGCAGGGTACGGTGCAATGATCTCCGGTATGAGACGCCGTGCCGCCCATGTCCCTTCAACGCTGCTCTCGGCGACACAACTTAGCGGCACGAAAAGTTTCGTAGAAAACACGGAGTTTGGGCAGCCGTCCTATGAATCGCATCCCCACTTGCTCACCGAGGGCGAACTGACCCCAGGATTTACGGCTGAAGAGTACAAACAACGCCGCAAATTCTTGGCAGAGAAGCTACCTCTGAACGGTGTCGCTCTCATATCCGCTGCCAGCCCTTGTCACTTTCCTAGCACAGTGATTCCGTACCCAAACTACCGTCAGGATGCCGATTTCGCATACCTCACCGGTGTGCTGCAACCAGGTGTCACAATGATGTTGGAGCGAAGACATGGTAGCAGTTGCGAAGACGACGGGATACATTACACGCTGTTTGTCCCATCCAGAAACATCAAACAAGAGATATGGAACGGCCCAAGAATAGGAACAGACGCTGCTGTGCGTTTCTTCGGGGCAGACGCTGCACATGAAGAAGCAGAAATGGGAACAGTAGTGTCCCGTGCGTTGCAGCGATCATCAATGTTATTTGCCGATATTGAGCGTCTATGTTTTGATGCTTCTAGAGTTGTTCTCCCGCGTGTTGGGCTGATGTGCGGTGGAGCTTCGCCAAAAAGTCTTCACCCGCTCGTACACTCCTTGCGCTGGAAAAAATCATCTACCGAGCTTGATGCGATTCGCGGGAGTGTGCAAGTTGATATTCAAGGCTTCCGTGAAGCCATCAGAGCTTCAGTGCCAGGGCAACTTGAGAACGTCGTAAGTACGCATCATGAACACCGCTGTAAAGTTCTTGGTGCTGATCGTCTCGCTTACCCTTCTGTTGTTGGAGGTGGTACGGGTGCTTTGATAGTGCATTATGCAGCTATGGATAAAGTCTTAAATGCAGGCCAGCTTCTACTTATGGATGCGGGTTGCGAGCGGCGTGGATACGTGAGCGATATCACGAGGACGTGGCCGATAACTGGTGAATTCTCGACGGCGCAGGCTGATGTGTATGATGCCGTGCATCAGGTGCATGTGGCTTGTTTGAAAGCAGCAAGGCTGGGCGTGTCTCTAAACGAGCTTCACATGTTGAGTGTCAGCTTGTTATCCGAGAGTATTGTGAATCTCGGCGTTCGACAGAGCACAACTAGGATGAGGCAAAGAGGATATACGGAGTACTATCCTCACTCTGTCGGTCACTGGATTGGGATGGATACCCATGATACTCCATCAATATCAACAAGCACTCCATTACAGCCAGGTTGCGTTTTCACCATTGAACCGGGTTTGTATTTTCCAGTCCATGATCCAGCCGTTCCGAAAGGGCTCAGAGGAATCGGGGTGCGCATCGAAGATAACATTGCATTAAATCTCAATGGGGAGACAGAGATACTTTCTAAAAGCTTACCAGTCAGTCGCTCAGGCATAGAAAGTTTGGTGCGAGAAGTACGCCAAGGATGAGATCCTTCATGAAATGGATTCGTTTCGAGACTGATGATGTCAAGTAAGGAAGCTCGTCACAAGCTACTAAACGTCTGATATTGTCTCGAAGCTCCTAGGTATGTGTTGCTTAGTAACGCTGCAATCGTCATCGGACCAGCCCCGCCGGGTACAGAAGTCATCGCGCCTGCAACTTGTGAGACCTCCTCAGCCGCCACATCCCCAACAACTCTGAAAATCCCTTGACCCTGTAGTGTGTACACCTGGTCACTGCTGCAACTATCAGTGAAATTGACAGAATCTGACGAGGCTTCCACACATCGTGAGGCGTCTGAAGAAGGAGGGATTGGTACAGCTAGAAGCAGTTGAAAAAATCAGGGTTGAGAAGGAAGAATGTCAACATGTTCCAGCAAGGTTTGAGTAGACAGTGTTATACATCGACAAGTCAAGAAGAAACAGGGTCGGTTTGGGTCGTTTACGAACCGTTTATCCCAACATCCACCACCGTCGCGCCCAACTTTACCCAGTCTGATTTCACCACCTCGGCGCACCCAACAGCTGCCACAATTATATCCGCCTGTCTAACTGGCTGTAACACTTCGTCTCGCCTAAGGGCATCTTCTGCGCAGGAAATAAAAGAGCTCGTCTGCTTTAAGTGTTTGACTCCATGAGAATGGATTACTGTCACCGATGAGGCCCCTGCATCACGCAGCAACCAAGACATTGGCATTCCTACAACATTACTGTCGCCAATAACTGCCACCGATTTACTTTGGATGGGGATGTTCTCTCTCCGCAACAACTCCATGCACCCAAGTGGTGCACACGGCACGAATGCAGGGCGCCAAATGCCACGCATTGCCAGACGCCCCACGTTGCTAGGGTGGAGTCCATCAACGTCTTTACTTGGATCGATGCACTCCAGGAGATGTTTCTCGTTCAGTTGGGGTGGGATGGGAAGCTGAAGTAGGATACCGTGTATCTCTTTATCTGCGTTCAATCTGTGAAGCACGTTCAACACTGTCTCCTGTTCCACGTCGCCGGGCAGGTGAATGTTAAAAAAACGCAAACCTGCTTGCTCACACGCTTCCCCTTTTCGACGGACGTATAACAACGAGTCGGGCCTGTCACCGATGACCACTGCCGCAAGACCGGGGGGTGTCGCGAAACGCCGCGCGATGCTTTCGGCAATTTCAAGTTTCCATCGCGCCGCGTGGAGGCGACCATCCAAAAGTTGCGCAGGGCCGCTCCAAGGTTCTGCTGTCGTCGAAAATACGCGACTGGGAAAGAACAAGTGCGTGCGAGCCAAATCGATGACGGTGTTCCAGCTCTTGTGCGCGACACGGCTGATTTCCCCCAGTCTTCGTGCCTGAGCCGTGACCATTTTAGAGTCCGCCGCGACACGTGATGACTTCGAATGCATTGCAAGACAATATCAATGGACATATTTATTACTTTCGAAAGTACATTATCTGGCGTAATATTATTAATATTTACCTTCGTAATTGTAGTAATAAAATAATATGATAAATACCTTACTTGCTTCGATTATTCCTAATAATACTTTCGAAACTAGTCTATGATACTTTTAAAATTACAATGAATATTACCTTCTAGCTAGTAGATAGCTAGGTAATTAAAGATCTTACAAAGTATTACGAAAGTATATTATATAAGATATATTATAATGTCATAATTAAAAGTAATTTCGAAAGTAGACTATATATGATAGACTACTTTCATTCGTATGATATATATACTTTCGTATGATATTTTTTTAGAAAGTAGACTAGACTACTGTAGATTTCGATGTACAAGTAGACTATCACACCTCGCTCCGCATTGCGCGACATTTCGCGCGGGTGGGTACACGTACTGCAAACCTGAAAGCACCGGCACCAGGTCCGTACACGCCCGAGCGAAAGAAGGCAAAATTTTGACCATGACTCCTACAAGAAGATCAATCAAGCGCGTAGCTGATGCCCCTCCAGCCGCACATACGGAGGCTCGCCGTCCTCGAGTTGAGGAGAAAGGGTCAGACGTCTTCGTCGATGGCGGCTGCCAGTCGTCGATACCGCGGGTGCATGCTGCGCTCTCACCTGCAGGCGCTCCTGTCGATCCGACGCATGCACAACTATCGATGAATTATCCACACGATTGTGCTCACCACAAACACTCCATCCATGTGTCACATGCGTTGCTCACTGATGTCCCGCCCGAGCCAACTCGACGCGAGTGGGAACAAAAGGCTCACTTGGAGGCTACGGAGCTGGTACAACTCGAAACAGTGCTCGTTGGAGCAAAACACGACAATCAATCACATGTTACCAATACTATCGAGTCTTCCGCACATAATGCTTCAGGAAATAACGCGATCGTGGAGACAAGCGCTGCTCCTGGCGCAGGTGGTGGGACAGCCATGATCCGTGGGTTGCCGAAACGTTGGAGTGAGAGGGACTTTTCTAAATGGCTTGACTTGCTCGTTATATCGCGCACGAGGTGCAAGAAGAAGAAGTCTTGGTCCTACGGCTTCATCACGTTTTCAAATCTGAACGACCGACTCACGTTTTTGAACGCAATGGAAGGTTGTAAGATTGAGGGTCGTCTTGTCTCCGCCCACGATGCCATGAATCGAAAGGTCGGCGACCATCCTGGGGCAGGCGTGGATGCTTTCGGTCCCAGTGCAGTTGCAACAGGACGAACCCGTGACGATCTTCTCGTCGCAGCAGCAGATCGAGGTGCTAGGCGTGATGTGCGGGACGCAGTTTGCCCTATGTGGAATGTGCCGTATGCGTGTCAACTTTTAAGAAAGCGGGAGAAGGTTGGGGAAGCCCTTCGGCAGCTGACCCGGACTGTCGTAAGAAGATGCAAACGCATGAAGAAGAGTCACAACTGTGGTGACTGGCGTTGGCCGTCATGGATCGCCCAGGCGAATTCGCGCGGCGAAATGGCGGCATATCTTGAAGGGATCGTTCGTTCGCCTGTTTTGGACGGATACCGCAATAAGTCAGAGTTTACTATCGGCCCTGACGCGGATGGCCGCCCTACTGTTGGGTTCAACGTTGGACTCTTTAAAGAAGGGGTGACAGCTATCGCGAGTCCCGAGAAATGCCGTCACATCAGTTCCGTTGCGAAGATGCTCGCAGCAGGACTACAGTCCTATCTTCGTGCACAAGCTAATTCTTGCGACCCGCTTGCTCTTCCGGTTTGGGACAAACGTCGAGGCACGGGGTTCTGGAGGCTGCTCACGGTTCGAGAAGGTGGCTTCGCTTCAGACACTGGAGAATGGTCCAAATGGAAACGCGACTTTCCCACTGCCAACACTCTGGAAGAGACAGACGTCGATTTTATATCCGACACGAACAAGGATGCTGTACTCGCATATCCAACTGTTGGGGCAAGAGCAGAAACGATGGTAGTCGTGCAAGTAAGCCCCGAGGGGTTCGACCCTGACAAGACTCGTGAGGCACTCTCTAGTCTTGCTGGTGTTCTTCGCGATTTGGCAGCGTCCTCTGCGACGCCCTTCACTCTTACTCATGCTCTGGCGCAAATTCATCAGGGGGTTTCGAACGCTGCTGCTACTGATGCACCGCTGCTTGATCTTGCCACTTATGCAGCGGTAGACCCTTCGAAGCGTGTCATTCACGAGAGACTATGTGGTCTGCGCTTCTCACTCTCTGCAACAGCTTTTTTCCAGGTGAATACCTGCGCAGCAGAAGTTCTATACCGCCTTGCAGGGGAGTGGGCGAATCCAACTGGTAAATCTCTCCTACTTGATGTATGTTGCGGCACAGGAACGATCGGACTAATCTTGTCATCACAGGCTAAGAAAGTCATCGGTGTGGATGTCGTCGCTGCTGCAGTCAAAGACGCAAAAGCCAACGCTCAGCTCAACGGTGTGGAGAACTGCGAGTGGATAGAAGGTAAAGCAGAAGAGGTGATACCCGAAATTTTGTCGCAGTGCGCACCTTTCATTGCACCAGCTGTTCCAGATGTGACGCTGGAATGTCCCTACGCTACATACGATGATGGAGAAGAGAGCGGAGAAGAACCTGATGATGCAGAATTTTACGACGCAGCGCTTGTGTCTGCCAACCAAAAATCAATGGTTGACACCAAGCCCATGAAGTACGAGTATGACGACGTGGTTGCAGTTGTTGACCCGCCCCGTGCTGGGCTGCACAAGAACGTTTTATGGGCGCTTCGAAAGGAAACGCGCCTCCGACGACTGGTGTACGTTTCTTGTAACCCTGGGACGATGGCGGCAGATTGTGCCGTACTGTGTACACCGCAAGGACTAGATGGGAATGGTGCTGGCACACCCTTTCGACCCATGCGAGCAATGGCTGTGGACTTGTTTCCTCACACTGCACACTGCGAGGCTGTACTACTCTTGGAGCGGTAAAAATATACCTTGGGAACGAAGGTAACTTAGATAAGATCTCATACCACTGAAGGTATATATTAGGGCATTTTTTATTTTTATTTTCAAGGCCCATATCTACGTATTAGACTACTGATAACTGAGTTGAAACACCTTCAACACACCCCAGATAAAAAACCCACTTACACAAGGCAAAAGGACACCAAAATCCTTGAAACGTACTGCGGTGCAGATTGGTGTAACAAAGAACTCATTACCGTAGACGGCAAATGTACTTCAGGAGCAGTGATCATGTATCACGGCAACGCCGTTGAATGGTCATGCCAAAAACAAAAGGATGTTTCAAAGTCCACCACAGAAGCTGAGTACAAACAACTCACTTATGGCATGAAACAAGCCATGTATTTCATCAACCTCTTACAAGAAGAGATGTGATACAACGTAACTCCGGTCTAACTCCGGTCACCACATGGGAAGACAGTCAAGGAGCAATAGTGCTTGCACAACAACCAACTGTAAGCATGAGGTCAGGACACATACGAAGGTAGCACGCTCATATCACTATGCCAGAGAGCACGTGATGGAAATCAATCGCTGTACACTCAAACGCGCCATACACTCAAATATATCAAAAGTCAAGATTACCCTGCAGACAACTTCACCAAACATTTAGACAGAGAAACTCTCGTAAAGATAGAGATTTCATCCTCAACCTCGAGCCTCACCCAAGCAAGAAGCAAGGGAGGCGCAACGACGGACGGAGAAAGCCGAAAATAAGACCAAACTTGACTAACCCTGAAAGTTTCCTCGGTGCCGGACTCGTACTTCTTCACAGGTAAAAACAAAAGCAAGAGGGTGTCAAATTAAATCATCTCTGGGTAATCTGGTGTGCTTTAAAACTTGTAATCTCGAGCTCAGGAATTCTCTTTATTAATTATATTATTGTCATAATTTCGTTTGTTGGCAAAAAACGGGTTCCAACTGCTTGAGAGACCAATTATTTATGATAAACCTTGACGGACCGGGTGAATCTTCAACACCAACAGCAGGTAAAATTTTCCTGCCGAAAGCTCAAAACCCTTACGCAGCAGGCCACTCTGGTGTGCCCAAGGTCATCGGGGTTTCCACGCAGAATCATGAGTACCCTCGAAGATGTCGTCGAGGGGAAAGACTACAGTTTCCCCGCGCAGGTGAGCGACTCTCCCCTCCTCCAATAGAGACTCCAGACCCCAAGACCACATCCGCCGCCATTCGTGTACTGCAGCTCAACGAGTTACGCGGCGCACGAGTTGCCCCAACGCAACTCACTCTACTCGTTTGATGCATGCTGATTGCCCTCGTCTCGACAATCTATTCATTTACACAGGAAGAAGCCATCCTCCAGTTTTGGAAGGAAACAGACGCTTTTAAGGAGCAACTGAGGCGCAGTGAGGGTCGACCAGAGTACGTCTTCTACGACGGTCCCCCTTTTGCCACTGGACTCCCTCACTATGGACACATCCTTGCTGGCACAATCAAAGATGTTGTCACTCGATTTGCGTGTTCCACCGGCCATCATGTTACTCGAAGATTCGGATGGGACTGTCACGGCCTCCCGGTCGAGTATGAGATCGACAAGAAACTGGCAATCAAAGGCAGAGAGGATGTTCTAAAGCTTGGGATAGACAAGTACAACGAAGAGTGTCGCAGCATTGTTATGCGATACGCGAAGGAATGGGAAAAGACGATATCTCGCACTGGCCGATGGATCGACTTCGAAAATGACTACAAAACCCTCGATCCAAACTTTATGGAGTCGGTATGGTGGGTCTTCAAGTCCTTATGGCAGAAGGATATGGTGTACAAAGGCTTCAAGGTGATGCCTTACTCAACAGCGTGCAATACCCCACTTTCTAACTTTGAAGCTGGTCTCGACTATCGAGACGTGTCCGACCCAGCCGTGATGGTCTCGTTCCCGATAATCGACTGCAAATTGGGAGCTGCGTTTGTCGCATGGACAACGACGCCATGGACACTGCCATCAAATCTTGCACTGTGCGTCAACCCTGAGTTCAAGTATGTATACATCAGGGACCCCTTGGGCTGTGTTTTTGTCGTCGCTGAAGCTAGAGTCAGCGCACTTCCTGGAGCTTCAAAAAAAATCAAGGGTGGGAAGCCAGATTGTCTTGCGGAAGGCTGGGAAATCCTTAAGAAGGTATTTGGGACTGAGCTGAAAGACTTGCGCTATGAGCCAATTTTTCCCTTTTTTGCAGACATTTTGAAGGCGACAGCCTTCAAGATTTGTGTCGACTCATACGTGACCGACGATAGTGGTACTGGTGTCGTACATCAGGCACCTGCCTACGGTGAAGATGATTATCGCGTGTGTCTCTCCAGCGGTGTCATCGAGAAAGGTGGCGTGCTTCCTGATCCTGTTGACGTGAACGGCTGCTTCTGCCACCCTGTGTCAGCACCTTTTGTTGGTAAGCACGTCAAGGAGGCTGACAAGGATTTGATTCTCGCGATCAAGGAGCTGGGTAGACTCGTCGACAATGCTCGAATAGTCCACTCGTACCCTTTCTGCTGGCGATCTCACACGCCACTCATTTATAAGGCAGTCGCATCGTATTTTGTCAAGGTCGAGGATCTCAAATCTCGTCTCCTTGAAAATAACGCAGAGACATACTGGGTACCCTCATACGTTAAAGAGAAGCGCTTTCACAACTGGCTGGAGAACGCTCATGACTGGTCAATTAGTCGAAATCGATACTGGGGTACTCCCATTCCGGTATGGTGTTCCGAGGACGGAAATGAAGTGCGTGTTTTTGGGTCCATCAAAGAACTTGAGGATGCAACGGGGAAGAAGATCAACGACATACACCGGCACTTCATAGATCACCTGGAAGTTCCCTCCAGTCGTGGGAGTCAATATCCTCCTTTGCGGCGGGTGGATGACGTGTTCGATTGTTGGTTTGAGTCTGGATC
>MDSW01097181.1_pt1 | contig 11252 bp, 12 predicted proteins | sample 811171 | NCBI WGS metagenome assembly MDSW01 (sample SAMN05326641, study PRJNA326480) | marine metagenome | isolation source: seawater | place: Atlantic Ocean: North West | collected 2012
ATATTCCGCTGCCATTTCCAATTTTAAAGTTATTAAATATTTTCGATAAAGTATTAATTAAATTGTTACCAAATATTTTTTGTATGGGCAGAAGAATTGTTTTAAAAAAATTAAATTAATGGATCAATTTTTTTCGCTGCATTATAAAGCTCTTTCACATCATTAATTGACTTTATAAAGTTTTCTTTTTCTTCATCGCTCAAATCTAATTCAACTATTTTCTCAACTCCATTTTTACCTATAATCACTGGTACGCCAGCATAAATATTTTTTTGCCCATATTCTCCATTAAGGAACGCTGCGCAAGGTAATTTCTTTTTTAAATCTTTTAAATAACTTTCTGCCATTTCTATACCTGAGGCTGCTGGTGCATAAAAAGCTGAACCTTTTTTTAAATATTTAACAATTTCTGCACCGCCTTTCTTTGTTCTTTCGATTATTTGATCTGATTTTTCTTTTGATATCTTACCGTTATCTATATAACTTTTAAGTTTTTTTTGATCAATAAAAGTATGGTTTGTCAAAGCAACCATACTGTCCCCGTGTCCGCCTAAAACTAATGACTCTATTTTATTAACGGATACTTTAAGTTCTTTAGATAAAAAATAAATATATCTTGAAGAGTCTAAAATTCCTGCCATACCTACCACTTTATTCGTTGAAAAGTTTGTATATTTTTGTAAAGCCATAACAATAACATCAAGTGGATTAGTTATACAAATTACAAACGCATTTGGAGATGTATCTTTAATTCCTTCGGCCACTTGTTTTATAATCTTCATGTTTGTTCCAAGCAAATCATCTCTTGTCATTCCAGGTTTTCTCGGCACCCCTGCAGTTATTATAATTACATCGGACCCAGCGGTATCATCGTAATTATTGGTTCCTTTTAATTGAATATCAAATCCTTCAACGGGAGAAGATTGCGCTATATCGAGTGCTTTACCAATAGCCATACCCTCATCAATATCAAATAATGTAACATCTGCGAGTTTTTTCATTGCAATCAAGTGTGCTAATGTTCCACCAATTTGACCCGCACCAATTAAAGAGATTTTTTTTTTCATTTTTTTATTTCATTGTTGGCATCACAAACTCTGACTTCATTTTTTTTCCAGAAGGCCATCTTGATGTTATAGTTTTGAGTTTTGTGTAAAATCTTACTCCCTCAGGACCATGCATATGTTGATCACCAAACAATGATCTTTTCCATCCTCCAAAACTGTGGAACGCCATCGGAACAGGTATTGGTATATTTACACCTACCATTCCAATTTTCACTTTTGACGAAAAGGATCTACCTGTCTCACCATCTCTGGTAAATATACTTACTCCATTCCCAAATTCATGATCGTTAACAAGTGATAAAGCTTCATCAAAATTTTTAGCCCTTACCACTGAAAGTACTGGACCGAAAATTTCCTCTTTGTAAATACGCATATCTTTTTTGACGTTATCAAACAAACAACCACCTATGAAAAAACCTTTTTCATAGCCTTGAAGATTTAAATTTCGGCCGTCCACTACTAAATCTGCACCTTCTTCAACACCAAGATCAACGTAACTTTTAACTTTTTTTAAGTGATCTTTTGTAACCAAAGGCCCCATTTCCGATTTTTTATCCATCCCTGGACCCACTTTTAAAGACTCAACTTTTTCTGACAATTTTTTTACTAAATTATCAGCAACATTGCCCACAGCAACCGCAACTGACTGTGCCATACACCTCTCACCTGCAGAGCCGTATGCGGCCCCCATCAAACCATTAACTGCTTGTTCTAAATCACAATCTGGCATAACTACACAATGATTTTTAGCACCACCCAAAGCTTGAACTCTTTTTTCATTTTTAGCGCAATTTTCATAAATATATTTTGCAATAGGAGTTGACCCTACAAAACTTACTGCTGAAATGTCTTTATTATCAATTATTGCGTCTACAGATTCTTTATCCCCGTTGATGACATTAAAAACCCCATCCGGTAAACCTGCTTCACTTAATAGCTCTGCCAATCTGATTGAGCAAGATGGGTCTTTTTCTGAAGGTTTAAGAATGAAACTATTTCCACAAGCGATTGCCATAGGAAACATCCACATTGGAACCATAGCTGGAAAATTAAATGGGGTTATGCCAGCACAGACGCCAAGTGGCTGTCTCAATGACCAACTATCTACATTTGTACCAACATTTTCAGTAAATTCACCTTTGAGTAATTGAGGAATACCGCATGCATACTCTACGACTTCTAGACCTCTTGTTAATGATCCCTTAGCATCTTCATAAACTTTTCCATGTTCAGAAACGATTATTTTTGTAAGCTCATCAGAATTTTTCTCAATTAACTCTTTAAATTTAAACATAACGCGAGCTCTTTGAAGTGGAGGTTTTTCTGACCAGCTCAAGAATGCTTTCTTTGCAACCTCTACTGCTTTGTTTAAATCATCTTTATTTCCTAATCTAACCTCAGCTGATTGTTCACCTGTAGCTGGGTTATAAACTTTACCAGTTTTTTTTGACTTTCCAGGGTATTTTTTTCCATTAACAAAATGCTCGATAGTTTTCATTGTTAAACTGATTAAATAAGCTTTTAGCTTGTTGCAAGCATTTTTTTTATAGAACCTATTGCTTTTGCTGGATTAAGGCCTTTAGGACAGGAATTTGCACAATTCATTATTGTATGGCACCTATAAAGTTTAAACTCGTCTGCCACTTGTTTTAATCTTTGTTTTTTTTCTTCATCTCTACTATCACTTATCCATCTGTATGCTTGTAACAATACCGCTGGACCCAAATATTTTTCTCCATTCCACCAATAACTAGGACAAGAGGTTGAACAACACGCACATAAAATACACTCGTAATAACCATCAAGTTTTGATCTATCCTTTTGAGTTTGCAATATCTCTTTTTTTTCAGTGCCGGTTTGTTGTGTCTTCAACCATGGTTTTATAGATTCGTATTGTTTATAAAGATTAGAAAGATCTGCAATCAGATCTTTTATCACATTTAAATGAGGTAATGGATAAATATTTAACTCTCCCTTAATATCGCTGTGTGATTTAATACAAGACAATGTATTAATACCATCAACATTCATCGCGCACGATCCACAAACACCATGGGCGCAGGATCGTCTGAACGTTAAAGATGGATCTATCTCATTTTTTATTTTAAACAAAACATCTAAGACTTTTGGACCACAATTATCCATGTCAACTTCGAAAGTATCAACTCTTGGATTTTTACCATCATCAGGGTTCCACCTATAGACATTTACTTTTTTAATGTTTTTTGAACCTGTTTGATCTTTAAAATACTGTCCTTTTATTATTTTTGAATTTGTTGGCAAACTAAATTGTGCCATTAATACACTCTTTCTTTTGGTGGAAAGTACTGTACATCATTAGTAAGAGTTTTAGAGTGAACATCTCTATATTTTACCTCAACTGCATTACCCTTTTGCCAAGCTAAAGTATGTTTCATGTAATTTTTATCATCTCTCTTAGTAAAGTCCTCTCTAGCGTGAGCGCCCCTACTTTCTTTTCTGTGATAAGCTGAGTCCATTGTAGTCATAGCTTGACGAATCAAATTATCAAATTCTAGAGACTCTACCAAGTCAGTGTTAAATAGTAATGAACGATCTTTGACTGATAGATCTTCCATGCCCAGAAAGGGCTTTCTTATTTCTTCTACACCCTCTTTTAAAGTCTTTTCGGTTCGGAAAACGGCACATTTACTTTGCATTGTTTTTTGCATTGATAATCTAAGTTCTGAAGTTTTTGTATTTCCTTTTGCATTCCTAATTTTATCAAACCTTTCTAGGCATTTATCAGTTTCACTTTTAGATACTTCCTCATGAGGCGTTCCAGGCTTAACTAATTCAGCAGCTCTTTTAGCTGCAGATTTTCCAAAAACAACTAAATCGATTAATGAATTTGAGCCTAATCTATTTGCTCCATGTACTGAAACACATGCTGCTTCACCTATGGCCATCAATCCATTAACTGTTTTCTCTGAACCATTAAGTGTTAAAACTTCAGCTTTATAATTTGTTGGAATTCCTCCCATATTATAGTGAACTGTAGGTACAACTGGAATAGGCTCCTTTGTGACATCAACACCAGAAAAAGTTTTTGCGGACTCAGCTATCCCCGGCAGTCTTTCATCTATTACTTTCGGATCAATATGGTCTAAATGAAGATGAACATGATCTTTTTCCTTTCCAACCCCTCTGCCCTCATTTATTTCAACTGCTATAGATCTGCTTACTACATCTCTTGAAGCTAAGTCTTTAGCACTTGGTGCATATCTCTCCATAAATCGCTCACCTTCTGAATTTAATAAGTACCCTCCTTCACCTCTCACTCCCTCAGAAATCAAACATCCAACTCCATAAATACCAGTCGGGTGAAACTGAACAAACTCCATATCTTGGAGTGGAAGTCCAGCTCTTAATACCATTGCATTTCCGTCACCGGTGCAAGTATGTGCTGAAGTAGCTGAATAATATATTTTTCCATAACCGCCTGTAGCTATTATGGTTATGTGAGATCTAAATCTGTGTATTGTTCCATCGTTAAGATTCCATGCGATTAAACCTTTGCACTCACCATTTTTCATAATTAGATCTAAAGCAAAATACTCAATAAAAAATTCTGTATTATGTTTTAAAGCCTGGCCGTAAAGAGTATGCAAAATTGCATGACCAGTTCTATCTGCAGCTGCACAGGTTCTTTGAGCAGTACCGTTACCATAATTTTTTGTCATTCCCCCAAAAGGTCTTTGATAAATTTTACCCTCTTTCGTTCTACTAAATGGAACACCATATCTTTCTAGCTCAATAACTGCTTTTGGAGCTTCTTTACAAAGGTGCTCGATAGCGTCTTGATCTCCAAGCCAATCTGATCCCTTAACAGTATCATACATATGCCATCTCCAATCATCCTCACCCATGTTTCCTAGGGCAGCTGATATTCCTCCTTGAGCCGCTGAAGTGTGGCTTCTTGTGGGAAATACTTTTGAAATACAAGCTGTCTTAAGGCCAGCTTCGGACAAACCAACGGCTGCTCTCAAACCGGATCCTCCCGCGCCCAGCACGACTACATCGTATTCATGATCAATAATTTTATAACTATTCATATTTAAATTTTATATAATAATATTATTGTAATTAATGGTAATATTATAGCAAAAATATAGCACAACTTGTTTGCGACATTTTTGATTTTTTCACTTTTAATATAATCCTCAAAAATCTCGGTTATTGTTAAGGAATAGAAAAAGAAAACTACCACAAGAAACACAGAGATAATAGTTCTTGAAATTTTTTCCTCCAAAAACGTGCTAATTTGTTGATAATCCTGGTTTAATAAAGGTAAGAAATAAAGCATAAACCAAAACATTAAAGGAATAAGTGTTACAGAGCTAAATTTAAGAAATAACCATTTTTTTGTAGATGTTTTCATAAAGTTATATTTTTTCCCAAAATGTAAATAATTATTGTTAAAGCAAAAGATCCTATCAATGTCAGTACTCCAGTTATTTTTGAAATTTTTAAATCAAACCCATAACCCATGTCCCAAAACAAATGCCTTATTTCATTTAGTATATGAAAACTAAATGTCCAATATAATGCAATTTTAAAAAATTTACCGGTAAATGAGTTAAAAAAAATTTTAAAAATTTCATAATTATTTTCGTTGTAACTAATAAGAATAATAAATAAGCAAAGAAATGATATTGCAAAAAAATTAATTACACCGACAATCCTATGGGTAATTGATAGAAGTGAGGTGATGTTCCATCTATAAATTTGAAGATGAGGTGTTAAAGGATTTTTATTATAATACATTATAGGTTTTTTTGTTTTATGAGTTTTTCAGCTATTTGTATACTATTTAATGCTGCACCTTTTAGCAAATTATCAGAAACAATCCACAGATTCACCGCATTTTTTTTTGTTCTATCTTTTCTTATTCTAGAAATAAAAGTTTGAAACTTGCCATTAGCTTCGACAGGTGTGACATATCCACCATTTTTTCTAGAGTCCAAAACCCTACACCCTTTAGTATTATTTAAAATTTTTCTTATTTTTTTTAAATTGTATTTTTTTTTAAACTCAATGTTTACTGACTCAGAGTGTGAATTAAGAACAGGAACCCTTACACAAGTTGCAGACACACTTACTTTTTGATCAAGTATTTTTTTTGTCTCTAATTCCATTTTCATTTCTTCATTTGTATAGCCATCAGTAACAAATTTATCTATGTGAGGAATTACATTAAAAGCAATTTGTTTTGTAAAATTTTTAGATTTAATTTTTTTCTTTGTAAAAAATTTTTTTGTTTGATTTAAAAGTTCATCCATAGAAGACTTACCTGCTCCAGATACAGCTTGATAGGTTGAAACAATTACTCTTTTAATACCATAAATTTTATGTAGAGGTTTTAAAACCATTACCATTTGGATTGTTGAACAGTTAGGATTAGAAATTATATTTTTATGAGCCTTCAAAGTCTCTGGGTTTACCTCTGGTACTACAAGTGGAATTTCCTTTTTCATCCTGAAAAATTTTGAATTATCTATCACAATAGTTTTTTTTGAAGCTTTTTTGACCCATTTTTTTGCAATCTGAGATCCTGCGGCAAAAAAAGAAATCTTGGCTTTAGAAAAATCAAATTTTTCTAAAGGTATGACTGATAAATTTTGATTTTTAAATTTAATTTTTTTACCGGCACTTTTTTTAGATGCAACTAAAAATAGTTTATCTATTTTAATTTTAGAGTTTTCTAAAATTTCAATGGTCTTTCTACCTACATTTCCGGTAGCCCCAATAATAGCAAGGTTCATATTTCTTATTCTTACTTCAATTTTGATATTATTGCATCCCCCATAGCGGTGGTGGAAACCAATTTTTTGCCTGGTAACATTATATCTTTTGTTCTTAAATTCTCATCTAAAACACTCTGCACAGCCTTATCTAACAAATCAGCCTCTTTGTCTAAATCTAAAGAGTATCTTAATGCCATTGACAGACTTAAAATTGTTGCAATTGGATTTGCAATATTTTTTTCTGCAATATCAGGTGCAGATCCATGCACTGGCTCATATAACGATCTTATTTTTCCGTTTTTATCTTTTGTACCTAATGAGGCTGATGGCAATAAACCTAGCGAACCTGTTAACATTGCGGCTTCATCCGATAACATATCTCCAAATAAATTATCTGCTAAAATTACGTCAAATTGTTTTGGATTTCTTAATAATTGCATACCGCAATTATCTGCTAGCATATGTTCTAAATTAATCTTTTTATACTCTTTATCTCTTAATAACTGAACCTCTTCACGCCAAAGAATTCCAGCCTCCATCACATTTGATTTTTCTACAGATGTAACTTTATTTTTTCTTTTTTTTGCTAAGTCGAAAGCCACTCTTGCTATTCTCTGAATTTCGCTAGTGGTGTACGAGTGGGTATTTATTCCTTTTCGCTCATTATTTTTTATTGGTTGAATACCTCTTGGTTCACCGAAATATATTCCCCCGGTTAATTCTCTTACTATCATTATATCTAAACCAGAAACTATTTCCGGCTTTAATGTTGATGAGTCTACTAACTGCTTAAAACATATTGCGGGTCTAAGGTTTGCAAATAACTTAAGTTCCTTTCTAAGCTTAAGAAGAGCTCTTTCAGGTTTTTTGCTAAATTCAAGATTATCCCATTTTGGTCCACCGCATGCTCCAAGAATAACTGCGTCACATTCTAAAGATTTATAAAAAACTTCATCAGTAATTGGTATTTTGTGTACATCAATTGAAGCACCCCCAATAAGTTCTTCATCAATCTCAAAATCTAAAGATTTATTCTTATTAAACCACTCTATGATTTTTTTTGTTTCTCTTACAACTTCAGGTCCAATTCCGTCTCCTGGTAACAATAACAGTTTTCTTTTATTTTTAGCCATTAGTTATATCCAGGGTCTATTAATCTTTATTTTTTCCTCAAAATTTTTAATTTCATCTGAGTTTTTTAATGATAAATCAATATCATCCAGGCCCTCTAAAAGGCATTTTTTTCTAAAATCCTCTATTTCAAATTTTTCAATTTTGTTACCGTAAACAATTTCTTGTTTTTCAAGATTTACTTCGATCTCTTTTTTAATTTTTGAGTAATTTGATAACTCCTCTAAGAAATTATTATTAATTACTATAGGAAGAATACCATTTTTAAAACAGTTATTGTAGAAGATGTCAGCAAAACTTGGGCTTAAAATACACTTTATGCCAAAATCTTTGAGCGCCCAAGGAGCATGTTCTCTGGATGATCCACATCCAAAATTTTTTCCAGCAATAAGTATTTTCGAGTTATCATAAGGTTTAATATTCAAAATAAAATCTTTTATTAAATTACCCTTCTCATCGTATCGTAGCTCAAAAAATAAATTTTTTCCTAACCCAGTTCTTTCTATTGTTTTTAAAAATTGTTTTGGGATAATCATGTCAGTATCAATATTAATTATCGGTAAATAAGCAGGTATACTTTTAATCCTTGTAAATTTTTCCATTATTTAATCTCTCTTACATCTGTTAAAAAACCTTTTATAGCTGCTGCAACTGCCATACCTGGACTTACTAAATGAGTTCTGCCGCCTCTTCCTTGCCTTCCTTCAAAATTTCGATTAGATGTTGAGGCACATCTTTCTTTTGGTGAAAGCTGATCTTCATTCATGCCTAAACACATTGAACAACCAGGTTCTCTCCATTCAAATCCGGACTCCTTAAAGATTTTATCCAATCCCTCCTTTTCAGCTTGCATTTTTACTAAACCTGATCCTGGAACAACCATGGCTTTCACATGAGAAGCTATTTTTTTTCCTTTTAAAATTTTTGTCGCTAACCTTAAATCTTCAATTCTTCCGTTAGTGCAACTTCCGATAAAGACCTTATCTATTTTAATCTCTGAAATCTTCATGTTGGGTTTCAAGCCCATATATTTTAAAGAACGATACATTGAATCCTTTTTTTCTTTATCATTCTCTTTTTCAGGATCTGGCACTTGACCATTCACGGATGTAACGTCTTGCGGTGATGTTCCCCAAGTAACTAATGGCTCTATTTTATTCGCATCTATATTAATTTCCTTATCAAATTTGCTGTCCTTGTCAGACCTTAATTTTTTCCAGTAATTCACTGCCATTTCCCAGTTTTGTCCTTTTGGAGATTTTGGTTTTCCCTTAAGATACTCAAAAGTTTTTTCGTCAGGGGCAATCAATCCCGCTCTCGCTCCAGCTTCGATTGTCATGTTGCAAATTGTCATCCTTTGCTCCATGCTAAGATTTTCAATTACTTCACCCGCAAACTCAATTACGTATCCTGTTCCACCAGCTGTTCCGATAGTACCAATTATTTTAAGTATTATATCTTTAGACGTCACACCAACAGGTAATTTTCCATTAACATTAATTCTAAAATTTTTTGATTTTTTTTGAATCAGAGTTTGTGTGGCTAAAACATGCTCAACCTCTGAAGTTCCTATACCGAAAGCTAGTGCACCAAAAGCTCCATGAGTTGCGGTATGACTGTCACCACATACTATAACTGAACCTGGCTGAGTGAAACCTTGTTCTGGTCCAATAATATGAACGATGCCCTGTCTTTTGTCATTCATATCAAACAATTCAACTCCAAATTCTTTACAATTTTTCCTTAAGACTTCGACTTGTATCCTAGACTCTTTGTCAGAAATACCTTTACTCCTATCAGAAGTTGGTACGTTATGATCTGCAACAGCAAGAGTAAATTCTGGCTTTCTAACTTTTCTTCCTTGAGTTCTTAAACCTTCAAAAGCTTGTGGACTTGTAACTTCGTGGACAAGATGTCTATCAACATAAATTAAACTTGTTCCATCGTTTTTTAATTTTACGAGATGATCATTCCAAATCTTATCATACAAAGTTTTAGCCATTATATTAACAGATTAATCTTTTTGTTTTTGAGTAGTTTTTGATGTTAAGTTTTCTTCTTGCTTATCTTGATTTAAGGAGTCGTTATTAATTTTCACCTCTTCTGGTTTAGTTGATAGATCTACACCAATTTTCTTTTTTATTTTTTCACTAATCCTAGCAGATTTACCTTTTCTATCTCTTAAATAATATAATTTTGCTCTTCTAACTTTTCCTGATCTAATAATTTTAATGGAGTCTAGGTTTGGACTATAAAGTGCAAAAGTTCTCTCCACTCCCTCTCCAAAGGAAATTTTTCTTACCTTAAAAGAAGAATTAATACTTCTATTTTTTTTTGCAATACAAACACCTTCGAAATATTGAATCCGCTCTCTCTTACCCTCCAAAATTTTAACGCCAACTTTTATTGTATCTCCTGGATTAAAATCTGGTATCTTTTTACTTGATATGATTTTTTTTATTGCTTCTTTATTTATGTCTTCAATATTTTTCATTTTTTTATTTTCTTTTTATATTTTTTCCACATATCTGGTCTCTGGCGACGTGTTATAGCCTCAGATTGAGACAAACGCCAGCCTTTAATTTTAGCATGGTCACCAGATAATAACACTTTAGGAACCTTTTTTTTCTCCCAAATTTGAGGCTTTGTAAATTGAGGGTACTCTAACAATCCACTCTCAAAACTTTCCTCTTTTTTTGATGAATTATTTCCTAATACACCAGGCAACAGTCTTAAAGTTGTATCTAAAATAACGAGTGCAGCTGTTTCACCGCCTGACAAAATATAGTCTCCTATACTTATTTCCTCTATATTTCTTGAATTTAATAAACGTTCATCCACGCCCTCGAAGCGTCCGCAGATCAAGTTTAATGTTTTTTTTTTTGACAATTTTTTTGCAAATGATTGACTAAATTTTTTACCTTTTGGAGAAAGATAATAAATTTTATCTTTTTTTTTGAGATTTTGATCAATAGAATTTGCTAACACATCAGCTTTCATTAACATGCCCGCACCTCCACCATAAGGAGTATCATCAACAGTTTTATATTTGTCAAAAGCATATTTTCGGATGTCAATGACCTTGAGTTTCCAAATTTTTTTCTTCAAAGCCCTGCCGTAAATTCCATGATTTAATGGTCCAGGAAATAAATCTGGGTATAATGTAAAAATTTGAGCAGTCCACATCTAATTATTTTTTCTCCTCCGCTTTTGGTTGCTCTTTCTTAGGTTCCTCTTTTTTAGCTTCTGCTTTTGGTTGCTCTTTCTTAGGTTCCTCTTTTTTAGCTTC
>MDSW01003207.1_pt1 | contig 11251 bp, 12 predicted proteins | sample 811171 | NCBI WGS metagenome assembly MDSW01 (sample SAMN05326641, study PRJNA326480) | marine metagenome | isolation source: seawater | place: Atlantic Ocean: North West | collected 2012
ATTGCCGGTATTATGGGTGGAAAACAAACATCTGCACTAATTCCATTATGCCATCCATTACAGCTCACAAATCTAAATGTTGATTTTGAAATTGATAAAGAAAATTCTCAGATATTGATTATTGCAACTGCCAAAATTGCATCTAAAACTGGTGTGGAGATGGAAGCATTAACCGCTGCTTCCATTTGTGCTTTAACTATTTATGATATGTGTAAAGCAGTAGACAAAAAATTAAAAATAGAAACCTGGTTATCACATAAATCAGGTGGAAAATCTGGAGATCACCAACTTGATTAGGTATAAACTTGCTTTAAATTCTCAAGTATGTGGTAAAATGCCCGAACAATAAATGAATCGGTTTGATTTATTAGGTTAATTTAGGAAGAGAATTTGAATATATACGTAGGAAACATTTCATACAACACATCAGAAGATGACTTGAAAGAACATTTTGGTCGATATGGTGAGGTTGTAGATGTAAGAATAATTACTGATCGTGATAGCGGTCGATCAAAAGGCTTTGGTTTTGTTGAGATGAGTGATGATGACCAAGCAAAAGAAGCAATTGAAGCTTTAGATAGCAAAGATTTTATGGGTCGAGATATTAGAGTTAATGAAGCTAGGCCTCGAGAACCAAGATCATAATAATTATTGAGTTTGTTTCATGAATTTAAAAAAAGTTGGCGATGATCCATATGTTGGTGAAACTCTCCAACTGAGTTTATCTAAATGGCTGACTCCTAATGATGGTTTTTATATCAGAAGCCATTTTGATTTTCCTCAAATTTCTAAAAATGAATTTGAGTTGATTATTGATGGATTAGTTGATCATCCAATTTCATTGAAATTGGATGATTTAAAAAAGTTACCCAAAAAAACTATATCTGCCACATTAGAATGTGCAGGAAATAATAGGGGTGATTTAACACCTTCAGTACCAGGAAATCAATTTTCTAATGGTGCTGTTAGTAATGCAATTTGGTCAGGCGTTTCATTAAGAGATGTTTTAAATTTAGTGAATCTAAATGATTCTGTATTACAAATTTTATTTCAAGGTGCGGATCAGGGTGAAACAGAATCTAATAAGCCCCACGAACCTTATTTAAGAAGCCTTTCTAAAGAAATGGCTTTTGATCCTGATACTTTGCTAGCATATGAAATGAATGGCGAAGATTTACCTGTAGAGCATGGTTTTCCGTTGAGATTAATAGTCCCTGGCTGGTATGGAATGGCGTCAGTAAAATGGCTCACTAAAATTTCAGCTATTGATTCTCCTTTCAGTGGATATTTTCAAGGCAAAAAGTATGTTTTGAAGTATACAGATGGCTCTCAAAAACCACTTGAAGAGATTCAAGTAAAATCTTTAATTACTTTTCCAGAAGATAATTCTCATTTAAATGTTAAACAAATTTCTGTTCAAGGGATCGCATGGTCTGGTAGAAATCCTATTGATTCCGTTCAAATTTCTACTGATAATGGTCAAACTTGGAATGAAACTGAACTAACAGGGCCTTCTGAAAAATATTCTTGGAGGCATTGGCAATATTTATGGAATCCACCTTCAAATGGTGTATACACTATTATGTCAATTGCAAAGGATTCTTTTGGTAACAATCAACCATTGGAATCAGTATGGAACGAACTCGGATACGCAGTTAACGGTTCAAAACCTGTGAAGATTACGATTGATTGACCATGTTGAATTTTCTAGAGATTTAGTTTTAGATTATATTTCTCAAAATATTTCTCTTGTTGGAACTAATTTATCCAATTTGGATTTATCTAATATTGATTTTTCTGGCATTGATCTTAGGTCAGTAAATTTTTCATTTTCGAATTTACAAAATTCAATATTTGTTGAATCTGATCTTTCTAGAGCTTATATGAGAGGAGCAGTATTAAATTATTGTGATTTCAGAAAATCTAATTTGATTAGATCTAATTTAACTGTCACAGAAATGAAAAATGTAAATCTTTCTCAAGCTAATTTACAAGGTGCTAATTTGAGTGGTGCTGCATCGAATTCTGGCCAAAGTACAGCAAGAGTGATAGGTGCTAATATGCAAGGCGCTATAGCCAGGTGTACAAATTTTGAAAAAGCCATCATGGAAAGAGTTAATTTGAATAATACTGATTTAAGAGGTTCGAATTTTGTCGAAGCAAATCTTACTAGAGTTTCTTTACAAGGCGCTAAATTTGATCCAGATGCTTTCGACAGCTCAATTAATGTTTAAGTAGATTTTTAGTCAATCAACTATTGATATTTACCTGATTTTATTTAATCAAACCACATCCTATTTACAACCCATCTGCAGGATTAGTAGTTATTTCAAATATTTGGTGAATAATTATAGGTTGCAATTAATTATGTCCATTTTATAATTTCATAAAATGTTCACGAAAAAAAAATTTGTTGAAAATCCTACATTAGTGGTTTTAGGTATTGGAAATCCTGGTCAAAAATATGCTCACACTCGTCATAATGCAGGATTTTGGTTTTTAGATTTATTGTCTGAAAAGCTTTCTGTTGCCTTTAAACGAACCAATAAATCAATACAAATAGCTTTTGGGGAAATTAATGAAAAACCAATTATTCTAGCTAAATCTAGAACTTTTATTAATGAAAGTGGGATTCCAGCACAGTATCTTTTGAACAGATTTTCTATTCAATTTTCTGAATTATTGGTTGTATATGATGATATTCATCTTCCAGTAGGTAAACTTCGACTGAGAGCCTCAGGTAGTGCAGGTGGTCATAACGGTATTAGATCAATAATTTCATCAATTCAATCTGAGGATTTTGCTAGAATTAGAATAGGCGTTGGTTCACCAGATAATTCTGAAGATCAAATCAATTATGTTTTGGGCGAACCAAATTTAGAAGAAAAAGAAAAAATAATTTCTTCAATTTCCTGTGGCAATCAAATTATTGAAACTGTTATTGAACATGGCATTGTTAAAGCTATGTCTGATTTTAATTAGGTCTGATTTTGAATTTTTCTAAAAATCAAAATATATATAAATGGTGGGTATATTCTTCAATAGCTGTAGTGATTTTTGTGCAAGTTGGAGATCAAACAGGTACTAATATAGCTATGCCTAGTATGTCTTCTGAATTTAATGCAGATATTCCTACGGTTCAATGGGTGTACCTGCTATATACATTGTGTATTAGTTCTTTACTTTTACCAATGGGTAGATTTTCAGATATTTTTGGTAGGAAATATGTTTATTGTTCAGGTCTTGTAGTCTTTATAATTGGAGGGATAGTAGCTACAATTTCTACAAATTTTCCTATGCTACTAATTGCCCGAGCAATTCAAGGAATTGCTGTGTCTATGATTTTGGCTAATGGAATGGCTTTATTGGTTGAAGCATTTCCAAAATCGGAAAGAGGTCTTGCCTTGGGTTTGTATCTCTCTGTCATCGGTATGGGAGGTTTGTTGGGAACAATATTAAGTGGTTATTTGGTTTCTGAGTATGGTTGGCGTGCACTCTATATGGCTAGTGTTTTTGTATCGAGTGGAGGCTTGTTATTATCTTTATTTGTACTTAAAAAGAATTCTTCTGTAAAACTGAAGTCTCACTCAATATTTGATTGGTATGGTGCTATTTTTTCTGCCGGTACCCTGGCATCTTTTTTACTCTCTATGACATTTTCTCATACACTTGGATGGGGTAGTTTTCCCGTTTTAATGGGATTTTTGATTTCAGTATTTTGTTTAATTATGTTTGTTTGGAGAGAACGTGTATTTGATTCTCCAATGATTGATCTTTCATTATTTAGAAACCCTGTTTTTTTTGTTGGAACCCTAGGTCGCTTTTTAACTTTTATGGCTGGTTCTTCTGTATTCTTTTTGATGCCCTTTTATATAATTCAAGTTATGGGTTTATCTGCGTTTACAGCTGCAGTGCTATCTTCCCCTATGCCTATAATGATGACATTGACTAGTCCGTTAAGCGGAAAAATATCAGATAAATATGGTACTAAATGGCCTACGCTTTGTGGTTTGTTTTGCTGGGGATTAGCCATTTTTATCAGTACAACTTTGACTGTAGATTCAACCCCATTTGCAGTCTTATTAATTCATTTCTTAGCGGGAGCAGGGAATGGGATTTTTCAATCTCCAAATCAAAGTTCTATAGTTAGTGTTGTTTCTTCAGAAAAATATGGAGTCGTGACCTCTGTAATTAGTATGGTGAGAACAGCTGGCAATTTGACTGGAACAGCGGTTGCAACTTCAATCGTTGTGTTAACAATGTCTTCCATGGGACTTGAACCAAACTTATCAATTTTAGAAACAGTGTCTGATCCTCAAAAAATCGCAGAAATTAGATTTGCTTTTACTGAAGGTATTTCTAGAGCTTTTATGTTAGCTACGGCAATTGTAGTAATTTCTTTTAGTCTCAACATTTTTGGGCCGAACATTAAATTTGTTTCTGCAAAGTCGAAATGATGATTTAACAAATAATTCATACCCCTGTATAATCAACTAAAAATTTACAGTGAAAATCCAATTTTATGACTACAAGTGATTATAACTTCTCTACATTTTCTAAAAATAGTTTTTATGCAGAACTAAATTCTCGATTAATTGATATGGCAGATGTGGCTTCTGACCTGAGAATTGTAGATTTAGCCTGTGGTGCAGGCGGTGTGACAAGGTTAATTTTAGAGAGAATAAATCGAACTACCAATACAGTAGTTATAGCTCTTGATCATTCCCAAATAGCACTTAAAACTGCGATGGATGAACTAAAAGATATTTCTAATGGGGCTGTAAAATATGTTCAAAGTGGAGTAGAAAACATTTCTGAATCTATCAAAGACTCTGTAGACACTGTAGTTTTTTGTAATGCTATACATTATTTGCCCGATAAAGATATTGTTTTGAGTGAAATTTCTAAATCTTTATCTAAGAATGGAAAATTTGCTTTTAATACTTCATTTTATGAGGGAGGACAGCATGAAGATTCACTGTCTTTTTATTCAAAATGGATGTTTAAAGCATTTAGAATTTTGAGAAAAGAATATGGCTTGAAACCTGAAAAATCTCTTAAAGTTGAATCAAGAAAACAACTAACTCCTCAAGATTATTCTGATTTGTTAATACGTCACGGATTAAAAATCGAAATTCAAAAAATAGATACTGTTCAAGTTCCTATGGAAGGATGGTTAGATATTTGTGCTTTTTCAGATTTTATTGAAGGAACCATGCCTGGAATACCTTTAGATACTGCTAGTGAGGTATTACAAGAGGGTGTTAGACAAACTTACAAAGAACTTAATGTTACTCATGTACCAAGAAATTGGTTAGACATTGTAGCTAGAAAAATCTGATTATCAAAATGAATGAGTTTTCAATAGGTTCTGCAAAAATTCCGGATTCTCAGGGTAGATATGGAATCTTTGGTGGTCAATATGTTCCTGAGACTTTAATTCCAGCGCTGAATGAGTTGGAATTAGAATATGAAAAAATAAAACATGATGCTGATTTTCAAGCAAATCTTTCTGAGATATTAAAAACATTTGTTGGTAGACCTACAGAATTATATTTTGCTCAAAATTTAACTGACAAACTTTCAGGCGCTCAAATTTACTTGAAACGTGAAGATTTGGCTCACACTGGTGCCCATAAGATTAATAATGCTCTTGGACAAGGTTTATTAGCTAAAAAAATGGGTAAAAACAGGATAATTGCCGAAACAGGTGCAGGTCAGCACGGTGTGGCAACTGCTACTGTTTGTGCAAAATTAGGTCTCGAATGTGTAGTTTATATGGGTGAAGAAGATATTCGAAGACAAGCACTAAATGTATCTAGAATGAAATTATTGGGTGCTGAAGTAGTTTCAGTGAATTCTGGCAGTAAAACATTAAAAGATGCTATTAACGAAGCAATTCGAGATTGGGTTACTAATGTTCAAAGTACACATTATTTAATTGGCAGTGCTGTTGGTCCTCATCCTTATCCCATGATCGTTAGAGATTTCCAGAGAATTATAGGAAAAGAATCTAGGGCTCAAATTTTACAAGCAGTAGGGAAACTACCTCAATATGTAATTGCCTGTGTTGGTGGAGGAAGTAACGCTATTGGTTTGTTTTATGATTTTATTTCTGATGAAAAAGTTCAATTGATTGGTGTTGAAGCTGGAGGTGAAGGCATAAAAACCGGAAAGCATTCTTCTACTATTTCAGCTGGAAAAGTAGGTGTTTTACATGGAAGTATGTCATATTTAATACAGAATGATGACGGCCAGATTATCGAAACACATAGTATTTCTGCAGGTCTTGATTATCCAGGAGTTGGTCCTGAGCATAGTTGGTTAAAAGATATTGAAAGAGCCCAATATGTTAGTGTAAGCGATTCAGAAGCCCTAAAGGGGTTTGAATTAATATGTGAAACAGAAGGTATTATTCCTGCTTTGGAGCCTGCACATGCAGTTTATTATGTGTCTGAATTAGCTCCGACTTTATCTCAAAATGATGTCATTTTATTAGGAATGTCTGGCAGGGGTGATAAAGATATGGAAACAGTTGCACAAGCACTAAATATCTAAAAATTGATAACTTCAAAAACAATAATTTTTTTTATTTTCATTTGTGGATTTTTATTGTTTTCCTTATCCACTACTATAGAAGCAAATGGGTCAGTAAAAAATTACCAAGAAAATCAAGTTGGTAATTTTGTAATAGGCATTGGTTCTATTCCTGATCAACCTGTTAAAGGTTTAAATCATTTTGCTTTATATGTAAGAAAACAAGAATCACAAGAAAAATTCCAAAATTTGAAAGTTTATTTATCACCTTCAATCGAAAATATGGACTCTGCTCAAATTTTCAAATCTGAAATGAATAATACTTTGTTTGATCCAGAATATTATGAGGTAGACATTTCTTTAGATTCGGAGGGAAAGTGGTTTTTATTAATTGATGTAGAAGTAAATGAAAATCAATTAGATTCACATAATTTTTCAACTGTATTTGAGATAGATGTAGTATCTCCTAACCCATTGAATTCTTTTTTAACATTGGGACTTTTGGCATTTTTAGGAGTTATAATTTTAAGATATATTTTTAACATTATTTTTAGGAAGAATAAATGAATCAACCGTTAAATTATATTGTTTCTATATTTACTTTGATTTTTGTAGCAGCTTGTTCGGGTACAGATACTGATACAAATCAAAGTAAATCTGAAATTCCAAACATAAAAGAAACTACTATACAAATCGAAAATGGCAAAATTTCTAACGGAATCAACGTGATTACTTTAAAACAATACGATCAGGTAAAGTTATTGTTCAATTCTAATGAAGAAATTGAAATACACCTACATGGTTATGACATTAAAAAACTGCTAAAACCTAATCAAGCTTCCATTATGGAATTTAAAGCAATTGCTACTGGACGATATAACGTGACTGCTCATACTAGTGCCCACTCTGGTCACTCTGGTCACTCTGGTCACTCTGGTCATGGGGAATTATTCGAATCAAATACACTATTACCAGGTGATTCTTATTCATATAAAATTCCTGATGATTTTTTAGAAAAGTCGATTATGTATCATGATCATATGGAACATCAGACTGTAGCTATGATAGAAGTTTCTGATAAGAATCAATATATTGATGAAATTACAATTTTAATTACTGAAAACGAAACTACTCAAACTTTAGTTTTTGATCCAAACGTTGTTTACGCTACTCCAGGAATGGAAATCACATGGCAGAATGAATTAAATAGGAAATCTAGAATAACTAGCGGATCTCCTCCTAATGATTCAAAAACTTCTGAAAATCATAGTGATGAGACGAAATTGTTTAGAATTGAGGTTTATCCTTAGGAAAATAGTTTGAAATTTATTTCAGCGTTATTTGTTATATTTATTTTAATTATTTCCTCATATCCAGTTAGTGCTCATGGATTTGGAGAAAGATATGACCTTCCTCTTCCTCTATCTTATTTTATGATAGGTGCAGCTGCGACAGTTGCCGTATCTTTTTTAATTATTGGGTGGTTTTTTTCACAATCTTTAAATGATCAAAAATATTGGACATTAAATTTATTTTCATTCAGATATGTGAAAATAGTTTTAAAGTTCTTCAGTTTTTTATTCGGGGTTATTTCTGTTGCACTTCTTATCTTATGTATATTCACAGGATTTGTAGGTACACAAGAACCTTTAGATAATTTCTCCCCAACTTTTATTTGGATTATTTGGTGGGTAGGTATTGGCTATTTAGTAGCATTATTGGGAAATATTTGGCTTTTTACAAATCCTTGGTTGATATTATTCACACTTTTAGATCGACGAAAATCATCAGACCCTATCTTGAAATGGAACCAAAAAATTGAATCTTGGCCGGCATTAATTTTGTTTTTAATATTTGCCTGGATAGAAAATGTTTATTCTGGTGCTTCTCAGCCATTTCACTTGTCAATATTTCTCATAATTTATACTTTTTACACTTTTACTGGAATGCTTTTATTTGGAAAACACGTTTGGTTAAATAATGCTGATCCTTTTCATATATTGTTTGGGCTTTTTTCTAGATTTTCACCCACTGAAATAGAATCTGAAATTTCAAATTGTTCTAAATGTTCTTCTGATTGTTTAATACAATCAAGATGTATTGGATGTTTAGAATGTTGGGAAAAATCTGAACCAAAATATAGAAAACTGAATATTAGATTTTTCTTTGTGGGCCTGACTTCAGGAGAGAAAATAAAGACTTCGGTAATGTTTTTTCATATTACCGCTCTTGCCACAGTAACTTTTGATGGTTTTGCTGAGACTCCTGTTTGGATAGAAATTCAAAATATAATTTGGCCACTGGTAAATCCATTAAATCTAAATAATTCATCTGTTATAACCTCATTGGGAAGTGTTTTTTTCCCATTATTTTTTTCAGTCATTTATGTATCAATTTGTTCGTGGACATCCAAAATTTCAAAAGGTTTAATTTCTACTGAACAGGTTTCAAAAACTTTTGTTTTCTCTTTAGTTCCCATAGCATTGGCATATAATCTTTCGCACTATTTTTCCTTTTTAATAATTACTGGTCAAAATATTATTCCGTTAATTTCAGATCCATTTGGGTTTGACTGGAATTTATTTGGAACAAAAAATTACGTGCCTAATTTTTCTATAATTAACGCTAGATTTGTATGGATTCTTTCAGTAGTTTCGTTAGTGGTTGGGCACATTATTTCCGTTTATGTATCACATAAAATAGCAAGTAGAGATATTTCATCTAATAAATTAGTTATTAAAACTCAAATCCCAATGTTGTTTCTTATGGTTTTTTATACTGCGATAAGCTTGTGGATAATTGCTCAACCAATAGTGGAATAGTTTGATTGAAAAAAAATTCATAATTTGTGCCGTTTTTTTCGTGATTTGTCTGATACTATCTACTTCGAGCAGTAAACACTTAATATTTGATTTTATAGGTGGGAAATTATGAATTCTAATCATGAACCCGAGAATATTACTAAATTTTCCTGTCCTAAATGTACAAACAAGTCCTATGAGACTGGTGAAATCCGTACAACTGGTTCTGGGCTTTCTCGGTTTTTAGATATACAAAATCAAAAATTTTCTCATATCACATGTGATAATTGTGGATACACTGAATTTTTCAAAAGACGGACAAGTGGAGTTGGAAATATTTTAGATTTATTTATGGGTGGATAAATTTGAAACGTAATATTTTGGAAAATTAAATGAAAGAAGCTTGTGGAGTTGTAGCTGTCTACTCACCAGGTGAGCAAGCCTCTAGGGCTGCTTTTTTTGGAATTCATGCACTTCAACATAGAGGGCAAGAAAGTGCAGGTATTGCAACAAGTTCTGGATATAATATTCAAGTAAAAACTCAAATGGGATTAGTCACTCAAGCCTTTCAAGAAAAAGACTTTTCTGAATTAAATGGTCATATGGCTCTGGGTCATACTCGTTACTCTACAACTGGTTCTAGTAATATAAAAAACGCTCAACCTTTTATTTCGAAAAGTGATTCAGTTGAATTGGCCTTGGGTCACAATGGAAATCTCATCAATTCTGTCGAGTTACGCGATGAATTAGTCGATCTAGGTGTAAATTTTCAATCGTCTGCTGATTCTGAAATTATTGCTCACTTGATTTCTAATGCCCCTGCTTCTTCCTGGTCGGAAAGAATTGCATATTTAATGAGAAAATTGAATGGAGCATATTCTCTTGGGATTTTGACTAAGGACGAAATTATTGGAGTACGTGATCCGTTAGGAGTGCGGCCACTATGTATTGGTATTTTAGATGAGGGGTGGGTAATTGCTTCAGAATCATGTGCACTAGACCATTTAGGTGCAGAATTTTATCGTGAGGTATTGCCCGGAGAGGCTGTACTCATTAATCAAGATGGTTTAAGTTCTATCTATCAAAAACCTAAGTCTACTCAAGTTTTAGGAAATTGTATTTTTGAGCAGATTTATTTTGCAAGACCAGATTCTCTTTTAAACGGGGATTTAGTTTATACATCTCGAATGAATATGGGTGCTCAGCTAGCTAAAGAGTTTCCGGTAGATGCTGATGTTGTAATAGGAGTTCCAGATTCAGCAACTGCTGCAGCTGTTGGATATTCTCAACAATCTGGTATTCCGTTTACTGAAGGTTTAGTAAAAAACAGATATGTAGGTAGAACTTTCATTCTGCCAGATCAAAGATTGAGAGAATTAGGGGTAAGACGAAAGTTTAATTTACTGCCCCAAATCTTAAAGGACAAAAAAGTAATAGTAGTTGATGACAGTATTGTTCGTGGAACCACAACTCCTCACATTGTTGATTTGTTAAGGAAAGGTGGAGCTAAAGAAATACATTTGAGGATTTGTGCCCCCCCTATTATTTCTCCTTGTCATTTTGGGGTTGATATGGCAAAAAAATCTGAATTAATAGCTAGCAACATGACAGTAGATGAAATTACTGATCATTTGAAAGTTGATTCATTAGGTTTTTTGAGTAATGATGGATTATTAAAATCTATTTCTGGTGAAAGAAACCAATATTGTATGGGATGTTTTACTGGAAATTATCCTATTCCTATCCAACTTGAAATGGACAAATTAGTTTTAGAATCATGAAGGAGATTGATGATTCTGATGAATAACGTCACATTAAATTTAGGTGTTCTAGCTTCCCATGAAGGAACTAATTTGCAAGTAATATTAGACGCCTGTGATCAACAGTTTATAGATGCGTCAGTTAATGTTGTG
>MDSW01199613.1_pt1 | contig 11250 bp, 16 predicted proteins | sample 811171 | NCBI WGS metagenome assembly MDSW01 (sample SAMN05326641, study PRJNA326480) | marine metagenome | isolation source: seawater | place: Atlantic Ocean: North West | collected 2012
CCGCCGTGAGGTCAGCCGGAGCAAATGAGACTTTTCTCACCCCAAGCCGTTTTCGAACGGCCCCATTGACGTCGAGCTGGCTCGTTGCGAGCACTACGCATGCAGCAAACACCGGCGACTCACCTTTCGATGCGATGACGATCGTGTTCGCTGAGTCGTCGGGCGAGAACCCATAGTGCTCACAAAACTCGGCCGTATCGGCGAGATCGGGATCACACGGCATTGCCTCAAATGGCACACCGGTCGCAGTCACGACGTCAAGCACTCGCTGTTCAATCTCGCTCATTGACACATTGTCGCAACTGTTGACCTCACTTGACGAGTTTCGTACCGTTCAGATCATGAGTCGTCACCACGGACATGATCACGGCCACATCGAGCCACCAGAAGTCGTCAATATCGACGACGGTGTCTTTGCATATATCCAGCCAGACGGATCGTGGTGGATCAACAACTGCGGGATTCTTGCCAACGGTGGTGACACCGTCATCGTTGATACCTGCTCAACAGAACGCCGTACAAACCTCTTTCTTGAAACGGTTGAGCGCCTCGACTCAGGCCCGATACGAGCCGTGGTCAACACACATCATCATGGCGATCACACCCACGGAAACTGGCTGACAAAACCAGCCGCAATCATCGGTCATCGTCGATGCCGAGAGGTAATTCTTGAAGCCGGTCTGCCACATTTTGAGGGCGTGTTTGAACCCGTTGATTGGGGCAACATTCAGATCGAACCGCCGATGGTGACGTTCGACGATCACATCGAGGTGCATTGTGGCGACATTCGAGCAGAACTTCACTACATCGGAACACCTGCTCACACGACCAACGACATTGTGGTCTGGTTACCCGACCGAAAGGTGCTCTACACGGGAGATCTCGTCTTCAACGGCGGAACACCGTTCATGGTCATGGGCTCGGTTACTGGCTCACTGGCGGCACTCGATCGGCTCAGCGAATTTGATGCCGATGTGGTCGTCCCCGGGCACGGACCTGTCTGCGATCTCACGGTCATCGATCAACTTCGGGCCTACGACAACTTCATTCTTGATCTCGCCCGACGCGCGATTACAGATGGGGTAAGTGCTCTCGAGGCAGCGAGGGAAACTGACCTTGGCGAGTTCGGAGAGCTCTCTGACCCGGAGCGAATTGTCGGCAACCTTCATCGAGCAATGTTTGAACTCAATGGTGCTGAGCCCGGAAGCACGATCAATATTGTTGCCGCAATCGGTGACATGGTTGCCTACAACGGCGGCAAACCACTGAGTTGCCTCGCCTAGGCGAGGTCCGCCTTGACATCGCCGGCTACCTATGAGGGCGACGATTAGTTGGGCAGCACTATCGAGCCTGAGGGGCCGGACAATTCGACATAAAGCCCTGGCGAGTCAGCGCGTTCGACCTCCATCGTCTCCCCGAGCGCAGAAAGTAGCTCGTTAACGCGATCTGGATCAGGGTGAAGGCCGTGCATTTCGGCAACAGTTAGTCCGGGCGCGGCAGTTTCCGATGGGTGTCTCGATTGACCCCAATCAATGAAGAACGGCAAAATTCCGCCCTCGGTGTCTCCTGTCGGCAAACTCAAATGCCAGTCAAGTGTCATGTCGGGGGCAACCCGTCGCATCGCTACAGGCTCGGTATAACCAAGTCCTACCTCTGCGCCTGAGGCAACTACCGATGACAGATCGTGTTGTCGAGCACACCATGTGACGACCCGATGGGTCTCCAACTCATCAATTCCGAATGATCTCGGCACACCTGGGTCGCCTTGCTCGGGGTCAGGCCCGATGATCTCAAGGTAGGTATCGCCAAAGGAACACAACCGATTTCGTGTTCCGTTATTGACATGAGGGCCACCCTCAGTGGCGATGACGCCGGTGAGGTCGGCAATCCACTCTGAACTCATAGCAATATCTGGCGTTGCAAACACGATGTGATCAAGCATCTCTTGAGAATAGACACCGAGCATTCCGAGCGCCGACGCCCAACGAAAATTCGCTCTTCCCAGTGTGACAGTCTTGGGAGATGGCAGACATCTTGAATGCTCACGCTCAGAACTTCGGCGACCGTCCTGCGGTCATTGACGACCGTCCAGATGGCAACGTGCTCACGATCACGTATGCCGAACTTGATGACTACACCAACCAGCTCGGCCATCTTTTAGTTGGCCACGGTGTGAAACCCGGAGACCGCGTGGTCTGGTGTGGGCAGAATTCGATTGGCGTTGTCGCAGTCATGTCTGCTGCAAGGAAGATTGGCGCAACCGCGGTACCGCTGAACTACCGGCTCTCTGACGATGAAGCCGCATACGTCATCGACCACTGCGACGCTGAGATCGTGTACGTCGATGCAGACTTTGCTCCGATGCTGGAACGGGTGCGTGAGAGCATCCCAAAGATCAGAGAAGTACTCGTCTTCGATGGCGAGCTCCCTGCATCTGATTCATGGTTCGTGTCGGTCGATGGCGAGATCAGCACAATGCCAACATCATCTCCGCCTGAGCCTCCGGCAGAAACCGCAGACGGCGCAACGATGATTTACACCTCGGGAACAACCGGAAAACCAAAGGGCGCATTTCGTCAGAGGGCGACAGACCCAACGCAGATGCTCGCCATGTTGGAACACATCGGATACCGGTTAGACGACACCTACCTCACAACCGGCCCGCTCTACCATTCAGGCCCTGCGGGGTTCATGAGCATTGCCGTCACCATGGGCCAAACCGTCGTGGTGCAACGCAAGTTCAATGCCGAAGACTGGCTTCGGCTCGTTGACAAGCACCGCTGCTCCTCAACATTCTCGGCTCCAACTCCAATTCGGATGATCTGCAACCTTCCAGATGAGACGATTGCGAACTACGACGTGTCATCGATGCGGGTGATGATTGCAAATGCCGCCCCATGGAGTTTCGCTCTGAAGCAGCAGTATCTCAGCCACTTCCCCGCTCACTCGCTCTTCGAGGTCTACGGCTCAACCGAACTTGGAGTGAACACCATTCTTCGGCCTGAAGACCAGCTGCGTAAGCCCGGGTCATGCGGTAAACCCTCTCCCATGGTCGAAATCAGGCTGTACGACGATGATGGCAACATCGTTGACGGCATAGGCCCAGAACACACCGGCGAGCTCTTCGTTCGTTCACCGTCGGTATTCAGTGACTATTACAAGCAGAACGACAAGTTCATGGAAGATCACCGTGATGGCTTTCAGACCGTCGGCGACATCGCCTACATCGATGATGAAGGGTTCATCTACATCTGCGACCGAAAGAAAGACATGATTATCTCGGGCGGAATGAACATTTATCCGGCTGAAATTGAAGCCGCACTCGAGCAGCACCCCGGCGTCTTGGAGGCCGCAGTATTTGGAATTCCGAGCGAAGATTGGGGAGAAATCGTTCACGCAGTTGTCGTGCAGAATGGAACGACAGAAGTGACCGAAGAAGTGCTCGATCAACATGCCCGAACACATCTTGCGAGTTACAAGATTCCTCGGAGCGTTTCTTGGACAGACGAACTTCCCAAAACAGGTTCAGGGAAGATACTGAAGAGAGAACTGCGCCAGCCGTACTGGGATGAGTTCAACTCATAAAGAGAGGTGAGAACTGTTACCTCAGTGGACTTCTGAGATTTAGGCGGTGAGGCGGCCTTCCCGCAGGAACTGAGTTCACGTTTGACACGATTGAACAGCAGGTCGGCTCCGGCAGTCGCAACACCGTCAAAAAAGGAATCGCGCTCGCTCAACAAGACGGCATCGAAATTGACAGCAACACACCCGGCCACTTCACACGGCTCTGAGCCGCCGAGCCGATGACGCAGGTGTCATGTCCAGTCAGAGAACGGGTTGTGAGCAATTTCCCATAAGTGTCCGTCGAGGTCAGCCACATAGCCCGAATAACCTCCCCACGGAGTTGGTCCAGGATGCTTCACAACAGTGGCTCCAGCCTCAAGAAATTCTTGGAAGACCTGGTCAACATCCTTTGGAGATGGCTCGTTATGGGCCAGGCTCTGCCCCCGAAAACCTGAGCCATGAGACGTCGGCAAACCTGCGTCATCTGCGAGATCATCCCATCCGAACAGCCCGAGAACCACGCCTTCGAGTTCGAAAAATGCAACCTCTCCTTGGTCACTCGAGGCGGTCCACCCGAGGCGCTCGTAGAACGCTGTTGCTCGACCAACATCGCTCACGCCCAGAGTGATAAGAGAAATCTTTGGCTTCACCATCGTTTATCAGCGGGTCCGACCGTTATTTGGTGGAGTCATTAAAGCAGTTGAAGGCGATACCCACGTTCGGGGTCAACAACACCCACGCAAGAACTCCGCAAAGTTTGGCGTGATTTTCAGCCCTGACAGCACGCTCGATCGCTTCGGCCTGAGTGACTTCTAGTTCCTCCATGCACTTAGACTGGCACGGCTTACAGGGCAGAAACCTCATTGGAAAGTTCAGCGTTCGAGAGCCCAAATGACATTTGTCTGTGACGCCTGAGGTCTAACTGCCGATTGTTCCTTCTGAACACAAAGAGATTTCAGAAGGAACAATCACATGAAGAGAGCAGTCGCCTTCGCACTCGCATTCGCGACACTCGGTTTGACAGCATGCAGCGTGTCAACGGCAACGCCTGAAGACGCCTCTCCACGGATCATCGAAACGTTCTGCGCAAATATGCACATTGACGCCAGTTTCATGGCAGCGCTTCTCGAGGATGGTTCTGTCACATGGTTTCGACCGAACGGGAACCTTGTCGACTGCTGACAGGTGTCAAACGAGAAACCTTCTCTGACTTAACTCGTCTAACTCGTCACCACGTGGGGGGAGGGGAAACGGCCGGTTTCCTGCGGGAACACCCCCTCACCTCCTAATTCTCTCTGCGATCTAGTAAATCCCGTGAGCGCCTGCATGCCGGCGAAATCATGCTGCTTCGAATCATGCTGGTTCGTCGATCACCGTATTGACGAGCGTGCCAACTTCAGTGACATCTACTGAGACCTTGCGGCCGGGTTCAAGCCACAACGGTGGCTCCTTGACGTAACCAACACCGCCCGGAGTGCCGGTGGCGATGATGTCGCCAGGCTCGAGCGTCGTAAACGTCGAGCAGTAGATGATGACCGCTTCTAGATCATGAATGAGCAGGCTGGTCGATGCCTGTTGAACAACTTCGCCGTCGACTCGAGTGGTCAACGTGAGCGCGTACGGGTCAGCGATCTCATCGGCGGTCACCATCCACGGACCGCAAGCTCCAGAACTGTCAAACGACTTTCCGGGAACGAACTGTGAGGTATGACGCTGGAAATCTCGCATCGTGCCATCCATAAAGCAGGCGTATCCAGCGATCGCGTCGAGTGCGTTGTCTCGAGTGGCATACCTTGTCGGCTGGCCGATGATGATGGCAAGTTCACCCTCGTAGTCGTAGCTCGTGCTCGCTCGTGAACGCTCGAGATGTTCGCCATGGCCAACAAGAGAGCTGGGAAACCGAGTAAAGATCGCCGGATGTGGCGTGGCCGCAGCCGCTTGGTCAGATTCCGCGATATGAGCTGCGTAGTTCTTGCCTACACAAAGGATCCGGCGCGGAAATGGCACCGGAGGCAACAAGGTCACATCATCAAGATTGAACCTTTCCGCTTCAGCGGCCATCGAATCAATACGACTTCGACCACCTTCTGCGTGTGCTTCAGCGACAAGCTCTTGAGGAGACGTAAACGACGCGCTGAGATCTGCGAGTTCGTCATCACTTACCACTCCAAAAATGAGGTCGGTGCCTCGCCTTGCTGATGTGATCTTCACTTCGGTCTCCTTCTGCGGATAATCCGCTTCAGTATGTCGCACAACATGAGATCAAGATGACCATGTATCTGAGATTCCGTTGCGAAAATGCCACTCGCTCAAGAGCGACACAAATGACAAAGGCGCCCGAATGTCCGGGCGCCTTTGCAGAGAGCGGACGACGGGATTCGAACCCGCGACCCTCACCTTGGCAAGGTGATGCTCTACCAGCTGAGCCACGTCCGCGTTGTGACAGAGAAATCTACCAGCCCGGTGCCCTGAGCGGACACCCGCCAAATCGATCAGGTCTCGGAGTCGCCGCCCGGGCGAAGATCTACCGTGAGCGTCAACACACCGTCGTTCAGCTCCCAAGATGCGTCACCGACGATTGCAAAATCCATGTAGTCCTGCTTCGCCTGATCGATAAACGCTTTACGCTCATCGCCGGCCACCGGCGGAAGAGGACGTTGCTTCACGGCAAGAGCACGCTCCTTGAACCGCTCCAACATTCCGTCAACATCAAGGCCTGGTTGAGAATCGCTCATTCTTCAGATCGTACTTCGTCGTCAATCTCGGCGTCATCTGCGATGACCGGAATCGCTGAAGTTCGAAGTGCTGCTCGCTCGTCGTCGTCAGCATCTTGGTACCGCCGAGAGCTCATTTGCTCGAGCACCATCAGCGAAGGACTGTCGACTGCCGTAACCCTCCACAGCCACACGGCCAGCGCGCCAAGTCCGACAGCCAAGCCGAGGAGAACGACAACGATGACAACAACTGTGGCCGACGCCGAAGAGTCACCAACCGACACATCGGCTCCCCACAGTGCGACCGTCTGGCTGACCTCCACTCTTTGAGTGTGACAGACCTAGCGCTGGTGGAGCGAACAAAAGATTGTGGTTCGCCCGGAAACCTTCACACGCGAAAGAGGGGCCCCGTCGAGCGGACATGCTGGAAGGCTTCCTCGAACTTCTGGGCTCAACACTCCGGTGTGGCTTCCTCCGCTTTCACCCAGTCGAGTAGCGACTGCCGAAATATGAGTCGAAAGTTGGCGTCGTTCATCAACGCTAAGGGACGCAAACGCCCGACAAGGGTCGATCCCCGCCGAGAACAAAACTTCATCGACCAACATGTTCCCAAGGCCGGCGATAACCCGTTGATCAAGCAGCACTGACTTCACCGCGGCCGTACGACGCTGCTGCCGGTCGAGCACATCATCAAGTTGATGTGCGTCGGAGATGAAGTCGACACCAAGAGTTGACCAGTCAGGGTTGAGCGTGAATCGAGCCCAACGTCGCGGATCGTTGACGCGCAACGATCCGACATCGGTTGTCAACTTGAGCCGATCCCATTCTGGGCGCTCAGATGACGGCCCATATTCGAGCGCACCGATTGGTGCAACATCGTTGATAATCAGGCGTCCGGTCATGCCGAAGAACAGTTCGAGTTGATCGTCATCGAGCACGAGCGCAACCCGCTTGCCGTGCCGACGCACACTCTGTACTCGCTGACCGACAAGGATCGACAACTCATTCGAGTCGGTGCACCGGTCATCAACCTCGATGGACGAAACCACATGCCCAACGAGTTCAGATGCAGCATCGGCATAGATTGCTGCTTCAAGTCCTTCGGGCATGCCAGTTAGCCGAGACGGTTCAAGAAAGCCGCAATCGGAGCGCTCATCTGCTCAGTCTCCATGAGGAACGCATCGTGCCCGTGAGGAGAGTCGATCTCCACAAATTCGGTGGGCGCGCCGGCAGCAATGAACGCATCAGCGATCTGTTGCTGTTGGTATGCGGGATACAAGATGTCGCTCGTGACACCGATTGAGAGACACGGCATGTCAACATCGCGTAACGCTCGTCCAACCGACTGGCGTCCCCACGCAACATCGTGAAGATCCATTGCCTTTGAAATCAGCAAGTAACTGTTTGCGTCGAAACGGCGAGCAAGTTTTTCGCCGTGGTAGTTGAGGTAGCTCTCGACCTGAAATTCTTGCCAAAGACCGAAGCGATCACCAGTGGAGCGATCGGCAACGGCGCGACCAAAACGTTCAGTGAAGACGTTGTCGCTCCGAAAGGTCACCTGAGCAACTTGACGAGCGATGGAGAGCCCTTCCGCTGGGCCCTGCCCGGGCGCGGCGTCGTAGTAGTCGCCACCCTGCCATTTCGGATCGATTGAGATCGCTCGTCGACCGATCATTCCCCACGCAATCTGCTGAGCTGATGCCTGAAGGCATGTTGCAATCGGGATGATTGAACCGACACGGCGTCGGTAGGTCGCCGCCCATTCGAGCACCTGCATGCCACCCATCGATCCGCCAATCACCGATGCCCAACGATCGATGCCTAAGTGTCGAGATAAACGCTCTTGAGCGCGAACCATGTCTCGAATGGTGACCACTGGAAACCGCGGGCCATACGGCGCCCCATCGGAACTGTTTGGGTCGATAGAGGCGGGCCCTGTCGAACCTTGACAGCCACCGAGCACGTTCGAGCACACCACAAAAAACTCGTTTGTGTCAATGGCAAGCCCCGGCCCAATCAAGGCGTCCCACCAGCCCGGGGCAGGGTGTCCAAGTTCAGCTCGGCCAGCGGCATGTGAATCACCGGTCCACGCATGGCAGATGAGGATTGCATTCGACGCATCGCTGTTGAGTTCACCCCACGTTTCGTAGGCGAGCGTGACCGACTGCAGTACTGACCCCGAGTCAAGAGCGAAGGGCCGATCGTCAGCAAAGGTAAAGAATTGACGACGACCAACAGGGTCTCCCGGCGCCCAGGCACCTGTTACCGGTAGATCTTCAGACATTTCCTTCACCTCCTCGCGTTCAGCAACACAACAACACTGTGCATCTGAGCGAATCGGCGCCGGTTTGCCGGGTATCCGACCGCATCGCACATCGTGTGCAAGCACCTTGGGGGCGAACCCAGGTTGCCGGGCCAAGAGCACTACGACTCCGACCGCTCTGAATGCGGTTCAAACGCTAGCAGTATTCAACGGCGAATGCACGGGAGTCGCCATCAACGGTCGCCGCGGTCATCGTCGGCCGCGCTCGTTCGATCAATCGCGCACGCTGGAGTGCCTCCGGGCAAACGGTGTCGGTTGCGTGCAACGACGCGATACGCGGCACTACCAAGAATGTTGATTACCGGCAGCGGGATCACTCGCCCGAGCACTCCCCACAGTCCGCCACGAAAGCGCATTGCCGCAGCGACCGCAGCATGACCGCTATAGATTTCCCCATCGACACCAACCCATTGAAGAGCCTCGTTGCATTCATGTGGGGTGAGTCCGAGTGGCGGAAGATCTGCATGTTGCCACGGCTCTACTCGTGGGAGCCTCAACCACTCTCTAGCCCTGTTCGCCGAGGAGGTACAAAACCCGCAGTCACCATCGAAAATCAGCGCTGGCAGGTTGGCCGGTGGCGTCACATCTGTCCAATAACTGGCTGGGCGTAGCGCATCCGCTGTTCGTAGCCCGCTTCATATGGCAAAAAGCCCTGCCGGTCTGGGTACAGCATCTGCACGACGGAAATTGATGCAGTGGTGAACTCCTCGAGTGCCGGACACCACGAGGTGGCGACTTCGCCGGTGAGCGGGGCAAATGCGCAACGCTGCTCACCATCGAGTAAACCCACCAGCTCGCATCCGGTCGGAATGTCAGTCCCACCTCTCAGAGCATCTACCGCAACACTGATCACGTCATTCGCCGTCGCCGGTGCGAGCCCAATGACAAGAATTTCTGGAAAACCGGTGAGGGCAGTAACTCCGATGGAATATGCATGGGCAGGGGTTGCTTGAGCATCGTCGACCGATGGCCGAACCGCCTCGAGCGCCCATCCGTTGGTCTCGAGCATCCATTCGATCTTTTCTCGGTGAGAGATGGTGAAGTCGGCTGGGTCAAATGTCACGGTCATATTCTCGCGCAGACTCGCATGACGCACCTTGGCCAGATACGGTCAGTTTTGTCATGCGAGGTCGTTGGGCACTGTTTCTCTCACCGAAGTGGATTGCATTTCACCTTGTTGTGATTATTGCGGCGGTCACTCTGTTCAACCTGGGTCTATGGCAACTTCGCCGACTTGACGAACGCCAAACATTTAATGCTGTAGTCGAGCAGCGCTTCAGTGAACCTGCGGTCGCCTTGGACGTTCTCGTCCCAGATGATGTCGTGATTGACAGCAATGGTGCCGACGTACTCGCAGCAGACATCGAATGGAGGTCGGCCACCGTTTCAGGCACCTACCTTCCTGAGCACGCAATTCGCGTTGTCAATCGGTCGCAGAATGGTCGTGCTGGCGACAATCTTGTTGTGCCATTGCGCCTTGACGACACTCGGGTGCTACTCGTGAGTCGCGGTTTTGTGCCGCTTGGTGTCGAAGCCCCAGATGTTCCCTCCGTATCGGTTGAGGTCACCGGAAGGCTTCATCCGAGCCAGGAACGATCGCTTCTCGGAGCACGAGACCCATCAGAGGGAGTGCTTACCGAAGTACAGCGGCTCGATCTGTCACGCCTTGATCCTCAAATTCCGGGTGACCTTCTGCCGGTGTATATGGACTTGCTCTCCTCAAACCCCCCGGAGGTATCAGGGGTCCCAGAACTAGTAATCGCTCCCGACCTCAGTGAAGGCAACCATTTGTCGTATGCGATTCAGTGGTTCGTGTTTTCGCTAGCGATTCTCGCGGGCTGGGTAGTTGCGATGAAGGTCAGCCAGAAACGAGCCCTGCGTCTCTCCAGCGAGCACTGAGCGTTTCAGCCAGTTGCACCGTGGGAATCATCGGATTCACCGACGGGATCGCTGGGAAGACAGACGAATCAGCGACAAAAAGGTTTTCGATACCCTTCACCCTCCCGAGGCGATCGGTGACCTCACCCATGCAACACCCGCCGGTTGCATGGCTATAGACCGGTGTTGTCGAGGCGAGCCGATCCATAAGCCACTCACCTTCGCGTCCGGGTCTCGGAACATCGATACCCTCGCGACGAGCGTGTTCGGCAGCAACCTTTGTCACCGCAGCCAATAGCAGTTCTTGCTCGACCTCGTGTTGGCAAAGTCGAAACTGTGCCTCAATCTCCCCGTTGTCATTGGCACCGATGACGCCGGTTGAAGTTGGGCGCATGAGCGCTGGCACAACCCACACCTCATCACCGACGACGGTTTCAATGACCTGCACCCCGCCAGAGCGTCGCGGTGTCAACGTTGATGAGGCCAAGCCATGATTGCGATATCTGAGAGCGACGCTTGGATGATCCTGAAGCCGGCAACCTAGGCCCTCAACGGCGAACCCCGACTTCATCAACAACAACGGCGACATCAACGCTCCGGCGCAAACGACGATGCGATCGGCCTCCACGATCTCTCCCGAGTTGAGTTCAACACCGCAGGCCTGTGCATCGCCCATGACGACACGTTCCACCGTTGTGCTTGACCGAATCTCCACCTTTGGGCGCGATGCGTTGAGATACACCTCAGCAACCGATGCGCGTGACCCGTTTC
>MDSW01022745.1_pt1 | contig 11248 bp, 8 predicted proteins | sample 811171 | NCBI WGS metagenome assembly MDSW01 (sample SAMN05326641, study PRJNA326480) | marine metagenome | isolation source: seawater | place: Atlantic Ocean: North West | collected 2012
AAGTGTGTAGCCCCATTCATCGAAGGAACCCGTCCCTCGCCAGGCCCCATATCTGCCATGACGGTAAAGGCTGCCGGTACACGGAAATTGAATGACTCCTCTTCAGGCAACAGACATGCCTCGGAGTCGCAAGCCTGCCAACGAACTCTGCCACTAATCGAGACCCAACGACCGTCGTCACCTTTTGTCATAGCCCTACCATTTTGGGCGATGGGTAAACGCAAGGTCACGTTTCCTTCGTAGACCTCAAGTGTGTGTCCATCGGTACCTAAAGTTAGAGGACGTGTCTCAGGGGCAATCACCGTGTAGGCCAAGATTCCTTCAGCACCCTCATCTAACTCAATTGATGCCGCGACAAGCCCTTCGGGCACTGGCTCTTGATAGAGGTGCATCCCTTCGGGTACCGAGAAGCGGGCAACTAGTTGCCTTGTAATACCAATCGGCAGGTCAGTCCCGTCGAATTCAATCTCAACGTTTACTTGCTCACCTGCTGCGGGCCTTTCTGCAAGAGTGACCTCTTCCCCTTTTACTGCTGCCACCAATTGTTCAGCTCCTGGCCGAACAGTGAAATTATTTTCAAAGAACTTTTGGGTAATAATTCCTTCAGCATTAGTTACATAGACACCGGGATAGGGAATCCCAAACCACGGATGATCATCTTCTTCGATGGTCGTATTGAGGATCCCAAACGATCGTATGACCGTACTATCGGCATCCGAGAGCATCGTGAAGGTGGCCTCGTGAGCCCTTTTGTAGTCAGCAAGCGCTTCAACTTCGTCGTAACTCAGAACATACAGCTTGGCTCCTGCGGCTTCGAAGTCTGCCATTCCCTTTTCCAGCTCGACCAGCTGGGTGCGGCACGGCGGTCACCAAACAGCCGATCGTGTAAAGACCAACACCACAGGTTTTCCTTCGCGATCCGCGTGCAGGTCGAAGAGCGCTCCTTCGGAATCGACTGCCACGACTTCGGGGAGACGTTCCCCAACTTCTGGTCCCGTAGGAAACGCTCCCAACGGGTTAGACCTTGGCCCAAACCCAGCTGGCAACGGAGCTATGTAGCCCTCGGCGTCTTCGTATTGATTGGGTGCCAACTCAATCCCGCGTGTATCGCGTTCAATCTCCATACCGCAAAACTTAGCCCGCCAGAAACGGCTACGGTCCTTTAAGCAGCCAAAAAGGAGCACACGAATGCCCAAACCACTTCGATTTGGCGTTATGTACGACTGTCGCCATATACCTGGCGGTGAATTGTCGATGACTGACGTCTACTCAGCAACAATTGAGCAAGCAGTTTTGGCTGATGAGCTCGGGTTCGACCACGTTTGGTTTACCGAACACCACTTTCTAGAGGACGGTTATCTCCCTGCGTTTCAACCATTGGCTGGAGCGATAGCGGCTAGGACTAGAAAGATTCGAATCTCGAACGACATAGCGCTACTTCCCCTGTACCACCCGGTGAGACTCGCTGAAGAACTAGCTGTTCTAGATCACATATCCGAAGGTCGGATGGAGTTCGGAATTGGAATGGGTTACGTGCCGAAGGAATTCGAAGCATTTGGGGTTCCGATTAAGAACAGAGTCTCTATGACCGATGAGGCCATCGAGATCCTCCGTCTCGCTTGGGCCGACGAGCCATTTAGTTTTATGGGCAAGCGGTATCAACTGTCGAACATAAACGTCTATCCCAAACCTGTACAAGTTGGTGGGCCGCCGTTATGGATAGCAGCTATGAAAGAACCGGGGGCATTGCGAGCAGCTCGCTTTGGAACGAACTTACTTCCGCAGGGACGAAGAGAGGACGTCCTCGACCCTTGGAGGGACGCAGTCATAGCTGACGGCGGGGACCCTAACGATTACCGGGTAGGGATAATCAGATCTGTCTATGTAACAGATGACTTCGAGAAAGACTGGCCAGCCATACGAGAGGCCGAACGCTTCCGAATGGGCGTCTACGGAACATTTATGGCCGAGACCCCCGATGATTATGGCTGGGGCAGTGAAGGCGGCATACCTCAGAACGTTATTATCGGAACCGCTGACGAAGTAGTGAAGGAACTAACAGATTTCATTGAGCTATATGGGATCACCGACATCGCTACCTCGGGCTTACCTCCAGGAATCGACCCCGAGTTCATGGCGAGGAATCTGGAACGTCTTGCCGCGGAAGTAATACCACTTCTGAAATAAATAATTAAGAAGATTCAAACGCGTAAGTGTCAAGGGTTTCTTGCGCTCGAACGCGAAACTTATGCCAATTGCCGCCTCCGTAATACGCAAGGCTCCCGGGTTCCGAATCTCCATGACCGTTGTAGTAGGACAAGCAATCTCGAAGTGGCGCGGTCGCTATATCAGCCTCACGACAGTGTTCGGCGTAGTTTATTTCCGCTTCTTCAGTGATGTCGACGACTTCGTGCCCCTCTTCGCGCATCATCGAAAGCATCCAAACGATGTAATCCGCGTGAGTCTCTATCGCGTCGGTGAAGTTGAAACTACCCCCACCACCTTGCGGTCCAGTCATAATGAACAGATTTGGGAAGCCATTGCTGTGAATCCCTAGGAAGGTCTTCGTCCCTTCGGTTTCCCATTTATCTTTCATGGTTTGGCCGCCACGACCGGTAACCATGTTGAAAGTCGACGTGGCCATCCACTGGAAGCCCGTGGCATAGATCAGCACATCAAGCGGATACTCCTCACCGTCGTGAACTACCCCGTTTTCATTGATATTTGCTACGCCTATGGGAGCCGTATCCACCAAGTGGACGTGAGGCAAGTTGAACGCAGGTAAATACTCATCGTGGAACGTAGGTCGCTTGCAGCCGTAGGGGTAATACGGCTTCAAAGCCTCAGCTGTTTTAGGGTCTTCAACTATCGCATCGACTCGGGCCCGGATCTGCTCCATGATGCGGAAATTTGAATCCAACTGCTTTTCAACCATTTCCTCGGGGGTGAGCTTTCGGTCATGTTCTTTGCGTTGCTTAAAATCGTCGACTTTCCCGGCCAGGTAATCGTCGTTTGCTTGAATCGCCGAACGGCCCGCCGAAATCCTTGAAAATCGCTTCCTACGCGCCCTTGCCCAACCCGGCTCTTCTTTCCAGGATTCGATTTCATCTGGCGCCGTCGCTCGCTGGTCGCGCACGTCGATTGACGAAGGTGTGCGTTGGAACACATATAACTCGTCAACAATTTTTGCGAGCTCGGGCACAGCTTGAACAGATGTAGCGCCGGTTCCGATAATTCCGACTCTCTTTCCCTCTAGGTCTACGTCGTAACGCCAGCGAGAGGTATGAAATGAGTCCCCTTCGAATAGTTCCATTCCGTCGATCCGAGCAAGTTTCGGAGTTGTCAAAATGCCATTTGCTAAAATGACATACCGAGATTGCATCGCATCCCCTCGGTCCGTGTGCACAGTCCAACGCCTTGTTTCTTCATCCCAGTCAGTTCGCTCGACAGTGGTGTGGAAGAGGCATTTGTCATAAAACCCGAACTTTGTCGCCATTGACTGGCAGTACTCCAGGATTTCGAAACCTGAAGCAAACTTCATAGTAGGGAAATATTCCATTTCTTCTAACAGCGGGAAGTAGCTGTAGGACTCAACGTCACATGCGATGCCCGGGTAGCGATTCCAATACCAGGTGCCTCCTACGTCTCCACCTTTTTCGCAGAACCTGACGTCTTGAAACCCTGCCTCTTTCAATCGGAACCAAAGGAGTAGTCCGGCGAAACCTGCGCCGATCACCACTATCTCGCAGTCATCAGTTAAGGCATCGCGTTCAATCGGAGCGTCGGAATAATGATCTTCCAGATACCTGGAAAACTCTCCTTCCATCGACATGTAGTCGGCAGCCCCGCGGCGATCCTCTTTGAATTCTCGATATTTTGCTTGCTCTACAGCATCGAACTTTACGGACTTTGAGACTTCGGGAAGCGTTTTCAGACTGGCATCAGAGTTGACCTCATAACCCTTCCCCTGAATTTTTTCACTAGCCTTACCGGCTCGGGTGTCAAAAATTTTGAGGCCTGTTTCAGGGTCAATACTGATCGCCATTTTGTTCTCCTGTCCGAACCCTCATGATGTTAGACAACCATGATCGGCTTGCGTCTACTTGGATTGGGTTGGATTGTAATCGCGACTAATGCGCTCTTTCCCAATGGCTCCGAACTGCCCGTAACTATCAAGTTGATAGTCTCTAGGAGTGACCGCTCGCACCTGGATAGCCGTTGCGTTCGCAGCAGCGAGCGCCGGCGTAGCTCAAGGATTCGGGCGATTTACCCTAGGTGTCGTATTGCCCGCGATGCGGGCCGATCTTGGGCTATCAAACACAGTCGCAGGCACAATCGCTACGGCAAACGTTGCCGCCTATTTAGTAGGTACCTTGGCCGTGGCCATAGCTGCCTCTCGCATCAAACTTTTGACGATCATGAAAGTCGGGTTGCTAATTGCTGTAGGCGGGCAGGTTATTTCGGCGCTCGCCCCTAACGCCGCGGTGTTGATGTTTGGCATGTTCTGCTCTGGTTTTGGCGGAGCGTGGGTTTGGATCCCCACCCCTGTTGTTGCAAGCGCAGCATTTCCACCCGAAAAACGAGGCACAGCAATCGGGCTTCTCTCCTCAGGCATGGCCCTGAGCATTGTCTTCACTAGCCAACTCGCCGGCTGGGTTCGACGGGTGTGGGGCGATGAAGGTTGGCGCAATGTCTATGTAGTCCAAGCAACAATCGGGCTTCTGATAGCAGTCGGAACCATTGCCATAGTAAGACACGCCCAAGACCAACTCTCGCCTAAAGGCAGCGTAGGTGGGTTTGACGCGCTGCGTCGCGTACCGGGCTGGAAACCCGTTACCGCTATGTACACGACATTCGGTTTCATGTATCTGCTCGTTTTAGCTTTCATGAGTAGCCGTTTAGAAGATGACAACGGTTGGTCAGCTAGTAACGCTTCCCTGTCATTCACCTTGATCGGACTGGGAATGGTCTTCGGCGGTCCAATTATTGCCAAGTCAGTGGCAACCTTCGGCCCCCGGGCAACTCTTGGATGTGCTTTCGGACTATGGACTGTTCTCGTTATAAGTATCCTGCCTGGCTGGGTTCTACCCACCCTCGCAGCTTCAGTAGTAATCGGCATGATCTTCGCTTCAATTCCGGTAACTCTGACCATGTACTTCGTTCAGAACGCATCAGCCCAGGACTATGGCCCAGGGTTCAGTGCAGCTACTTTGGCCTTTGGAGTGGCACAAATGGTTTCGCCACAAATTGGTGGCGTGCTAGCCGATTGGACATCAACATTTCTTTGGGTGTTGCTGCTCTCAGCTGCTTGTGCTTTGTTAGGAATTGTCGCTGCACTTCGCCTACCGAAATTCGAAAAATCATCACCGGAACCTCAGACAACAGCACCAACTAAAAAATCATTGGTTCCTCCATCGGTGTTTTCTGTGCGCCCTCATTGAACAGGCTTGAGAAAAATCGGCCTAAATTCATTACATGAATCGTGATCTTTCAGAATCTGGTTTTGACCTCCAACAAGTGGACCGGTTACTAACAACAACGAGAGCTGTTCGTAAGCGTTTGGATTTCGCACGTGACATCAGCGATGAGATAATTTTCGAATGCATTGACCTAGCAGAACAAGCCCCCACCGGTGGTAACGATGCGAGTAGACGTTGGCTGGTGATCCGGGACCAGGGGCTTAAAGATCAGCTAGGAAATTTGTATGCCGAAGTCGGAACCCTCTTTCTTGAGGCCAGAGGAAGGTTGGACGGCACAGGACATCCAAAGGAGCAAGTTGTCAGCTCAAGCGCATATCTGGTTGACAACTTTTCCAAGGCACCAGCTTTAGTTATCTGCGCGATTTGGGGCCTGCATGACAACAGCGGCCGGCCAGGACTATTCGACAGCGCGATTCCTTCAGCGTGGAGCTTCAACCTAGCTTTACGATCGCGTGGCCTTGGTACTGCCTACGCCACCATGTTGAACAACAAAACAGCTGAGGTCAGCGACATCTTAGGAATACCCAGCGGCGTAACCACATTGGTGTGCTTCCCCGTTGCTTACACCATCGGTCAAGAGTTCTCCCCTGCGTCCAGACGGCCAGCATCAAACATTACCTATTTCGACCAATGGGGTTTCACCCGAGAAATGCCGAGTGAAGACGGATCTGCTCGCATCGAAGACGGGGCCGGCGTCGTGGCAGAGATTGATATCGAAGCACGACCACGAAAGGTTTGGGACCTAATTTCTGACATCAACATGCCCGCACTCTTTTCCGACGAATTTGTTGGCGCCGAATGGGTTTCCGAAGGCCAGGTTGGAGTTGGATCAAAATTCACGGGTCGCAATTCGATGGCAGAGTCTCGCGAATGGGAGACCCAATGCATTGTCACGAAATGGCTTGAGCGAGAAACATTCGAATGGCGCACCACAGATCCAGATAACCCAGGAGCTATTTGGCGTTTCGATTTAGCCGAACAAGGCGCCGGCAGCCGACTCCGATTCTCAATGGTGATCGGAAAACAAAACAACTCGACGGCGCCACGGGCACAAGAAGATCCTTCTAACGAGAACCAAGTGCTGTTCGAACGACGTTTGATCCACAAAACCAACATGCAACGCGTTGTCGAGGGAGTGAAGTCGTTGGTTGATGACCGGTCTAACGACGGTCAATGATCACGTGTTCCTTTGCTAAGAACATCGACGAACGGCCGAAATCTATGAAATTAGCTTCATCTTCATAGGCACGTTTTGCCGCAACTCGATTTTCGGGGGTGGGGTTACCCATCGCTGATCGGTCCATCCATACTTCAGCGTGACCAAGGTATGGCTCTACTTTCGACCCTCGAGAACTATTAATTCCATCAGTTAACTCTTGCTCATCTCGGTGCACCTGTTGATACCGAACAATCCCCGACCCGTGTGCTTGTCGTCGGATAACTGGCCCATGATGCGTCCGCCAATACCATTGAGCCTCTTCCATACTCATAGAACTGAGCTGACGCAGGGGAAAATACAACTTAACCAAACTTGAACGTTCAGTAGCAACAACGTTTTCTGGGGTCGGATTCACCTGCGGATACTCGTAGTTAAACCAGGCGACAGAACGTTCCATGTCTATGAACTGACCTTCATCCTCACGAAGGATCTGGTCTACTTCGCGCCCTTTTTGAGAACGCGTTGCTTTGACCATTGCTTCTTTCGACTCCCACCAAACCTCTGCAACACCATCGTAAGGCGCCTCCATTTCTCCGCGGCGGCCTGTAAGAAGACTGTGGTCGTCATCTGTAGTGTGAACTTGCACGTAACGAAGCATGCCCAATGTTCCCGAGTGACCAGCAACGAGAGGGCCATGTTCTTCACGCCAATACCTCTGCATCTCCTCTTTCGTCATTCCCTCTTTGCGACGAATCAGAAAGGTCAGTCTCAGCATTCAGTCTCTCCTTTTACTCCACCTTAGTTCCGCCTAAATACGCCGATCCTAGGACAGTTCATCGCCACCACCCTTCTAAAGCGAGGATCTACCGTTGGACCTGGGAATACCCGCTCTCTGGACGTTTCCCCTCCCCAATTAATGTGTCCCTAGCCTGTCGAGTTATCAGCCAACAAGATGCGACCTCACTAACGCCTTCGCCTTCAGGCGGTCCACGCAGTTCAATTTCCGGTATCTCGGTAAGGGTTTCATCCTCGAAGTTTTACTGTGACAACCCCTTAGTTGAATACTCGACACTTTTGCCCGATAAGTTGTGACCAGAGCGCCGGTGGCGGAACTGGCAGACGCGCCGGCTTTAGGTGCCGGTGTCTTCGGGCGTGTGGGTTCGAGTCCCACCCGGCGCACAAACATTCAACTTCGCATTTCGTACAATCAGCCGTTCCAAACAGCATCAAACCAAACACTGACGGGTGCTTCTAAAAGCGGAAACCCTTTCTCATCAACTGCACCGCAAGTAACGCATTCAATTCCGGCATCTAGATTGCGACGCCAAGACACCACTGTGTGAGTTTCATGCTCTAAGTACAGGCCAGCGACCGTCAGAGTCGATGAGGTCTGCTCTTCAACGTCATACAACTGAACCCAATCGTCACAACTTCTACATCGCAGTCCGATTCGATTTTCATCCCAAACCTCATATCCCCATTCGATTGCTAGGTCATGACCTTGATGCATTGACCACTCATCACCAGCCTCGAGCAACGAACCACCTTGTTCTAGATGCTTCAAATAGCGAACCCTCCAATCCCTTCCATGAACAAGCTTCGCTCGGACCATTGGATCAAGCTGTGTTTGAGCGTTGCCATTAGCTTCCGCAAGAATTTCGTCGGTTAGGTAGATCGCTTCTCGCAACATGCTTAAACGCTCTTCGTCACCTTCCATGGCTTCTACCTCCCCTCACAGACTTAACATCATCTCACGTGCTGCCTATTCACAAGGCAGAATGGAAGACATGCTGTCCCCTTACCGAATTCTTGACCTTACTGATGAGCGCTCTAACCTCACCGGATTGCTACTAGCTCAGCTAGGAGCTGAGGTAATCGCAGTCGAGCCACCATCTGGCAGCACTTCACGACATATTGGTCCTTTTGCTCAGGACGACGAAAACATCGAAAATTCCCTCACTCATTGGGCTTGGAACCGCGGAAAAAAATCCATCATCGGAGGGGTAGCGGAAATTGAACTCCTGGCCAAGACCTCAGACGTTGTTCTGGATTGTGGGGTATTCAAAGATCTGGACTTAGGTAATCTCCGCTCAGCTAACCCTTCCCTTCTCACAGTCACGGTGTCGCCCTTCGGAGCAACCGGCCCAAAGAGCAATTGGCTAGCAACAGATCTGACTCTGCTTGCAAGTGGAGGCCAACTCGGCCTCACAGGAGATCCTGATCGGCCACCAATACAAGTCGGTGGTGTACCCCAAGGTTGGTTACACGGTGCACTTGAGGCGGCCGAGGCAACGACTATTGCTTTGTTCGAAAGAAGCGTTTCGGGATGTGGCCAACACATAGATATTTCGGCACAGCAAGCGGTAACCCAATGCACGCAAACCATGCTGATAACTAGCGCTGTCGGAGCACCACCGATGGCACGAGCCGGAGGAGGCATTAAGGCCGGCGAATACATCATTCGAACCGTCTATCCGGCGTTAGACGGTTTCGTGTCTATTACGTTTATGTTCGGAGAAATGCTCGGCCCATACAGTCAGCGACTAATGAACTGGGTTCACGAAGAAGGCTTCTGCGACGAATCAACTCGCGATCAAAATTGGATTGATTTTTTCATGATGATCTTCGCGGGCGAAGCGGACCCCGCGGATCTATATCGCGCTCAAGATGCGATCGCCGCATTCACTGCAACCAAAACCAAAGAAGAATTAATGGCTGGGAACAGCGAACGAAGGCTTCTCATCGCTCCGGTCGCCACTACACAAGACATAGTTGAATCCGAACACCTCAAAGCACGCGAGTTTTTCGAAGAGGTTCCTGAACTCGGGCATAAATTTCCCGGTCGTTTCGCCAGAGCGACCGTCGCCTTCAAGGAACTCGGCTTACCTCCCAAACTTGGTCAACACACAAAAGAGATACTTGGAGATCTAACAAGAACTCCTTCGACTCCACCTCCTCTTGACCCTGCCCCTACTTATAAGCCATTGGAGGGAATAAAGGTTCTGGACTTTACGTGGGCGATAGCTGCGCCAATGGCTACGCGCAGTCTTGCGGACCACGGGGCGACTGTCGTAAGAGTCGAGTCCGAAGGACGGGTCGACGTGATTCGCAATGCCGGTCCTTTCGTAAATGATGAAACTCACCCTGACAACACTGCGCAATACCATTCCGCTAACGCCGGAAAACATATGATCAGCCTTGATTTATCTGTCGATGAAGCCCACACGGTGATTTGGGATTTAATTGACTGGGCAGATGTCGTAATCGAATCGTTCACTCCGAAAGCAATGGCGAATTGGGGACTCGACTACGAGTCGATAAAGAAGCGCAAACCGGACATCGTGATGTTGTCAAGTTGTTTGATGGGACAAACCGGTCCCATGAACATGTACCCAGGATTCGGCAATCTTGCAGGAGCACTAAGCGGTTTCTACGAAATCACTGGATGGCCAGACAGACCACCTAGCGGACCGTTTCTTGCCTACACCGACTACACCGCCCCGCGCTTTACCGTGGCAGCTCTTGTCGCAGCACTGGATCATCGACGCCGAACAGGTGAAGGCGTTTATATAGATCTCAGCCAGCACGAGTCAGCGTTACATCTTCTTGGGCCAGCCCTCTTGGACCAGGAAGTCAACGGGCGGACCGCTCAACGGTTAGGTAATGCCAGCCAAAGGTACGCGGTTCATGGTGTTTATCCGGTTCAAGGTGATGACAAATGGATCGCTGTGGTGTGTCAGAACACAGAAGCTGAGGAAAACCTGTCCCAGCTCATAGGCGGAGGTGACTTGGGCGACTCGACAATCGCTAATTGGACTGCGTCTCAAGATCGCTTTGAACTCCAGGAGCTTTTGCAATCTCATGGTATTGCAGCTCACATAGTTTCAGATTCAGTTGATGCGGTCTCCGATCCTCAGCTGATCCATCGTGATCACTTTCGACGAGTACCTCAGGCATACGCCGGGGAGACGGTGGTCGAAGGTTCCCATTATCAGTTCAGTCGAACTCCCTCCAGCGTTCTTTGGGGTGGGCCACCCATTGGTGAGCACACCTTTGAAGTGCTGAGTGAAATGTTGGGTTACGACGGAGACAGAATCGCAAATCTAGCTGCAGTTGAGGCTCTCTATTAAGACGACTGGAGCACACTCAAGAGCGGTACTCGGGTCATCATTAATGCAGCGTCGCGATTTGGGTGCAACAATCAAATAGGAGCAACGAAAGAAGGTCCTTTGTGAACGAGCAAGACCGACTCGAAATAGCGACATCATTCCTAGATGAACTTGAGGCTAAAGCCCAACACCACACCATGGCAGACAGGGTCGAAGATCCCTCTTTGGAGAACGCCTATCTCATACAGGACTCATTTGTCGACATCATGCTAAGTCGTGGCGAGCAGGTAGTCGCCTGGAAAGTCGCTCTTACAAGTAAGGCAATGCAAGAGTTTTGCGGGGTGGACCACCCTTTGTCGGGCGCCGTTTTCGGCAGCCGCGTTCAAAAGTCTCCCGGACAAGTGGTTCTGAGCGAACACCGGCATCTCGGTTTGGAGTGCGAAATTGCTGTTCAACTAGCAACTGATCTAGATCCGACAAAAACACACACAAAAGAAACA
>MDSW01068491.1_pt1 | contig 11248 bp, 15 predicted proteins | sample 811171 | NCBI WGS metagenome assembly MDSW01 (sample SAMN05326641, study PRJNA326480) | marine metagenome | isolation source: seawater | place: Atlantic Ocean: North West | collected 2012
AGATTTCTTGAGTCATAATGTCAGCAATACAGTTACCGTACAACCAGAAGAGTGGGAAGCTGTAACAAAATTTATTTATAATAATAGAAAGTTTTTTGCAGGAATTAGTCTTATACCTCAGAGTGGTGATAAGGATTATCCTCAGGCTCCATTTACAACAGTCTATACAAGTAGAGAAATTGTTAAAGAATATGGTGATGCTGCGTTGTGGTGTTCCGGATTAATTGAATTAGGATTAAATGCTTTTGAAAATAATCTATGGTCAGCTTGTGATTACATCACCATGCAACAAGAACAAGAACAAGACTCAGATGATAAAAAGTTATTTGCATTAAAAATGCATAGATTTGCGAATAAGTATTTTGATGGAGACTTAAAGCGTGTAACCTATTGCATGAAAGATGTATATAATTGGAAAAGATATAAAGATCTCTTTGAGAGCTTTACTAAAGTTGATTATACACAACTACTAGAAACTGAGGATAATACCGTAGGAATAGAGGAAATTAGTTGTGCCGGTGGCGCTTGTCTAATTTAACTTTCTTCCGAAAGGTAAACAATTGAGAAAGAAAACTAAACATAATAATACCAAGAAGGGTACAGACCCATATAAAAAACCTGAAGAAATAGTCGTCGGATTTAAAAATAGATTAAAACCTAGAAGTTTAAATCAAAGAGACTATATCAGAACGGTTGCAGAAAATACTATATCTTTCTGTCAGGGTGTTCCCGGTAGTGGCAAAACACATATCGCTGTAGGTATGGCACTAGAATATCTACTAGATGAACGTGTTAAAAAAATTGTAATTACTAGACCAATAGTGGAGGCGGGTGAAAAATTAGGTTTTTTGCCAGGTTCTGCTGAAGATAAATTACACCCATATCTATTGCCTCTGTTTGATGAAGTAGATTACTTCTTACAGATGCATCATTTCAAAAAGCTCAAATCTGATCGACAGATTGAGATTGTACCATTAGGTTTGATGAGAGGTCGAAGTTTTCATGAATCATTTATCATTGCTGATGAGTGCCAAAATGCTTCTTACGATCAGTTAAAAATGTTACTGACTAGAATTGGTATAGACAGTAAAATGGTTTTAACAGGTGACTTAGATCAGTCTGATCTGCAAACACCAAGACAAGGTGGTTTACAATCTATTATCGAAAGATTGCAAGGTGTTGACGGTGTAGGCTTCTCTAAATTAGAAACATCTGACATTGTTCGTAATCCTATTATAGCTGATATTGTGCATAGACTATGATTAATCATGAAGATTGCTTAGTTTTGAATGCTGATTATTCTCCAATCGGAATTATCGGTTGGAGAAAAGCTATGGTATGGGCATTCAGATATTCTCATTCAGATTATTCTGGTATAGAAATTATAGACCATTATAAAAATGATAAAGTTATTGGTGCAAATGGTGGTTGTAAAATACCTGCTGTAGTAAGAACCACTAAATATTTTAAGCTTATAGGTCAACCTGTAGTCTTTTCTCGTAAAAATCTTTTTATTAGAGATGATTACTGTTGTCAATATTGTGGTAAACAATTTCCTATAGGTCAATTAACTTATGATCATGTCATACCCAAATCTAAATGGCCACACTCTAGAAAATCTGCTACAAGCTGGACCAATATAGTGACAGCCTGTTATAAATGCAACTCTAAAAAAGGCAATAAAACTATACAGCAGGCTGGATTAAAACTAAAAAATGATCCATATATACCAAAGAAAAGCAGAAAGTACTTGCATGTAAACCATCAGCTACTTACTATAAGGACAGAGATTCCTCAAGAATGGAAAATTTATGTCGGAGATTAAATCGCGTAATGCCTAACTATACGTATTTCTGTAATAAGTGCAATCAATCTTTCGAGAAGTTCTTTACTATAAGAGACTATCAAGAAAAGATAAAATGTAAAAATTGCAGATCTACCTGTCAGAGATACTATATGGAAGACATGCTCACGATCAATAGTTCTGTTAAAAAGTCAGACACCGAATTAAAAACTCTCGGTGACTTAGCTAACAGGAACAGAGATAAGATGAGTGAAGACCATAAAAAGGCATTAGATGCGAAACATACGGCATATCAAGATGCTAAACTTAAGGATGAATTAACCAAAGAATTACCTAAAGGTATGTCAAGAATCGCAAAACCTAAATATAAACCCAAGTGGAGCTAATATGGCTTTATATAAACCTAACAATATTTTTAAAAGTTCAGGAGATGTCAAAGAAGACTTGCTTCAACAAGAATTTTTTACTATAACTGGTAATGAAGAATTTGTTTTGCAAGATACACCTAGAAGGCATAGAGAAGATCCTCAAGTTTACGCTAAAAGAATACAAAGGAAAGATGGTACGTTCAAACTATCTATTCGAACTTCCACAGACGGTAAATTGTATAATCCGATGTCTATATACGGCGAAGAAAAGAAGTCTACTTTACTAGATAATGTGTGCAAATCTAATGAAAAATTTAGAACTGTAAACCCAAAGACTTTTGATCTATATGTACAATTTTTAACCAGTAAAAATCTAGCATACTTATATAACGCTGAAAGAGAGGCAGAATAATGCCCAGAACAAACAGAACACAGAAATACGCAGCATTGTGGTTGCACAGTCAAGGATGGGACGTATCAAAGATTTCTAATGAATTAGATTTGACAGATACACAAGTCAAAAGAATTGTTAAAGAAGTACAAAGTGAAAACAAAATTAAAACAGCTTCTTCTGTAGTGTCCAAAGACAAAAGCTCTAAAAATCTTATGATTACAGAAAGTCAATCTGGCACACATAAAGTATCTGTTATGACTAAAGCTGCATCAGAACAAAATGAACAAGATGCTAAAAAATATGTGGATCTTAAGAAAGTAAATAAGGATAATATCTTTAGGCCATTAGGATAAACATACATGTCAAATATAGAAGATCAACTTACAGAAGAAGAAAAAGCATTACTAAATAGAATTACTGCAAAAGTGCAGGATACTCTTGCGAGTAATGAATTTCAACAAGCCAGAAAACAAAATGTCGAACAGATTGCAAAAGATGCTTCTGATCCAAACTTTTTTAATCAACCTAAAGAATTAGTGCATGTAACAAATTATCAGAGAGAAATTTTGGTAAAAGTCGATGCACAATTATCTACTGTCTCGGATGAGACTAATCAATTATTAGAAGTAGACAATATTGTAGAAAATTTTTATCATATCCCCGTACCATCTGGTGTTAATTACGTTGAAAAAATAGATGAATTTTTAGAAAAATTTGATAATGAACTTGAAAACATTGCAATTAAAATTAATACCAATGACAAAAAAGCAAAAGAATAAATATATATCTAAATATTCTAATGGTAAATCAGTCTCCGCTGCTCAATATATTACTGAATTGATTTGTGAAAGAAAAGCAGTTAAGGATAAAAAAGATTTACACTACAGATTTTGGTTATCTCCAGAATGGGAAAAATACTTTAGAAACCAAATAGGTAGTGCTAATAAATTACTTAAGACGTATTCGGATAAGGCGATAGTAAATGCGTTACTAACACCTAAAGGTAAGACGATTTATTCGTTGCGAGCACCTCATCTGATTGCTATCATAGAACAGGAAGAAACAAAACTAGAATTACAAAATAAAGAATTTACTAAAGAAGTTGAACGTAAAGACAAGGTATCGTATACTAAACACAAGACCAAAAAAGGAATCATTTCTAAACTCAAGGATATAGAATAATGGCAGCATCTTTAAAAGAAGACGTAAAAAAGAAGTTCGGTGAAGAAATATTATTATCTGCAACCTCTATTGTAGATAGAGAATCTGTTGTAATACCAGTAAGTCCTGCCTTAGATATTATCTTAAATGGAGGTATTCCTGAAGGCAGCTTTATAGTTTTTACTGGACAACCTAAATGTGGTAAAACTACAACATCATTAGACTTTGCTGCCACAGCACAAAAACCTGAGTATCAAGGAGATCTTAAAAATCCTAGACAGGTATATTATTTAAATATTGAGGGCAGATTAAAGAAAAGAGATTTAGAAGGCATTCCAGATTTAGACTTAGAACGCTTTAATGTAATCGGTTCTCAGCAAGGTAAGATTTTGCATGCTGAAGAATATCTGCAAATTGCAGAAAGAATTATTAATGAAGAACCAGGATCTATTTTAATTATCGACTCTTATTCTGCCTTATGCACTGAAGCAGAAATTACATCTAGTATGGACAAAATGCAGCGAGCAGACGGTGCTAAATTATTAGCCAAGTTTTGTAGAAAGGTTGCAAATGTTATACCAGTTAATAAAAACATTGTTATTGGTATTACTCATCTTATGGGTAATCCCGGATATGGCAATGTAGAATGGAAAGAAAAAAGCGGACAAGCAATTGCGTATCAGACCGATGTAAAGCTAAGAGCCAAGATGTTTAAGGCTTGGCATAGCGGTGCAGATGGTCCACAGATTGGGCAAGAAGTAGGTTGGACAGTCCTCTGTTCTGCACTAGGTCCGCCGGGAGGTAACATTACAAGCTATATTAGATATGGCATTGGAGTAGATAAGGCTATGGAGTTAATAACTCTATGTGTAGACTTTGGTATTATAGCTAAAGGTGGTGCATGGTATACTCTTACATCTATTAAAGACAAACCTAAATTTCAAGGCACAGAAAAACTCAGACAGTATGTATTTGACAATCCTGAAGTTTATGATAAACTAATGGAAGAACTTAGAGAAACTATGGGTATCACATGCAAGTCAAAGACCTAGATGGAAATTATCATCATTGGAAGCTGACAGGTGGTATTGCACACGCTTCCTATGATAACAAATCTCATTTACATTTACAGGCTAGAGAACTAATTAAAGAGTGCTTCCCTACACTACAAATACTAGAAGAGGTGTCGATTCCTTTACGTAGAACAGAACGTCTAATATTAGATTTTTATCTACCTTTAAATAAAAAATGTATAGAAGTGCATGGTGAACAACATTATAAATTTACTAGATTTTATCACAAGGATATGATGGGATTTGTAAAACATAAAAAACGAGATCAAGCAAAACGAGAATGGTGTGCCATCAACGGCATAGATTATATAGAACTGCCATATGATGAAAAGTTAGAAGAATGGAAGAAAAGAATTATCAATGAGTAAAACTACTAAAGAAGAATTAGAAAATTGGGATAAGGTTCTTGACGAATATGAGAACCGTATAGGTATGCCTACATATATGGAAGAGGTTTTACCAGAAGTTGAATTACAAAAATATTTAACAATGAGTCGAGATGTTTTAGAAAAGACTACTCCAGAAGATTGTGGTCAAATAGCTTACAGATTAGCACAGTTCAGTTTTCATGTACAAAGAACTCTCAATAGAGAAGCCGCTAGATATAATTGGGCAGAAGAGACCATTAAGGATGTTATTGCTGATGACATTAATAATTACAAAGGTTATGGGTATGTAGAAAAATCTACGCAAGCAATAAAGCATAATGAACGGGCATCAAAATTAAGTAAAATAAAAAAGTATGCAAGACAACGAATGGACAGATTAACTTACTTAGCAACGTCATTAAAGAATTTATCAGACATTTTAATTTCTATTCAAAGATCAAAGGGGTTACGTAATGGATGAATCTATGTCACCTAAACAAATCAAGCAGATGATAGCCATGTTGAAACAAATGCTTCCTGAAGATAATGAAGAAGTTGTAGAGGAAGAACCTGTAAAAGAAAGTCCTATTAAGAATAGAGCATCTAGAAGACCTCAACAAACCGAAAATAAATTCGATTCTATGATGGAAGCACATTTACACAAAGAAGATATAGAAATTGATAAAAAACTTAAAAAGTTTGACCCTACTCCAAGGATTCGACGATTCGATCCTATCAATGTGTCGTGTAGAGTGTGTGGTAAAACAGAAAGTATAAATCCTGCCTTGTTGCAAGATACGCCTGAAAGATATAAATGTAATAATTGTGCTAGGAGTGCTGGATAATGATTTTGTGTGATACTGCTGCTGAACGAGCAGTCTTGGCTGGTATCTGTAAATATGGTGAAGATGCGTACTTAGATATTGCAGATATTATCCAAGATACTTCTTTTACTGTAGATAGCAATAAGACAATATATCAATGTCTTAAAAATATTTTCGATAAAGAACAATCTGTAAATACAAACATAGATGTAGCTTCAATATTCTCATCTGCTCAAGAGATAGGATTATCTCATGCTTTTGATAAAAAAGATGAGGCTCAACATCTCAAAGCTGTACTAGATTTTCCTGTAAACTTAGAGAATGTTAGAAAGTTTGCAGCTAAAGTTAGAAAATTAGAAATAGCTAGATTATTAAGAGAGCAACTTGGTGAAGCCCAAGATAAAATATTAGATGTTACAGGAAATGAATCTATCGGTTCAATTCTTAGTCTAGCAGAAGATACTATCTTTGATTTTACTAATTTGCTTAATGATGTAGATAATAATCCTGTATCTATTGGTGAAGAATTAGATGAGTATCTTGATGAACTAATTAATAATAAGGTAGATCAAGTTGGTATACCTACAGGCTTTCCAGTGTATGATCAAGCTATCGGTGGAGGTTTAAGACGTAGCACAGTGAATGTTATTGCTGCTAGACCTAAAACAGGTAAAACATTATTGTCAGACAATATGGGTTTTCATATCGCTAATAAGTTGCAAATCCCTGTATTAAATATGGATACAGAGATGACTAAAGAAGATCATATTAATAGAATATTGGCGATGATGACAGAGATCGAAATCAATCAAATTGAAACTGGCAAATTTGCTGAAGTTCCAACTAAATCAATCAAAGTAAATGAAGCAGTAGAGTCTTTAAAAAAAACTAATTTATACTATAAGTCTATTGCAGGTAAATCTTTTGAAGATCAACTATCTATTATGAGAAGATGGCTGTTAAAAGAAGTAGGCTTAAATGATGACGGAACAGCAAAAGACTGTGTTATATTTTATGACTATCTTAAGCTAATGGACACTCAAGGTATGAGTCAAGATATGAAAGAATATCAAGTACTCGGTTTTATGATGACTCAGCTACATAACTTTGCAACCAAATATAAAGTTCCTATCGTTGCATTCATCCAGCTAAATAGAGATGGAATAACAAAAGAAACTACAGACACAGCTAGTGGTAGTGATAGAATTATTTGGCTATGTAGCAACTTCAGTATTTTTAAACGCAAGACACCAGAAGAAATTGCTGAAGATGGACCAGATAATGGTAATCGTAAATTAGTTCCTTTAATTAGTAGGCATGGTGGAGGTTTAGATGATAATGATTATGTCAATTGTCATATGAAAGGCTGGTGTGCCAAAATTACAGAAGGTAAAACTAAGTTGGAATTAATGAGTAATAATAGTAATAAAGATGATGGTTTTATTGTAGAGGACGCAAATGCTAATGACCAAGAAATCCCGTTTGAATGATCAGGCTAAGTTAAAAGTAGTCTGTGATGAACTTTGTGATAATATAGAAGAACTATTTGATCACTTTGATCTAGAATACAAAGATCATGGTAAGATGATAAGCATGGCTTGTCCTATTCATGAAGGTGACAATGAGGGAGCATTGAATCTATATGTGCAAGGAGATAATTATAGAGGGAATTGGAAATGCAGAACTCATGGATGCGAACAGTGTTTTAAAGGATCTATTATAGGTTTTGTCAGAGGACTATTGTCTAATAGGAAATATCAATGGAGTCAAGAAGGTGATAAGACTGCAAGTTTTAAAGAGACCATAGACTTTATTACTTCTTTCTTAAAAAAAGATTTAAATGATATTAAAGTATCTAAGGTGGCTAGAAATAAAAGTAAATTTACAAATGCTATTAATCACATAAAAAATTCCAGTAAAGTTAGCACAGAAAATTGTTTGACAAGAGATAGGATTCGACCATTGCTAAAAATACCTGCTGAATACTATATTGATAGAAATTTTTCTAAAGATATACTTGATAAATATGATGTAGGATTATGTGATAATCCTGATAGAGAAATGTACAATAGAGTAGTTGTACCTATTTATGACATAGATTATAATTATATGATTGGTTGTACAGGCAGAAGCATATTTAATAAGTGTGATAAATGTGGATCTTTTCATGACCCTAATAAAGATTGTCCTGAAGATCGTAGAAAATACTTGTATTCTAAATGGAAACATAGTGCTAATTTTAAAAGTCAAAATTCTTTATATAACTATTGGTTTGCTAAAAAACATATACAAGAAACAGGTGTTGTGCTTTTGGTAGAAAGTCCTGGTAATGTATGGAAATTAGAAGAAAATGGTATACACAATAGTGTAGGTATTTTTGGCTCTGCTCTTAGCGACAGACAAAAGATTATGTTAGACTCTTCTGGAGCAATGACTATAATAGTATTAACAGACAATGATGACGCTGGAAGAAAAGCAGCAGAACAAATTAAAGAAAAGTGTCAAAACACTTATAGAATATTTATTCCACAAATATCTAAGGCTGATGTAGCGGAAATGGATGCCGAAGAAATCGACCGAGAAATTAAAGAATATATAAAAGGTGTTATATGATTATAGCTTTTGCTGGAAGAAAACAATCAGGTAAAACTACATCCGCAGAATTTGTTAAAAACATTTTTGAAAATCGTGGATTAGGAGTAGGTAAAATATATAATTTTGCTGATCCTTTAAAAAAAGATGTATGCATGAATATATTTGGATTAACTTACCATCAGTGTTATGGTAACGATGATTCTAAAAATGAATTAGTAGATTGTTACTGGCCTGATACAGATAAGAGGATGACAGCTAGAGAAGTTATGCAATATGTAGGAACTGATGTGTTCAGAAAAATACAGCATGACGTTTGGGCTGGAGCCACTATTAAAAAGATTGATTTAGAAAAACCTGATTTAGCAGTAATAGCGGATTGCAGATTTCCTAACGAGGTTGATGCTATTCAAAAGGCTGGTGGAGCAGTAATAAAACTTAATAGGAACCCATATAATTCAAATCATGCGAGTGAGGCGGCTTTAGATGCTAGTCAGTACGACGCATTTAATTTTGATTTAGTCATCGACAATGGTGACTTAACTATTGGAAAGCAAAACGAAATTATTCATGACTTTCTAATAGATAAAGGAATATTACCATTATAGTCACATATATCAGAAGCAGCTCATACGGAACACATTCTATGTGTCCTATGCAGTATTTTATAGAATATAATTTAGGTCAAAGATCACCTTCTAATAAAAAAGCAGATAAGGGTACTATTGTCCATAAGGTTATGGAAATCTTAGCTTTTATCAAATTAAACCAACAGAACAATAATAGATATTTTGAAGATGACATTATAGGTCCGGTTGATATTACAAATTACAACTTAGATAATATTACTGAACGAGTATATAAATATTACACATCACAGTTTACTCATCACAAATGGACAGACAGAGATTTTAAAGATTGTGATAAATGGGTTTATAAAACTATAGATTACGCTGATGGGATGTTCGATCCTCGTAATAGAGAAATCGTAGAACCTGAGCAGCATTTTGATATTACTATAGACAAGCCTTGGGCCAAATATAGCTATGATACCAAGGAAGGACATCTAGAAGGCCAGCTTTCTATAAAAGGTACAATAGATTTAATCACTAAAGTCAATGATGATACCTATGAAGTTATTGATTGGAAAACAGGTAGACGTTTAGATTGGGCTACTGGTGAAGAAAAGACATTAAAGAAATTACATAATGATCCTCAGTTAATGTTGTATTATTATGCTGTTTCTAAATTGTATCCTGATATTAAACATATCATGGTATCCATCAATTTCATAAATGATGGTGGTATGTTCTCTGTCAATTTTGGAGAGCCTAATATATTTCAAGTAGAAATGATGCTTAAAAAGAAATTTGAAGATATCAAAAATAGCCAAAATCCTAAATTAAATAAAAGCTGGAAATGTACTAAACTATGTCATTTTGGCAAAAATACTTATGAAGGTTCAGAACATTTACCAATAGTAGAATACAGAGAAGATCAATTAACTACTATGGGCGAAAACATGACTATATGCGAACAAATAAAACATGACATAAGCATAAAAGGTATGGATAATGTGATTGACCAGTACCAAGCTCCCGGTTATAATATAGGACATTACAAGGCTCCAGGGAGTGCTGAATAACTTTTGGAATTAAAAGATGAAAACATATATACCTTTGCATGTACATAGTATGTACAGTTTATTGGATGGCTTAAGTAAACCTGTCCAAATTGCAGATAGATGTGAAGAAATAGGAGCAAAATCTTGTGCTCTAACAGATCATGGCAATATTGCTGGTGCAATTAAATTTTATACACAGATGAGATCTCGTGGCATCAAACCTATATTAGGTTGTGAATTATATATTTGTGATCAAGATGCTACATTTCAGAATAAAGAGAATAGATCTCTTTCTCATTTTTTAGTATTAGCTAAAAACTATGATGGATGGCGAAGCTTAATCAAAATAGTATCAGAGTCAAATCGTCCAGAACATTATTATTTTAAACCTAGATTAGATCTTGATCGTTTAGGAGAAATGTTGGATGGTAATCTTATAGGTATTTGTGGTCATCTAGGTTCTACTCTTGCAAACAAACTTGTAGAAAATGATACCATAGTTCCTGATTGGGAAAAAATAGGTAAGGAATATGTTGGTAAATTTAAAGATATGTTTGGGAAAGATAACTTCTTTTTAGAAGCACAATTAATGGATAAAGATAACATCGATGTCCAATCCCCACTCACTGACTGTATAAGAGAATTATCTAAATCAACTAAAACTAAAGTTGTATGTACTCCTGATGCACATTATTGCAAAAAAAGCGATGCTGTAGATCAAAGAGTATTATTATGTAATAATCTTAAAACTACATTTCCAGAAATTAATCGTAAACTCGCTAACGAAGAAGATGTAGCACTCAGTTCGTTTTTCACATCAGAAAATTTTCATATATTATCGCAAGAAGAAATTAATGATTTACACACCGAAGAAGAGATAGACAATACTAATCTAGTTGACTCTATGTGTGAAGAATATGATATTTTAAGCAAACCTAATTTGCCACCTTTCCCATGTCCTGAAGGCTACGATGATGCCGAGTATTTAAGACAATTATGTAGAGATGGATGGAAAGCTAAAATAGCTAAACAAGTACCAG
>MDSW01197470.1_pt1 | contig 11247 bp, 3 predicted proteins | sample 811171 | NCBI WGS metagenome assembly MDSW01 (sample SAMN05326641, study PRJNA326480) | marine metagenome | isolation source: seawater | place: Atlantic Ocean: North West | collected 2012
CCTATTTCAACTTGCAGCAGCACATGAACACGCACTTCCAGCGTCCGCCCGGTGCTAGTGCAGAGGTGTAAGATTATGTGTGGCTAGAGTATGTTCCCGATCAGCGGCAACCCGCTTAGCACCGCGCTGGCCTTGGGCTTTGTGATTGGGATCCTGGGTGAGCGCGTGACCCGATATCCGTCGACCAGGCATTCCAAGGAGGCGACTGTTCTGCCCGCGGAAAACACATTAGTCGTGCGCGCCGCCAACTGCCAAATCCCCATGGCTCATCTTTCGGATAAGCTAGCTGGCTTCGTCGACGAGCAGACTAAAGCCTATGAAAATGGGGGGACGCTGGAACGAGCTCTAGCGGCGGAAGGCCCCTCTGGAGCGAAAGTGTATGCCTATTCCTCAACTGGCGATCGTCTCTTCCCGGAAGGGACCGACCAGGGACCGGAGCAGGATCAAGAGCGTCTCACGTACCTGGAAAGCAGGGTTTGGAGCGATGCGTCCAGCAACAGCGGAGGATGGTGCGCGTACCTGGAGGACGACGGGAGCGGCAGGTTGGTCTGTGAATACGTGTACGTAGCGCGCGCGCGCGATGTTTTTCTCAGTAGTGGCATTCGCATTGGGTGTAAGTAGACCTAGATCGACTTACCAGGACAGAGAGACGGCCCGAGAAAGTCGTGGATGCATCCTCTGAATACGCCGGGGACAGCAAGATGGGCGCACTTTAGATCAGGAAACCGAGCCCGAGTGACCTCCCATGCCTTGCCTATGTCGTTCTTTCCTGTGCATGGCACCGTGACCGTGCATCCGTGCTCGATGCGCGGCCACGCGTCGCGGCCGCGCGGTACTGAACTTATGTTGGCGCTGACTTTCGCGCACACTCCTGAGAGGGCGAGGGTGCGGGCGATCTCGCTGCAGTCCAGGCTCCCTCTCCGGGACACGGACATCTCGGCCGAGAATTGGATATCTTGTGCCTCCATGCTGCTGGATTGTGATTAGAGGAGGTTGTTAGAGGCTACACGCACTCTTCTACCGGCATCCATTCTAACTTGGACATCTCCATCTTTCGGAGTTCGCACTTCCCAGGGGCGTTGGTGCTAACAACGCAGAGTGTCTGGTCCTCGACCCAGAACCCACAACATACATCCTCTTTCCTGGGAAACCTAAATGCACGGCTGACGGCTCCCTTCTCCGGGAGCTTGGGATCACAGGTGGTGACTGCGTACAGCGCCTCGTCGTTGTTCTTCTCCAGCCTGAGCATCCATAGGGGTCCGCGCTCCAAAGTGTTGCATTGGGCTATCGGCCTCGTGCCCCTCCAGAGAGGATCGGCCGTACCCCCGCTGGACTCGGACGCCGCCTCGCTCGCGAAGGGATACCAGCTTCGGACGTGATGTGGACTAGTGCCCATCAGTGCGAAGGACTCCATCCCGCCTTCAGCGCCTGGGCCTGAGATTGAGAAGGCGGGCGAGAGCTGCCGATGCGCAACCCAAATGGTATGGCCTAAGATGGAGTCGCCGACCTGCGTGACTAGGGTTAGGTCTTCGCCTACCACTATTCGCGGAGGATCGTCTCCGCAGCCGGGTGCAGGGAGCACACCGATGACGCTGTCACTCTGATTGGTTTGCGACCACAGCATGGTGGTTCTCCCTTCTTTGTCCAGCCAGCCGCTGATCGTGAACATACCGTCCGGGGCCGGAGCGGTGCAGATCCACGCTGGCTTCAGTTCTCGGTCATCGGGTGACGCAGTTAGGGCCTGCTTTGGTTTCTCATCAAGCACCGTAGCATAGAAGAAACAATTCGCTACCAAATGCTCCCGGGGGACGGGGGCGCGGCGCAGCAGACGCCAAAGTGCTCTATCGGCAGTAGGTCGGAGGTGCGCACCCGAGCTCCCCAGATAGTACTGTATGATGCTGATCTCGTAGTCTAGGCGCCAACGGTAGGCCGTCTCTTCCACGAACAGCAGCCGCGGGTTGGCCTGGCGCGCAGCCGCGGCAGTCAGGGCGAGTTCGCAGAATCTGGCTGCCAGAACAAACTTCTTTTGCTCTCGGTAGTGGACGATTATGTCCATCAGGTTCTCGATTCGCGCTGAGTCGACTTCGTAGGCGTCCAGCCAGGCGCCGACCGCCTTGTCAGTCTCACCCAACCGCTTGTTGCACCGCCCGATGTTTAGGTGAGAACACCACACCTCCTCCGGCCATCCCCCCAGAGCGATTCTCTTTCGGTATGCCTTGATCGCCGATTCGCCGTCCCCTCGATCGCGGTGCGTGTTAGCCAGATAGAACCACGTTCTCGGGCACTCAGGAGTGTAGAGCAGCTGGCGTTCAAGGAGAGCCGTGTCTCTGACAAACTTGTCGGCTTTTGCTCCACCGTCGCCAATGTCGTTGATGAAAAGGGTGGTCAACTGGTCAGGGGGGGCAGCCGCGACCGGCTTCCAGAACTCATGAGTAAGCCCTTCACATCCAACTATTCCGTCGTCCCTCCCCAGTCGGAGGTTCCAATACGAACATCCGTGGGTGGTCTGTTGAACGAGATAAGAAGGGGCGGTGAGACTCGCCTTGTCGAACGCGGGCGCCACCTCCAGCAGGTGGTCTGCGTCAAGAAAAAGCTGATACGTTCCTAGTCCTCGGGCGGCCAGCCAGCTAACCGTTCGGTTGTAGCCAAAGTCCCTAAACGGGAGACGGAACACGACCCCGTCCATCCCCCGCTTCTCGAGGAAGGCCTTCGCCTTCTCACGCGTGGAGTCAGTACTGCCCGTATCGCAGATGCACACCGCGTCCACCAGGCTACATGCGCGCTCAAGTGCTCGCTCAATGATCGCTGCTTCGTTTCGGACTATCATCGTCAGGCAAATTGTTGGTACTTCATCCGCTGATACGGGTGGAGACGACAGGGAGATGCGCTCTTCCAGATAGACGCATCGCGCGTAGTCGCCCACGCAGGCTTCCTTTAGATCCCCATCGAATATCAAGGTGGCAATGGAGTCGACGGAGACCAGGCTCTGGTCATCCCGGGCTCCTCCCGACTCGAGCAGGGAATAGGGACCACCGGGGAGCACAAGAGGAGACTCTGAGGATTGGTGATGGAGTTCGCTTACGGCAATAGTCCCCGCCGCTTTGTCCCAGGGATGCGCGCGCGGTGGCAACTTGGAGGACTCGGCTATCCGGGTGGACGGGAGCGGCTCTCTGGGGTATAAGACGATTTCCCTAGCACCCCCGCCCACGCTTGAGATAGTTACCCCGTTGTCCGACGGGCCTTTTACTACCTCCACTATCTCGAGAGCCCTTGTTTTTGCCCCCGGTCGCCATATGCACGCTTCTCGGGCTGGCCCAGTGATGACGGCGGAAGGCTGGTCTCCGCGCATGGGAAGGATGCTGAGCGGGCGGAAGGGAAGGTCGGGAGTCTCTGCTCTATGGACAGGGTGGGGGCTTACGTCGAAGAAGACGGCTCGGGATTGTCCGGGCCTAAGGCCGAAGCACTGCCCCTGCTCAGAGAACCGGGTACCGTGCACACCGTGAACACAAGTGCACCCTGGCATTGGATGATTTGGAGATAGAGTTCTAAATCATCGTACGCGACAGGGCCTTCTTCTTTTAATGTGGTACAGAATAGTAGAAACATGCCCAGGCGTCCAGCGTATCGCCGGTTCTGCATGGTGAAGAAGGCCGCCGCCCGGGCGAGCAAACGCGTAGGGATGCGCCGTGCCTCAATAGAGGAGACAGTGGTAGTCGAGCCCCCACCGGTGGCCGCCCCGGCCCCGGCCCCGGCGCCCGCACCTGGCCCTGCGCCCGCCCAGTCCACTTGGCAGTTGCCCGAACAACTGATGCTCTCTCTGACTCCGCTTGCTGTGGACCCCGAAGAGGTTCCGTTACAGGTAGACCCAGTAACAACCCAGACTTCCGACTATCCCCCTGGAGGCCCTGGAGGCACATACCCTAGACCCAAAGTCTTCCCTGATTGGTACGCTCGGTACTCTTGCTTGACAGTGGCGCTCAGAGTGCTACCGCTTACTACTGCAGTAACCGACATGTCCACGCAGAACGCCGACGACACCACACCGTTCTGCAAGAGTGGTTTTGGAGAAGAGCGGGTCCTGCGTCTGCAGTGGTCCGAGGTACATACCCGGTTGGGGAACTCCGCGTCCCGAAGTCTGTCTACATGGGACATGGAGTTCCCAACCATGCTGACGATGCTTGCCCCCGCGCATCCAAACTGGGCCTACGCTAGCGCGCCCGTGATGGGACGAGCAGGCGCGGGCGCTACCGCTTCTATTCGCCTCAATCCATGGAGCCTTGGCGGAGTAACCGCCGGGGATGGGAACCTTTTAGACAGTGGAAAAGGGTTATGGGGCGACCTCCGCGCTACCTGCGCAGGACCTACAACGGATCTGTCTTATTGCGGGTCGAAGTGGCCGGGGCTATCGGCATGGGGTGGCTGTACCTGTCTAGGGGGAAGTGCACACTGGTCAACACAGCTCCAGCCTAAAGGAGATGACCTGAGCATCACCGCGAGCAGACTCTCTGCAATAATGCGCCCGATGGGGGTAGTGAACTGGGACGGAAGTCTGCTCGGGTACAACGGAGATAACATCTTAGTCGTGCTGCAGTCGAGTTGGAGGCATAACTGTTTTTATGGACCCAATGACGATCGTGAGGCTTCCCTTGCCCCCCCCACTTGGTGGAAGGGTCCGGGAACCGCTCTTGGCTTCGGCAGCCTTACGGATAATAGCGGTCATCCGCAGTTTACAACAAGCATCGGTCTCATCTCGGCAGAAAACGTGGCGGACGCAGGAACTAGTGACACCGTCAGCGTCACCGACTGCGGGTTCGACTCCGAGACGAATGGGAATATCATTCCTCTGTCGAATATCGCCTTCAGCGACGATGGCAGTAATGCGGCGTTTATTGCGGCCGCATGCCCCACTTCCGGGCCGTCTATCGATCTGACGCAGGGGCTGTCGTCTGTGCAAGATCTCTCCTTTGTGCTGGTGAGGGTCAACGGCCTGGGGACACCTACGATGTCGGTCGCGGTACAGCCCATCGTACAAACGCAGGACTCGGGGTACACTCCTGTACTTAATCCCGGCCGGCAGGCCCTGTACTCAACACTGATCGGCAAACCCCGCAACTACGGTGGCGCGGACTCGCTGAATGCTTCTATCACTTCCGGCAGCGAGAGCGCGGCACTCGGGTCCACAGATGCTTTGGGGCCCCCGGTGTGGTGCGAATCCTCCAAGGAGTGGGCCGTCGCGCTCTCCCCCCCTTACAACCAGAGCACGGGCGATGTAACGGTGAGTTTTTTCAACCTTCAGGGCAAAGTGCGATCGGTCTCCGTGGTCACCCTCGGGGAACCGGGTGGGCAAGCAGCCCGGGTCGGCCAACTGTGTATCACTCAGAGCGCCGGAGGCAAAGCGGCCCAGGTGCTTATCCTTCCCGTCAGTCCTGCGACCGACAACACCGCTGATCATCCTTGGGTGCTGTACGGATTCGACCCCGCGGCGACCCCAGCACCCTCCGCTCAGTTCACTCTGCTGGGCGGGCTCACCGCAGGCTTTTTGGGGGCGACAGGGGACGCGGGCATTGAGGGCCTGCTGCAGACGGGGGTCAATGCGATGGGAGGCGCGGCCATGATGCCCGGTCCAGCGTACCTGGATATGGACCTTACCGGGTTCAGCCCGTACTATGCGGGCGCCAGCGCCTATCCTTTCAGCTCGAGCGCAACAAGCAAAGGCTTCACCGCGTTTGAGCATGGTGCGAAGGGTCCAGGGCCGTGGGGGGGGATGAACTTGTCGGAGAATAGGGCGTGGGTTGGGAGTGGTGGTGACGGGTTCCTTCCCCCCGCCAGCGGCGAGTACGATCTCTTCGCCAGCGGTGGAGGCACAGGGCCGGCCACTCACGAAGTCTGGAGTTACTACACCACTCGAATATGGCATAACGGCACCTCGGCCCAGCCGGGGCCAGACGTTCCGGTCGAAGCTATAATAGGAGTTCCACTCGTCGTCCAGGGGAACAGTAGCCGGCAAGTAATAAGTTGCGTGTACAAAGGCGGATTCTCTGGTACCGATCCGTGGTGGATAAAGCAAACCAGCAAGGACTGGGTGACCAGGCCGGTTGATGGGGGGAGCGCGGGCGGCGGGAATAACGATAAATTTGAAGGGACAGGACCTCTTGCCTTTGCCGGTCCACTGTACTCCATGGGGGCTCAACCTCGCGTTCGTTTCCCGAACCCTGAGGCGTGCACCCCGTCGCAGGACGCCTGGTTTATGCGTAGACCTGTTGGTTACAAAGGCAGGCCGGTTGGGTCGGGACTAGCTGGCTGGAATTCCTCCACCAATCCGCCGCCGACAGAGGTCCAGGTGGGCATTGTTTTCCCGTTCCCAAACCCGCCTCAAACCTCAAAACCTGGCGACGCGTTCGGAGAGTCCGTCCCCGGCTCGTTGGACGCCCAGGCTACGCCCACCCCCTACATGATTGCGATGCAGGCCGTGCCCGAGCTCGCCCAGGGCGGGGCCGGCCTCACGACGGTGAGCGGTCTGCTTGCCCCAGCAGGTCCGGATTCCGGATGGAAGACCAAGTTCCCAGATCTGCTGACCGAGGAGGTCGACCCAGCTGTGCCCATGCGTACCAATGCCGCCATGGCATCTCACTGGCGCGCCAGCGCGCTGGCGTCGGGCGAGGGAGACTCTGCGGGTCCTACCCCGGCGTGGCCTGACCCTACGGAGGCTCTCGACGCTCTTAGGGCGGTGCCGTCGGGGTCCAGACAGTGGGCCAGCGTGGCAGGTGAAACGGCGTCCCCCACGGACGCCTCGCTTAACTACTTCTACCCTCCTCCCGGCTTTCGCGCCGGCGGGACCGATCCGACCGCCAAGCTCCCCGAGGGACTGGGGGAAATTCCGTTCGCGGGGGGGACTACCAGCCCGTACGCGGATGGATTTACCGGGTGGTTCTGGCCTGACATGGGCGTGACGCCGACCGGAAGTCCGATCGCCCCGGTCGCCAACAAATGGATCAACAAATTGAACCCCCAGGAAAAACCGAGTTTGATCCCCAGCGATTCCAGTTTCAATCTGCCCGAGCACTGGCCAGGTCCAACTTCTGAGGCGATCGCCGACAAGCTTGGGATGTTTAACTACCCCTTCGCTTTCGGGCCAGGCGTATTCAGTACCACCCATACGACGACCACGTCCGCGCAAGCGCTCTTGAGCCAGGGACACCCGCACGACCCGCCTCCCTACTGGATTCAGCAAAACCGCAATGATTACGGGTGGCAGGTGCCGACCGGCCCGCCCTCCTACGACCTCCTGTACGCCAGCAACGACTTCACGGGCGGGATTGGTGGATTCGACCCGACAGACTTCGCCTCGGCCTCAGCTGTCTCGCAAGGGTGGGTCCCCTGGCCTGGCCCAAGCGGATACTCAGGAGCGAATGATGATGCGCAGGCATGGACACAACTTACGGAGCCATGGGCGACACTGCCCGAGTTCCGCCCATGGGTGTGTATCACAACGGTTACTGCGCCTGCGTTCGACGGGGAAACAAAAGACGAAGAGACGGAGGCCGATGGCCATACCGGGGCGACTCGCTCTCTGTACGCACCTGCCCAGATTAGGCTACCTTGGTCGTGCATCGACCCTGGCCCGGGCACCGTCTCGGGCGAGGACGGGCCATACTCAGTTGACGTGTACGATATGGACCTGCCGCTTGGGGACGGCGCTGCATTCCCCCAATGGCCCGGGTCTGTCTCCATACCGGGAGCGCTGCGCCCGCAACCAGTTACTGGGGGGGTGTGGAACGTCAATCCCAAGCTTGTCGGCGATGTGACCGAGGGCGTCAAGTGGGATGCGTCGTGGGCGGTGGGCACGGGTCCAACCTTCGCCTTCGGCGGGCACGGGGGCGCCGGCAGTCTAGTCACCCTGGGAACCGGGCCCGATGGCACCGGATACAACTCCGATTGGGAGGGGAGGTGGGGATGGCGCGGGCTCGGTCACGCATTTACGATGACTGCGCCGAATACGTTACCTAGCAACGCCGAACCTGAGATACTATACAGGGGGCATAACACAATTGCCTTTGATACGTTCTGGGCGGGCGGACAGAGGGCTCGTGAGCCCTGGACCACTGGCCCCTCAACACTTGTTCCAGGCCTTTCTATGCCGTCGGAGCCGCCGCCGCCCCCGCCGCCGCCGGCCATCCCCACCCCCACATGCGCCAGCTGTGGCTCCCCTCAGGCGGCCGCGCCGCCAGTCAGCCTGGACCCCGGGTTTCTCGCCAACCAGTCGGCACTGACAGCGGACAATCCTTCGCTGAAAGCCGGCGTCACCGCGACGGAAGGGTCGTTCCCCAAGTATACTGAGTTGAGCGCCCCTTGCTGGTATTGGTCAATCCCTGAAGCAGGGCTAATAGATCCTGTACAAGACGGGGTCACGGGAGATGGTGTGGCTAGCTGGAGTACCTATTTCCCTTACATGAGTAGCGTCGTATTGGGAAGTGGTCTGACACGCGCAGGAGTACCGTCCAAAGGCGGGGTCCTCACGTCCGTAGGGAAAGTTACAGGGTGTTCGGGTTGCGGGAACGCGTACTACCCGGCAGCGCTCCCCACGCCTCCTTACGCAACCACGTGGGGGGGGAACCCGGGATGGTATGGCGCCACAACTCCAGCGGCAGAGAGTGCCGTTCGTCCTGGGCCATCGCAAACGATGACCCTGACGCCCGTGTCCACCGCATGGTTGGATCCATACGCCAGCATTCCTATCATAGACTACACCGGCGGCGGGGCGGCTGATTATGCCAGCGGAACTGGCACCCGGTCGGATCCCTCGTTTAATGGACTGCCTACGACGCTGCCGCTTGTGAAGACCCAGTGGAATGATACCTTTGTGGGTGCGGGCGGGACCCGCAATAAGATATACCAGGAAGGGGGGTGGGGGTGGGTATCTGAGTACCCGCCGAACAGACTACCCCAGTCCGTGACCGGGGCGATGGGAAGCGCACGCATGACGCGCGCATGGTCGCCATGCACGGCCGCCATAGTTGGCATTGGTCCTAATCCTGTGGAATTCGAGAAGCCGCAAAAGAGCGAGCCGTATCAGTTGATATTTCCGGGATACACCGCAACGGTCACCTCCCTAGCGGGCGGAGGGAGTGGGTGGGCGACATACAACAAGTACGCGGGCCCCACTGCCACAACTGCCTATCCACAATGCGGGCCCACTAGCCTCACCGGCAGCCCATCGGGTCTTCAACCCCAGTCACTCGACTGCGGTGCATGCGCGAGCCTCTCGGGCCCCTCGGGCACGGGGTGGACGGCCTACGATGGTACGGGCTGCGCATCCGCGTGTTCCGAGTACTACTCCTATACAGGCGTATTCACATGGAACCTCTCGGGATCAACATCCTGGGAGTTTAAGGGGTGGACCGCTCTTCATTTTTCCGCTCAGGTCACGAGCGCCGTCCTATCGGGTACACAGACGCACGATGTGCACGGTCCGGTTCCCTTCCAGCTTATCGTGGAAGGGGAAATCACGGGGAGCATGGCCGGGACCAACATTCCGGTCTTCCTCCCAAAGGCTAGTACCGTGAAGGTAAGCGGAACCGCGCACGTAGAGCTCAAAGATGCCTTGAAGAACTGTACTGATCGCTGCAACCTCACCGATTCCTCCACTAGCGCCAGCTCCGCGGCGATAACGCCAGGGAATGCCCCAGGATCTTACGCCAAGTTCCCCGGTCGTCTCTGTGACCCCGCGGCCCCGGGGAAGGCTGCATTCACAGTCAGTGCCACCGCCGCTGGCTACCTGTGCGCATCTGCCGGATTAGGGGCGGGGACAGACGCGGCGAATCCGCCCCGCTGGGACACCACCAGCGGCCACCCCAAGTTCGATGGCAAGCCGGACTGGTCGCGCGACAAGAGGTCCGCCCCGCTGTGGCCATGTGCAGCGACCGGAAGCACGGGATACGAGATGTGTGAGGCATCCCTCCTTGGTCCAACCGCGAACTCTACCTATGGTAAGCCAAGACACGGAACCGGTACAGCGTCAATGCTGACCGAACTCCCTGACCCGTCCGGGTCTGGATGGAGTACACAAACTGGAGGGCTAACTGGGGAGGGCGATCCGTTTGATTACTCAGCGGGGCTCAGCTCCGCCCCTGGCTCCAGCGCTGCCCCTGGGCTGTCCGCCCACCCATGGCCTGTGTATGGACCCGGGGGACTCACAGTGGACCCCGTGGATGATCGAGGTTGGCCAAAGCCGGGTGGGGGGCTAATCCATGGAGTAACTTTCCCCGTCAGCACGGTGGCAACGAGCAGAGAGGCAATGTTAAATGGGTTTTCGGGCGCTGTGTCTCCGCTCGTAGATGGACACACATACTGGAGCACCAACCACCAAGGGATCGTCACTGGATACGGCTCCTCGTTCGCGCACGTGGATCGCTATGACATCAACATTCTTGGAGCGAGCGGAGTATCCGGGTTGAGCGCAGCCTTGAATAGCATGCCAGGGCCGGATTTCACGACGTCGGACTATTGGTATGCGCCTGGTATTAGATTGACAAGCTCGACCGGTGTCGTCAACCATGAACAACTGACGAGCTTTGTGGGCCAGCCTCTCACGGCCTTGGGGGCACCTTCCGAGAACGCTCTGCGCTCGGTTCTGGGCGGAGACTGGAAGGCAACCATGGCAGGGGGGCTCGTCGGAGTTGCGTCTAAGACGTACGAGGTTGGACTACGACAGGCGTGGAATAGTAGCATCACAGGCCCCACCATGGCATCCAGCACCGGCTGGGCTGCCCAGACACCCCAGGGGCACTACTGGGGGTTCACCGGAGCGCAGACGGGGGCAAGAGGCCTGACAGAGGGCTGGATGGGCTATGACAGCGGCGGGCAGCTCGAAGAAGGGCCGTACGTCCCCGGCACGACTCATGGTGTGGGGTGGACCGGGTTTCCACTAGTCTACGAGCGGGCTACCCCCGCCTCAGACTCCTCGCCCGTTCAGCCCGTGACAGTCGGTGCGCCCGACCCAGTTGAGGTGGAGCAGTGGGTGGATAAGGGCGCCACGACAGGTTGGAAGAAGCAGCCGCCAGTGTGGGTACTGCCGGCGTACGCATGCCCCCTGGTCGTCCTTCCCGACAGCACATCGAGCGCGCGGTTTACGGAGGACATCCCACCGCCACTGTTTCCCAACTGGCCCATTTTCAATGGAATATCGCTGGCCGAGGTCGCCGGAGAGTTCCACAGCGTGTTCACTAATCAGGGCGATCGTACGATGAG
>MDSW01085519.1_pt1 | contig 11246 bp, 10 predicted proteins | sample 811171 | NCBI WGS metagenome assembly MDSW01 (sample SAMN05326641, study PRJNA326480) | marine metagenome | isolation source: seawater | place: Atlantic Ocean: North West | collected 2012
GCGCCCGAGTTGTGATGCACATGTCGACATCCGCGCCAGCTAATTTATTCAACTCCGAGGAATGAGGTCCACCCACGTTCACTACGACAGATGCTGCGATCTCAGTGCCATCATCCAAAACGACACCTTTGACTCGTCCATTTTCAGAGGGTATTTTAATAACTCGACGATTAAATATAAATTCGCACCCCGCATTTTCAGCGGCGTCCTTTATGTTTTGAGTCGCTAACTGCGGATCTGATATGAAACCTGCGGTGGGGAAAAATGCAGCGCCACTCACTTCGCCTGAAGTCGCCTCACCAAAATGTGGATCATCGACTGTTTTTGCCGGAGCAAAACATCGAAGATCATAATTAGGCAATCGACTCAGTATGTCTTGCGGCGTCCAATTTTCGAAAGGAATTGACAATGCCTCCACATTAGCGACAACATTTTTAAGGTAATTGTTGGATTCTGTTTTCATCACCAAACACCCCGTTTGGCAAAATTTTGCAAGACTTTCCTCTTTCGATTCACTAAGGCCTAAATATTTCGCCCAATGGAGCCAATCAAAGAATCCATCGTACGCAAACGCAGTACCCGCCACGGTGGAGTAATGAACCCGGATGATTGCGCATGAACTGGAAGTCGATCCATAGCCCGCTGACGGGAGCTTGTCGACACAGATCACCGCTCGCCCCTGTTTTGAAAGCTCATAAGCTGTCGCGGCGCCAATAACGCCTGCTCCAATCACAACGGCATCTACATTGATCCGTCTAGTCATTAGGGGACTCACAAGGAATTAGCTGAATGCCTTGATTTGAGTTCACTCGCCTTCTCAATTCGCGACTTGGCCCAGCGTCGTTATCACGCCCGTAAGGTAGTTATGATACTTAAAATAACCCATTGGCGTAGCCAAATAGCCATCAACTCGCCAAGCATTGTCAACTGCGATATCGACCTGAGAAAAGTTCTCGCTGTCATAACGAGGGTCGTAGGCGGCATGAGTATGATACGAGGCCGTTGCATATCCATTGGGCACATCATTTGGTGATCCAATGTTGACACTATCGACTGTCCCCTTTACTGGCTCAGTGGCGCTAAATGTTGCGTCCGCATTCTGGTAAACCCACCCACCGTATTCCAGATTCTGGGCGACCGATGTCGGATTAACTTTATTCAATACATCTTTGGCAGCGTCGTGTTGTTTAGTAAACCGAATTTGCGTGTCTGCCTTGTCACTCCCTGAAGACGCCACTAAAGCAACGCCGACGGCAGAAGCCGCGAGAATTGCGGTACTCATCGTACCCAATCCAGATGACCCCCCTTCTGTACCCCACATCTCATCTGGACGGCCAAAACTTCCGTTGTAGGAAAACAACCACCGCTGATAGTTTCCGTCTCGAAACCGCTCGCTTGAACCACTCTGGAATTCCAAAGCAACCCCATGATTCCTGTTTATTGGCATTTGCCATTTGACTAATCCAGAGTCTGTTCCATCATCCGCGCGAATATATCGGGCATTCAAATCAACCCCAGATAATGTAAAGCCCCCGCCAATCGCGTGTGCAGCAACGTTTTCGCCAACCTCCACTCGAAAAATCTGAACGCGCGAATGTGTCGTTTGCGCGCCCGCGAACCAATTGACTCGATCCTCAACACCGCGGGCCTCTATTTGAGCGACACCAGCTGAAAAATGAGCGCTCTGATCTTGGGAAAACTGAAAGGTGGCTCCTGAGTAATGAGCAGATCTCGAATAATCGGAGTGAAAAAGCCGGGCATCCCGGGCGTTAAAAGAAAATGCATTGGATAGATTCGAAAGTCCGTCAGTATTACCGAAAAATCCACTTATTCCTGCATTGGACCCAGCCAATCCAGACAGGAAAAACTGGCTACCCTGCGAAAACGCCGCTACCGATTGGAGTCCGAACTGGTCCTGATCACTTGAAAAATTAATCCAGAGTGGGTCGGAGTTTGCCCCAGATTGACCAAGAACTGGGATAATGCCGCTCATCGGCAGACCTAGAAGCAAAAGAAGCACTGCAGCTGTATCTGACGTTTTCATTTAAATATTCTCATCACTTTAATCCTCGGAAGACTACTGCAACACAAGCATCTTGCCAATAGATTCTCAACACCAGTACATCGTCTTTGCTTTAGCCATGTCCGGCGCTACCTAAATTATGAAAACTCGAGAACTCCTATTGGCTCTACTGGTTCCCCTCACTTGGGCTCTGGGATTCACTGTCGCTAAAGCTGCTCTTGATGAGTTTCCACCCCTGTTACTTATGAGCATGCGATTCTTTATTGCTGGCCTTATTTTAATCTGGTTTGTTCCGATTCCTCGACACTGCCTGAAAGATCTATTTTGGATCTCTCTAGTGGGGTCAACCATCCAATACGGCCTCACTTTTACCGGTCTGTCAATGATCGACGCATCGCTCGGGGGAATTATCGTGCAACTAGAAGTGCCTTTTAGCGTGCTCCTGGCGGTCATTTTTTTTCGGGAGCGTCCCGGGTTGCTAAGAATAATCGGAATGACAATTTCGTTTATTGGCATTGTTCTAATTGCCGGAAGACCGGGTCTCAGCAGCCATTTAGAAGGCATCCTCCTGACTGCGAGTGGCGCTTTAGTATGGGCAGTTGGCCAAATTATGTATAAGCGAATCAGTTCACAGATCAATGGTTTGACCGGGATTGCCTGGATTGGGGTTATCGCAGCACCTCAGATGTTGATTGGGTCGATGATTTTTGAAACCGGACAAGTCGATGCACTGATGAATGCCTCATGGGTTGGCTGGACAAGTGTTGTCTATCTCGGACTCATAATGACAGTGGTCGGCTACGGCATCTGGTTTACTGTGCTTAGCCGAAACCCTGTGTCACATGTAATGCCTGTTTTATTAGTGCTTCCCGTATTCACTGTTCTCTTTTCAGTGATACTCCTCGGGGAGAGGCCCTCTTTAGAAGTTCTTCTAGGCGGCGTTACGATATTAGCCGGCGTGAGTCTTATTGTATTTTCCAAATCGAACACGCGTTCCACTTAGCTCTGATTTAATCATCAACCGATGACCCACTCTCCCGTAGACCTCAACGTCTGGAAAATTCAACTTTCAAAAGTTGAAGGTCAAGTAGACCGTTATAAAAAATATCTCAATCAAGATGAACTCTCTCGAGCCAATCGTTTTCTATTTGATCGGGATCGAATTCGTTTTGTGATTTGTCGAGGAGTCATGAGAGTTCTGCTTGCAGAGCGGCTGAACACTAACCCGACGCTGATTAAATTTGACTACGGCGATAAAGGCAAACCGCGCTTGACCAATAGCGCTGTCGAATTTAATTTATCGCATGCCAAAGACTGGGCATATTTTGGAATGAGTGATTCAATTCCACTTGGGATCGATCTTGAATTCATGCGTCCAGCTGCTCATCACGGATGGATTGATATTGCCAAACGGTTCTTTGCACCCGCGGAGTTTAAAATTCTAAGCGCCCTGCCAGTCGATGCCCAAGCCGAGGCTTTCTTTTGTTGTTGGACCCAAAAAGAAGCTTACATCAAACTACACGGCATTGGTCTATCTTTGCCATTGGATCAATTTACGGTAAACGTTGATCCGGCCTCCCCTGCAAAACTGCTGACGACAACATGGAATCCAGCGGACCTGGGGCATTCTCGTCTTTATCACCTAGAAGCTCCTCACTCCTATCGAGCATCAGTCGCGTTAAGATCGGTCGGTCCGGTCAACATTACTTACCAGCAATTTATTAATCACTGATCAGTATGAAATCTCGTCGCGCGTCAGAAGCTTAGACGGTAAAATATTTGTATGAAACATGAAAACATCTTAGGCGCTATCGGTCAGACGCCTGTTGTGAAACTAAATCATTTCGATCTTGGTTTTGCACGCTCCCTTTGGGTAAAACTCGAGAGTTTCAACCCAGGCGGTTCGGTTAAGGACCGGCCCGCACTGAACATGATTGAAGATGCTGAAGCTCGAGGCGTTTTAAAGCCCGGTGACACTATTATTGAGCCAACGTCTGGCAATACCGGCATCGGGCTTGCGATGGTCGCGGCGGTCAAAGGCTATCCCGCTGTCTTTGTAATGTCCGCAGATATGAGTGAAGAGCGGAAATCAATTCTTCTCGCCTATGGCGCAACGCTTGTGCTCACGCCTGCGGAAAAGGGGACAGTGGGTGCAATTGAAGAGGCGAGACGCCTAGAGAAAGAGCATGGTTACTTCTTTGTCGGTCAACATTTTAATCCCGCAAACCCGCTATCTCATGAAACCACAGCAACAGAAATTCTTGAGGACTTTGGAGTCGATCTTGGCGCGGTTATTTGTACAACTGGAACTGGTGGAACAGTGAGCGGAATCTCGCCAATTCTGCGTTCAGCGATTCCTGATGTTCAAATCATTGTCACAGAGCCGGATGAATCCCCGATGCTCTCAAAAGGAATAGGAGGAAAGCACCGAATCATGGGAACCACGCCCAGTTTTATTCCAGACACGCTTGATCAAAACGCGTACGATTCGATCATCTCGGTTAATGCAGATGATGCAATCGGCATCACTCGCAGGCTTGCCGAGGAAGAAGGTATTTTTTGTGGCATATCTTGTGGGGCGGCCATTGTCGGAATGCTCGAATATGCAAAACAGGAAGAAGCAAAAGATAAACAACTTCTAGCCATTCTTGCAGATACAGGCGAGCGTTATTTAAGCACTGAACTTTGGACTTCCAAATGACCTATATCGTTCACGTTACCGCAGTCGTTGAGGGAGATCTTGAGCGTATCGAACAATTGATCAATGAATATCGGTATGCTTGCCTTGAGAATCAGCCTGGAATGAAGCAGTTTTTTGTTTCTCGTGTAGCTGACAATCCCAACGTATTTCTCTACACACAAATTTTTATTAGCGCAGATGCCCATAAGACTCATATCGAAGGCAATGATCCGAAAACTTTCTTTACCCAAATGGAAGAAGAAGGCTTCCAGTTTCAGGGACGATGGATGGCTGGAAAAGAAATTGATTCCGCACCTGAGGGTCAGTGGTTGAATTAGAACTGAGAACTCTCAGAAAAATATCATCTACTGGCGAGTAATACCCGGCGCACTCTTTCTTAAAACATACTTTTGTACTTTTCCCGTCGCTGTTTTCGGCAAATCTTTAACAAAACTGATCATCTGTGGCGTCTTGAAGTGCGCGAGTCGATCCCGCACATGGAATTTTAGACTCTCCTCTGTCGCCTCGGCGCCCTCTTTGAGCACTACAAAAGCATGCGGGCTTTCACCCCATTTCTCATGGGGCATTCCCACGACCGCCGCCTCTTGTACCGCAGGGTGAGTCAGCAAGCACCCCTCTAACTCAACCGAAGAAATATTTTCTCCGCCGCTAATGATGACATCTTTAAAGCGGTCACGTATCTCAATATAGCCATCGGGATGGACAACCGCCGCATCGCCAGAAAAAAACCAGCCATCACGAATCGCCGCTTCAGTCGCATTCATGTCATTGTAGTAACCGGCCATTACCACATTTCCTCTAACTGAAATTTCGCCTAAAGTCTTACCATCCGCCGAAACTTCATCGCCATTCTCATCGACTACTCGAACTTCACCCGAGCTCACCAGCTCAACACCTTGTCGGGCTTTTACTTTCGAGCGTTCCTCAATCGAGAGTTTGGCGTGCGCGGCCCGGGGCTCACATACGGTGATCAAGGGAGCCGTTTCTGTTAATCCATAAACATGGGTTAATTCCCATCCGAGATCCTTTTCGACCAACTCGATAGTCGCAGCAGCCGGTGGTGCACCAGCAGTGAAAAGACGCACCCCTCTCGGAGCGGTCCTCCGAATCTCTTCAGGCGCGTTCGCGATTCCAATAAGCACAGTTGGTGCTGCACAAAACATGGTTATTTCTTCCCTGACAATGAGATCATAGATTACAGCGGGCTCAACTTTGCGAAGACAAACATGGGTCATTCCTCGAGCCGTATTAATCCAGGTAAACGTCCAGCCATTCGCATGAAACATTGGAAGCGTCCACAGGTAACGGTCTTTTGGTGTCAGGTGATGATGCGCCAGAGTTCCCATGATATTGATATAGGCATTACGGTGCGTAATCATGACGCCTTTAGGTCGGGCCGTGGTTCCACTCGTGTAGTTAATCGTTATCAGGTCCAACTCATCGATCTCTACAGGCGTAAATGAGGCGTCATGCTGTTGAATTTTCGCCTCGTAGTCTATCCAGTTTGGTAAAGCGTCTTCGAGACCTATAAATGCCTCGACTGTTTTTATTTGATCACGTATACCATCTATTGCATCGTAAAAATCAGGATGCACACAAAGAACTTTTGCACCGCAGTGATTGAGGATGTACTCAAACTCCTCCGACTTAAGGCGGTAATTGATCGGCACAAGAACTGCTCCAATCTGAGGCACCGCGTAGTAAGCCTCAAGATGAGAATGTGTATTGGGGGCAATGTACGCAACCCGATCCCCCTTCTTGACCCCCATGCCTTGCAACGCGGTTGACCATCGATCACACCGATCAAAGAATTGCCCATAGGTCCATCTAAATTCCCCATCCACAACCGCCTCAGATTCCGAGTAAAGTCTTTTTGCCCGTCGCGCAAATTCCATGGGCGTTAGTGATATTTCCATATTCTCTCTCTTGAAAAACGGGTGATTTTGATATATTTTTCTAAACTAATGTCTCTTCGAGTCTAATTATGCGCGCTCTCATCGCCAGCTTTTTTATTATCTCATCGTTAACTTTATCGGCAGTTTCTGCTCATCAATGGGATGTGTCAGTTCCCAAACTCCAGGAGCGAATGATGCTTGCAACGACTAACGCTTGTCAAAACTGCAACCTCTCCAATGCAGAGCTTAGCTATAAACGTTTAGAGCGTGCCAACTTGTCTGGCGCTAACCTACACAATGTCAACTTTATGAGGACCAATCTAAGACAAGCCGATCTTCGATATAGCGACCTCTCTCATGCAAACTTAATTTGGGCAAACCTATCGGGTGCAGACTTGCGCGGTGCAACACTTCTCGACGCAATCATCTCCGAATCTCGCAATCTTGATAAAGCGGTTTTTTGTGAGACCACCATGCCTGACGGCAGACTCAATAACGCCAATTGCTAGACAAAAAATCGAGTCAAACTCTCGATCACCTCATCTGGCCGCTCCTCAGGAAGAAAATGGCCGCAATTTAGAGCCTCACCGGAAACGGTTGCGGCATATTCTTTCCAAACAGAAAGCACATCAAAATTCTGATGGATAAACCCTTGATCGCCCCATAACGCCAGCAATGGACACTTGATTTTTTCGCCCTGATCAACTCGATCATGATCAAGGTCGATTCCTGCAGCAGCGCGATAATCTTCACAGGTCGAATGAATTGTGCGCGGATCGCTAAAGCAACGCACGTATTCACTCATTGCGTTCGGATCAAAGATTGCGTCTGGCCCGCTCCATTGCCCTAGTTTCATTCGCAGATAATATTCCGGATCTGCGCCAATCAGTCTCTCCGGCAGATTTTCCCCCTGAATCAAGAAAAACCAGTGGTAGTAGCCGGTCGCGAAATTCTGGTCTGTATGATTGAACATATGGAGCGTCGGCACAATGTCCATAACGCAAATCTTTTTTATGCTGTTCGGGTGATCCAGAGAAAGTCGATGGGCAACTCGACCTCCGCGGTCATGGCCTGCAACAAAAAATTCGTTGAACCCCAAATTTTGCATGACATCAATAATATCTTGGGCCATCACACGCTTTGAATACTTTTCATGCCTCAAACCACCATCTGGATTACTACTGTCGCCGTAGCCCCGCAGATCTGGACAGACTACGAAAAAATCATTGGCCAGTTGATTGGCGACCCGATGCCACATGACGCCCGTCTGAGGATAGCCGTGGAGCAAAACCAGTGGCTCCCCCGCCCCTGCCGATCGGACCAAAATTTCGGCGCCTGACGTTTTTATAAGTTGTCGCGTGAAGGTATCGAGCATTTTTCTTTGGATAATAGCCCCAAGCCAATTAATTGTTTCGCAGACAGTCCATTTGCTTTAAGACTCATGAATCTGCGAAATCTCAGGACCGGGCCGCTCAATACGGATTCGAGGCGGGGTTTGAGCCTTCAGTCCGGCCCGCGATTCAATGACAGGGAATGCTTTTTTGTGAATGAGAATAAAAAATTATTGTGCGTGCTTTTTAAAAAAAGCACTATAAATACTACTGAGAATTGTCAAAAAAGCGGCGGCGATTAGTACAGAGGCGATCGGACGATCCAGAAAACCTAGCCACTCAAAATGCAGCATCTGCATCGCCTGAGCAAAAGTTTGTTCACCAATTTTGCCCAAAATTAGTCCAAGCACGATCCCCGCGAGCGAATATCCTGATCGTCGGAGAAAAAATCCTGCAGCGCCTGCAATAAACATCACTAATACATCGATCACAAGGCCGCGAACCGCATAGGCACCTACCGTTGCAAGCAAAAGAATTAAAGGTGCAAGGAATTGAAAAGGAATACGCAGCAAATTGATAATTGTTTTGGTTTCAAGGTATCCAACAAGCAGAATCGATAAATTAGCAAAGAACATTGCTGCAAATACGACCCAAACCAAATCTGGGCTATTTAGAAAGACAAGCGGTCCGGGCTCCATATCATGCATTTGAAACACGCCCACCATCATTGCGGTAAGCGCACCACCTGGAAGACCCAACGCCAGTAGTGGAATCATCGCTGCCCCGGTTGCAGCATTGTTTGCAGTCTCTGATGAGATCACGCCCTCAAGCTTGCCTTTGCCGAATTGACTCTTATCCTTTGACCACCGGACAGCTTCGTTATATCCCATAAAGGCAGCGAGGGTAGCGCCGATCCCCGGCAACACGCCGCAGAAAAATCCAATGACAATCGAACGAATAACGGCGACTTTGTGGGCAAGCAGTTCTGCGAGACTCGGAAAATCAACGCTAATTTTTGGCGCCTTAAAGGATCCCGTTGCCTTTTTTTCAGCTTGAATAAAGATCTCTGAAACCGCGAAAAATCCAAGAATTGTAGGAATAAAGTGAATGCCCGCGAGCAAATAGGGCATGTTGAAATCATAACGCTCAATCCCTCCAACGGGATCCATACCGACAACCGCGATCAGCAGTCCAACCAGAATAGAAAGCCAGCCTTTCCAAAGCGTCTTAGCACCCACGGTTGCCGCGACCGCGAGACCGAAAAACACCAATGCGAAGATCTCGGGCGGGCCAAACGCGGAAATTGCCCAATTTGCAATTGGCGCGGTGGCCAGCATCATTATCACTGCTGCAACAGTGCCACCAATAGCAGAACACATCACCGCGGCGCCAACGGCTCGGCCTGCCTCACCATTTTTGGTCATCGGATAGCCATCGAAGGCGGTTGGCGCGTTTTCGGGCGCCCCTGGGATATTAAACAAAATGGCGGTTATCGCTCCGCCATAAACCCCGGTACAGTAAATAACAGAGAACAGCATAATGCCGTGCTCAGCGGATAAATGAGCGGTAAACGGTAACAAAATTGCGGCAAGCGTCAGCATGCTTACGCCAGGAATAGCGCCAAAGAGCATGCCCCCAACCACACCGCCGAAGAAGATTAAAATCCCCATCGGATCACTAAACAACGTGATTGTGCCATTGATAAAATTTGCGTAAGCGTCCATGACTGTCCCGTGTCTCGCCTTACTGAAGCAGAATAATCAGCTGATTACTAAATTCATAAAAAGGGCTCAAATTTCCAGTTGGCAGTCCGACATAAAGCAGGCTGACAAACATCAATAGCAAGACCCCCATAATAAGCGCGATGGTTAAGGCAATCCATTGCAAACGTCTCTCTCCCATTAATAGGGTCACGCCGATTATAAAAAGAGGCGCCATCGCATAAAAACCCATATCTTCGAGTAGCGCAGCAAAAAAGATTGGCAAAGCAAGAATTGCTCCAACGTGATTACCCCGCATCAAAACCAGATAGGCAACTAACAAAATTGGGGCAGTAATACCCTTAACAAGATGAACTCCTTGCTTATCAAGAGTCGTCGCTAACCCAACCAGGTCCGGCGCGCGCATATATAAAAATGGAATCGCTAATAGCAGGAACGTAGATGCGTACCATGATACCGAGGAGTGCCCCGCTTTCCGAGCAGCCTCTTGCGCGCCATCATCGGTTGCAGCGCCCAGTGAGCCTGTTGGACGATCACCGGCATAGTATTGAAATAAAAGCTGACCAAGTGCGGCGAGGGCCATTAATAAAATAAGCGTGCGAGGCCACGCGGTAGCGCCAAATTTATAAATCTCGATACTGCGATCGAAATCAAATGATTCGATATAAAGAAACGACGAGAGCAACAGCCAAAAAGCTGCCTCAAAAAAATGTACCGGGCGCAGTTTTCCCATCTTTAATGGTCGCTTAAAAATTTTCTCACGTTATAGAAAACGGCCGGATGCAGAAATCTGCACCCGGCCCACTCTCCAAAAACCTATTGTCAATCGCAGATCTACTTAACTTCTAAGCCGAGCTCTTTATAGACCTGACGATATTGGGCGATCGTCCCTGTAATCAGTTCCTTCGCGCCAGCTGTATCTCTGTAGCTTTCAATAAGATTCATGAACTTCTTCTCATTGAATGCTTGATAACTCGGCTCACAGAAACCTTTTTGGAATGCCCATTGCAACCACTCCACGCGGTCTGCAGGGGCATCTTTATGAACATAAAAACCTCTAAAGCGAAGCAAGGGTTCAAAATCGAAGCCCGCGTCTTTCAAGCTTGGAACATCAGCAAAAACGCCCGGTCGAGAGTGCAGAAGCGTAAGGATTGGGCGAAAAGTTCCCGAATCTAGAAATTTTCGGACATCGCCTGGCTGCTCGAACAATGCATCAACCTGTCCACCTGCTAAGGCACCATACCTTGGCGCGCCTTTATCAAATGAGATCTGCTGAATTGTCATTCCGGTCGCATCAGTGAGGTACTTCATATTGATACGCTCCATCGACCCCTCTTTTGAAACGTTAGCAATTGTTGCTTTTCCATCCTGGGCTTTCACCCAGTTTACAAACGAATCCCAATCGGTGAAGCGATCTTCGTTGGTGCGGATATAGATCTGGGAAAATGTAATCTGAGAGATCACGAGCGGAATCAGATCCTCTGCGGGATTCGGACGACCTGAATCAAGCGCATGCGCGCTAGATGCATCATCAATATGCTCTAAAACAGTGTATCCATCCGTTGGCATCGCCAA
>MDSW01060985.1_pt1 | contig 11244 bp, 7 predicted proteins | sample 811171 | NCBI WGS metagenome assembly MDSW01 (sample SAMN05326641, study PRJNA326480) | marine metagenome | isolation source: seawater | place: Atlantic Ocean: North West | collected 2012
CAGGTCCTTTTTCAGTATCTCTTTCACCGCTGATTTGAATAACTTCTTGGTGCATTACTTCTCTATTAGAATTTAGTTGCCTTACGAATTCACTTAAACCACCTTCATAATGGTGTTCACTTACATTTTCATCATCTTCTCGGCTATCTGTGATGATGATTTTTAAACCAGCATTAAGGAAAGAAGTTTCTTTTAATCTCGTATCAATTTGCTCAAATTCGAATTCAGTGATGTGAGTAAATATTCCTAAATCGGGTTTGAATTTTATTGTAGTGCCTGTGTCATCACAGGTTCCAACTTCTTTCAATGGATCTACAGGAACTCCTGCTTCATATCTTTGGAAATAAACTATGCCATCTCTATGGATAGTCATTTCCATCCATTCAGAGACCGCATTTACGGCAGAGACTCCAACGCCGTGTAATCCACCTGAAACTTTGTATGAACTGTTGTCAAATTTTCCACCTGCATGTAACTTAGTCATAATAACTTCAGCAGCTGAAATTCCAAATTCTTCATGAATGCCTACGGGGATTCCTCTTCCGAAATCTCTCACGGAAAGCGATCCATCAGGATGTAAATTAACCATTATTTCTTTAGTATGTCCAGCAAGATGTTCATCAACCGAATTGTCCACTACTTCCCAAATACAATGGTGTAAAGCAGTTCCATCGTGTGGATCGCCTAGGTACATACCTGGACGTTTTCTAACTGCTTCAAGCCCTTCTAACACTTGAATACTTTCAGCATCATATTCATCTGACATTAAATCACCCATTCATTTCTAATTGTAGAAAATTTTGCTACCCCATCACTCGAACCTTAAGGACTTCTTCGAACATTTGTAGAGTAACAAGCGAGGTTTGTAAACTAATCGCCTATGTGTTTGCATTAGGTACATATGTGTAGGTAAAAAAAATTCGACAGCATTAAAGTAAACTTCAGATTGGCCATGTCGTGAACCGTCCATTGGTATGTGTTTCTATTGAGGGGCACACAGTCAAAGAATGCATCAAGTCTGCTGGTTTAGCAGCATTAGCAGGTGCAGATATGTTGGAGATAAGGTTCGATTGTTTATATTTATCAAAAGTTCATCATAATAACCCTTCAGAGTCAGAAAAAGAACAAAAAGTACAATTTGAATTAGTTCCAAAAGAGATATCAGAAGTAGATGTAAAAGACTCAATTAAAAGACTCAAAGAAGCAATAGAAAAGCCAGTAATTTTTACTTGTAGAAGTAAAGAAGAGGGTGGATATTTTCCAGGTAGTGAAGATGAAAGAATTGAAATATTGTCAAAAGCAATTGAAAGTAAAGTTAGTTGGATAGACTTAGAAATTAATTTAGATTCAAAAAGTCGTAAAAAATTATATGATGATGCTACTAATTCAAAGACAAAAATAATCTCTTCTTTCCATGATATCAATCAAACACCAGATGCTGATGAAATCGTATCTTTAATCGAGGAAAATCATGAATCAGGTGATTTAATCAAGTTGTGTTTTAAGACAAATGATTATCATGATGGAATTGAAATTGTTACAGCATGTTGGAATTTGAGGAATAGTCCACATCAAATAAGTGTAATGGGATTAGGTCCAAGTGGAGATTGGACACGATTACATGCGCCTTTACTGAATCAAGCATTGGTTTATGCTACTCTTGAGTCAGACTTTCATTTAGGCAAAAAAGGCCTAATTAATGTTAGAGATTTAACAGATGCCTGGGAAATGTTGGAATATTAATTCTAATATATGGTATTCTCATTGATCTTCTTCCATCATCGTTCCAAATGATTTAGAATCTGTTCCTGAGACTTTAGGAATTAGTTGAGAATTTTCAGAAATTAAACCAGCCTTTTGATAACGAACATGTAATACAGCTGGGATTGCAGCAACTGTAAGAAACAAACCGCAACATGTTAGACTAACAGTCCAATTTGGTAATGCAAATCGTTCTTCAATCATTACTTGAATGTCAACTTGAACATCATGCCCTGGTGCACCAGCATCATCATAAATATTATCCCAACCATCAACAATCAAGTAAAATTCTTCCCAACTCGGACCTCCTTCTTGCCACATTGTATTGGTTACTAAGGACTGATCCAAAGCTACTGAAAATTCAAATTTTGAATCATCATGATATTCATGAACATCTCTAAATGGTTTCCAATAAAGACTACCCAAATATGATTGCCATTCAATCGGGACTTCATTCTTCCAATTTCTCCATTCTTCATGTCTTTCTCTGTAATCTCTTTGATATGTCTCCCAGTCATATTCAGTGAGTAAATATACATCAACATTTGAACTTCCCAATATAGTGCCATTGTTCAAATGTTGAGCTGTGATACAAAATGTGTATTTTTGTCCTGTTGTCAAATTTAATCTTAGTCCACTAATTGAATCATTAGCCATTAATTGACTTGTACTAAAATCATCATCTTGTGTTAATGTTCCAAGAGGAGATTGAGGTAGATATGAATCAGGGGTGTCTTGAATCTCTACACCTCGGTCCTCATCCTCACTAAAATCCTCTTTTTCTCCCCACCAATAATAATCTTGAATCGAAATATTTGCGGCTTCAGAACCCCATATTGGTTCTCTATTGGATGAACTACAAGATGAAGCAGAAACTGGTTGAATCAGATTACTATTGGGTAGAGTGATTATTGAGACTAAAGAGGGTAATAAAAAAATTAAAATTAGAAAAATCGAGATTCTTTGAATCCAAGACATTTTCTTCACTTACCTCTTACGGGGCGAATATAACCAGAACTTGAATTCCGTCTCTCTTCTTTATCTAATACATTTGGTTTTGGTGGTGGGGTATGATTATCCATTCCCATGACTCCTCCTTTAACTTCTACAGTATCTACTTCATATGTTTCTGAGGCTTCTTCAGCATCTTCCTCAAGTTCATTTGGTTGTCTCATTGCAAAATATCCTAGAAGTAATACAGCAATAATAGTTCCAATAAATATTACACTATTACTTCCAATATCAGAACTAAAATAACTATTTGGATCAGCCCAATCAAATTCTTCTTCATCACTATCTGTTTGTTTTTGAAGAATTTTAATTGGAATATATTCAATTGAACAATGATTGATTCCATCACAAATCTTCAGTGTTATAACAGTATTTCCTGTTTCATTCCATGAATATTCTAATGATTGAGCAATAATGAAATCATTTGAGTTATCTCCATCTAGGGCTGCGGAAATACTTGTGTCTTCAAATCTAGAATCTAAATCCCAGTAATATTTAATTTCTGAATTTACATCTTCTTCACAATCATTTTCTGCAATTCCATCATCATTATTGTCTATACTGGGGTTAAGATCTCTACAAGCAATAATTCCATTTGTCAATTCTAAATCATCTGCAGATGCTGTAACTCTGATATTAGTTTGTTCTACGATTTGTTCAACCCCACTAGAGATGCTCAAACTATTGAATACTGGGGCTTCGTTTATTCTAACTTTAAATTGAATTTGACTTGTATCTCCAGTCCCGTAGCCGTCTCTTACAGTTAAAGTGACAGTATACAGTCCAGGTAAATCATATGAATGCCATGGACTTGCCTCATTACTAATTGGTCCTGCATCACCAAAGTCCCAAGAATACTCTACGATACCATTCCAATCATTTTCATCTTGATTAGGATTAGTAAATCCCTCAAATTTGAAATCACCATCTCTTGTTCCACTAGAATCAAAAAATAATAGTGCACCTGGAGCTGCAAAGATTTCACCTTCACTGGTAAATGTGGAGGTGTATGTGAAAACACTATCATTGCCTCTTGGTGTATTTTCATTAACTATCTCGCCATTCAACCATGCATCTAATATTTTTGCATCAATAATTGGTGCAGGATTTGCGATTCTAATTATTCTCTCCAGGGTTAGAGAATTTAATCCAAGGGAATCCGTGACAATCAATGTCACACTGTAATCTCCTGGTTCATCAAATTGATATCCAATAGGTTCATTTGAAGTTACATTTATTGAATATCCATCTGAAAAAATCCATTGCGCCATTAACATGTCTGAACTATCCGGGTCATAACTTGAACCAGAATCAAAAGTATAATTTCTTCCAGCAACTGCATCTTCGATTACTAAATTTAGTGGATTGCCTAAATTATCGTATACATTCAATAGTGGAACAGGTCTTTGATTATTTACGGTTACAACAAATGTCGCAATTGATTGATTCCCATCATCATCTATTGCAGTAATTGTTACATTATAATTACCTGGGAATTTCCAAGCGGGAGTTGGGTTTAGATCAGCAGATGTAATTGGTTCTAGGAATGAACTATCGAAGTTAACTCCACTGCCGTCTAAATTAACTTCACCTTCGAATACCCAGATTATTTCCGTAATTGTGCCATCATCATCTACAAAAACTTCTGGTAAAGTAATTGGAACAAGTGTTTCTGTAACAAAATTACCATCGAATATCTGTCTCGGGATACGATTCATTACTAATATTTCTAATTCAAGGAATGCAACGTTTGTTCCATCACTTAGACTTAAATTTAAAATTGAAGATCTTCCGTTTGCTTCTCCTTCAGTCCACGCATGAACAACTTCATACATGCCTAATCCAGATTCAACATTTCCATCGCCAAAAGACCAAGTAAAATCAAGTAAATCTATAGGAACATTATCACTAGCTCTGTATGCACTAAATTCTGTAGCTTGGTCTGTATCCAAACACCAATCTGCAGGGCACCAATCTGGTTTTTGACTCAAAGATTGACCGTTAATCCTAATCTCTATGATTGGTGTTGATTCATCAGTTATGTTCATACTCCAATTTAGAATGTCACTCCAACCTCCTCCAATATCCTGAACTTTTAATGTGACTGGGAAAAGCCCTACAGAAGTATAGGCTCTTCTTGGATTTTTGAGAGTAGAGATACTCCCATCGCCAAAAGTCCATTCATAAGCCACGGGGTCATCATTGTTGGGTAAACTTTCGTTATCTGTAGATAATCCCCATTTATCTTCTCCAGATGCTGAAAATTGAATTTGATCCCATGTTTCAGCGTCAAATGTATTGATTGAACCAATAGCTTCTGGCTTTAAATTTTCTAAAAATAGGTTTGGTAAAACTTGCGTGTCGATAACTGAGCCAGTTAATTCAACCAATCTTGTAACTATTGTGTAAGTATCAGTTAATTGAGGCGTGAACCAAGAACTAAAAGTTACAGGTTGCCCTCCACCTGCATTTACTCTGGAGGTGGTTGAGTCAATTAGATTATTAGATGAATCATATACTTCAAGTAAAACATCAACTTTTTCAGAATATGCTTGAGATGTAACATAGGTATCTACTTGGATTGTATCAAATCCTCCATCTCCATCTCTATCGGTATAATTAATCAAAGGGGATGGATTTAATGTCGGCGGTCCCGTAATTACATTTGCATCAATACTTACTGAAGAAGTAGGATATGCGGAAAACCCTGGAGGAAGTGTTCCATAACAATCTTCATAATTACAATCACTTGGAATGGATTCAAACCATGTTATTGCATAAACTTCATCAGTACCGTTTCCAAATCCAGGAACTAATCCTGTAGCTTCTCCATAATCAGGATTTCCATCACCATTGCCGTCTGGACCTGGTAAAAAGTCTAGTGGTGTTGTCGTAACAATGCCATTACTATCTACTGCAGCTAAAACACCATCAAATATGGTTAATTCAGATGTTAATCTTAGGTTGAGTTTTCCTGCATTTCCATCAGCAACCATTTTGAAAACAGCCAAACCCCATCCTTCAATCTCAACGCTTGGACTTGTCCAAGGTTGTGACCAAGTAGTATGTGTTTCCGAAGGTTGAACTCTACAAATGGAACTAGAACCTCCACATGTAGGCATCATATCGATACTATCGAATCCGTATGGTGCTTGATCGGAATCTAATGTGGCAGCAACAGAAAAATTTGCCATTGCATCAGAAAATGTATTCCCAATTGGTGAAGAAACCCCGCCAGGTGGATTTGCTAATAAATTTGAAACTCCAAATCCGCCACTTGCTTGATCAGATACGAGTTGAGCCATAGCATTTGGTCCTCCTAACATGTCGTGAAGATAGAGCATAAAGAGCATCCCTGCACCATAATCTGATGTATCTTCTTTTTGATCCCACCAACGAATACTTACATCAGGACGACTAGTCCAAGCATTTATGTGTCCTCTAAGCGAATTATCCATTCCAAAGCAGAAGAAAGCAGCCATGTCTGCATTCCCTTCATCGACCCATAGATATTCACTCGGGTCTGCGTGATTATGTAATAAATGTTGAAATTCATGAGCAAGAATTACTTTTCCAAATGATCCGCTAGTGTCTGCGGCATCAACAAAAATAGATTCTTGACTATTTGCAATACCGGGAGAGAAATAGCCGCCAATACCTCCTCCTCCATCAATATCATAAATTACAATTTGAACCTGACAATTTCCATCTCTATCTGGCATTGAACCAGAAAGGAATAAATTTGTTACAGTTGGAAAGATGGTGGTTTCCCAATCTGTCGCAAAACTGTTTAATGTTGCGATATTTACATTACTACTAGTTCCAACTAAGAATGCAGCGTTCGCAGTGACTTTTTCAGCAACAACATCTATTGAACCTCCTGATATTGCCACATTTCCAGACTCGCCTTCTGTCCAATCATCGCCTGGGCTAGGTGTACAGCCAGGATGCGCTCTTCCTGAAGTGCCTGTTTGAGCCGCAACAGATACTGTATTTTCTGAATCAAATGGTTTTCCCGCTTCAGAATATTTTGCTTTCATCCATCTTGATGCTGAATATACAGGTGATTCTTCTGTAAATAAATATTGACGCCCATCAAATTCAGGAATAAACTCGTTTAAATCACCAATAACATATGGTTCATTAATTTGATTATTTTCTTCTTCATTTTGTTCATTATTTTCATTAGAATTAGCAGAAACTATTGGAGAGAAACTAGCACCTAAAAACATGAATAGCATTGCTATAATTAGTTTAGCAGAGTAATTATTTTCGCGCTTCGACATCAAGGACACCTGAGAATCTCGTTTAGAGATGACGTTCTGTTATCGAGGACGTATATAAGCCGCGTTGGAACATGTATCAGACATGCCAAGATGGCGTGTTCCAAATAGCGTGGTATTCATTATTCTCATTTTACCTATATTTTGCCTAAATACCTCGATAGCATCTATTGAAAATTCTGATTCAATCCAGCATTTAGAGGTGGTTGTAGAAGAAAGAAAAAACCATAATGTTAGTTCTTGGACACAAGGTTTACTAGTTCACGAGGGTTATTTTTACGAAAGTACTGGAAAAAGAGGTGAATCAACATTACAAAAAATTAATATTAGTACTGGGATTATAGAAAACGTTTTTTTCCATAATGAGTCTATTTTTGCAGAAGGACTTACTTCATTTGATGGGAAATTAATACAATTAACTTATACTTCTAATATTGCATTTGTATTTGATTTAGATTCATTTGAGTTAATTGGAACGTATAATTATTCAGGAGAAGGTTGGGGCTTATGTACAATGTCAGATTTCTTTGTTATGAGTGATGGAAGTAGTCAATTAACCCTCAGAGATTTAGAAACCTTTGAATCAATAGGTACTGTAAATGTAACTAAAAATGGTTCGCCACTAATTTATTTGAATGAATTAGAATGTGTGGGTGATATGGTATATTCTAATGTGTGGTTGACTGATGAAATTGTAATGATTGATATTCAAACTGGAATTGTAAATAGCTCTATTGATGCTAGTGGATTGTTAAATGATACAGAATCTGAAAATTCTGACGTTTTAAATGGAATTGCTTATGATAAAAATAACTCAGAATTTTGGTTAACTGGAAAGTATTGGCCGTATTTGTTTCAAATTACATTTGAAGAAAGTAAACTAATTTTAATTGAAGATGATACCGTTAATAAGTTAGATGATGGAGAAAATGAAGAAAAAATAATTAATGAACGTTTTTTTGATTCGAATGGTTTTGTATTATCTTTAATGATTTTATTGTCGGTTAGCATGTTAATTTGGGTATTTGACCTTAAAATTAGAAGAAATTCAGAAAAAACTCAAGTCAAAGAGCATGGTGGGGAGTAATATGGATGAGGAACGAGAACGTAAATTAACATCATTACGTAATAGGGTACGTTCACAATTAAAATCCAATGATTCTAGTATCGATGAAAAAAAATCTGGTTTACTGGAGAAGGCGACTTCAAAGATTTCAGAAAAGAATGATGAAGATCTTCAAAATTTTGATGAAGAACCGCTTACAATCTCATTGAGTAGAATTGAGCAAGAATTTCAAAGATTTGCTTCGTCAAATAAAGAAAATGAGAAATTAAGAAATGTAGCTGCATTTTGTATTTTAGCAGGTGCTATCTTAGGCCTTTTGAGTGGTTTAATGCAACTAACTGGAAATCCCGCCGAACTAGTTGAAAACTCTCAATTTTTTGCTATTGATGACGATGTAGACGTTTCTGGAATTGTATTATTTGAAGATGGTGCAGAATTTGAGGGGATGATAATAGAAATTTATGATCTTAATACTGGTAAAAGTTATGGTACTCAAGTGACAGGAGATGATGGATTTTTTGTTTTAAAAGATATTCCACAAAGGCCTATGAGGATGGAATTTTCTGAAGAGGGTTACATTTCAGTACATATTACCTTTATTCCAGATAAAGCCACATTGCATTACATCACTATGCACGAAGGAGATGATTTAACAGAACTAGGAAATATAGATGAAAGCGAATTAAATAAAGTAGTTTTAGTTGGTACAGTTGTTGGTATAGTATCTGTTTTGTTCGCATTATTGGGGATTCATGCTTATTTCGAGGTTAAAAGGGCTAAGCATTACAGAAGAACATTGTATTTTGCAGGACTTTCAATGTTTAGTCGCGGATTAATTATAGTTGGACCTGCATTGACATTAATTGGAATGGGTTTTCTTACTTTGGCTAAATTTCAGTTTGCGGATCAAAATTTAGAATAATAGTTGGTTGTATTATGTATTTGATTACTGTAGAAGGTGGCGATGGTTCTGGTAAGGGGGAAGCAGTTCGAATTTTACGTAGAATCGCTTCAGATGAATTTGCATTTAGCGGTGTTCATCTTACACACGAACCTCGTAGACATTCAAAATTAGGAATGTTGGCCATAAATGCTGTGAGAATTGGAGACCATACTCCAATGGAGGAAGCTGGACTATTTGCAGCCGATCGTGTTGATCATTCGCGTAGTTGGATAGAACCATTATTAATTGAAGGTGGTTTGGTAATTAGTGATAGAAATATACATTCATCTTTAGTATATCAGGGAGTAGTTGGTGAATTAGGTTTAGAAACGGTGGCACAAATGAATTCTGCGGCATTAATTCCGGATTTGGTAATTTGGATAGATTGTGATCCTGAACGTGCTATGCGTAGAATAAATTCAGGAACTTTACGTAGTATCTCTTTGAATAAAACTGAGTATTTTGAAACCAGTGAAATACAGAAAAAAATAAGAAAAGGTTTTAGTGATTTATTATCTGGTGAAATTAAAGTTCCACCACCTTTTAATTCTAGTCCAATTGTAGGTCCAATAAAAAATGAAGATTCATTAGATGACTTGGAAACATCATTAAAAAATGTATTAAGGACATTTATTCAATCTAGACCACACCCCTTGAATACGGATCCTAGTTTAGTTGATTTGAAATCATTAAAGAGATTAATTGAGGTAGTAAAATCACAGAGGACATTACCTGGTTTTGAACAACCTGATCATGTGACCTCTGAGAGTTTTTTAGAGAATTTAAGTCCCGCTGAATGGTTCGAGAAAGCTGAAAAAAATTGGGATTCTGAATCTGCAAAATCTCAAAACGTTGCATCTACACCGGTAAATTTTTCAATAGCATCTATCGTTGGAACTCTTTCATTAATCGGAACAACAGATGTTGCAAGAATGCGAAGGAGAATGGGCCCAGTACGCTTTGTTACCACAAGACATTCTCGTAGAATCCTAAAATGGTTAGATGAAAATAAATGGGTCAATAAACAACAATTGCATATTCCATTTCATGAGGGGGCAAGTTTTCGTTTAAGGGCTGAATGGATCGGATTTGGGAAAGTTCTTATGGCACTTTTACCCTTGATACAATCATTAAATTCTTGGAGGAGAAAAAATAAGGATTCTAAATGGTCTGAAGCAATGGGGGATTTAGTTAGATTTGCTGAAACAGATAAGAACTTTTCATCTGCTATTAATTCTGTATTTGATAGATTGAAATTATTAGGTACTGGTGCACCAGGGAATAAAACTCCTTATGATCATTCTTCACTTATATCTTGGTGGAATTCTGGAGGTTGAACAAATCTTGCATTTGCAGGTAATAATACTTGACTTTCAGATTCAAATTTAGATGGCTTTGCACTTAATGACGCACAAAAAAACCACATAAAGCCCATCCCAAATAAAGCACCAGTAAATATTCTTCTTAGTGAATCTGATTCATAATTGCTTATTGCTTGAATACCTCCATCCAGTAATATTGGCAATAGAGAAATCCCACCTATTCCCCAAAATAACAAATTTCTTTGATTTTTTTCATATATTGAATCTAATCTGTTGTCAGAAAAAATACTGAACATCGTGTCTTTAATTGTCCATCTGTTATGGCCATGTCTTGTCCAAATAATTCCAATTATGAATATCCCTAAAAAAATACCGAGGTCTCTTGTACATACTGGCATTTGATTTCCATTTATTTCCCAACTTCTTTCACTTTTTTGATGACAATTTAAGTCTCCAAATGCGTAAATTGCTGCTGCATAAGGATTCAAATCACTCCAAGAAAAAAATCCATATTCCTCTTGATTATGTCCAATTTCTCCTAGATCTGTTGTTTGTTGGTTTCCCCATGAAAAAGAACCATCTACGGACATATAATCTAATGCGTTTGCTCTCCCAGATAATTTAGGTACACTTCCGGTTTCCAAAGTAAGAGGTGCTAAAAACATTGAAAAGAATATGAAACCACTGATATATGTGACCCAAAGTCCGATCTTACGTTCTCTACTTCGGTCTACAAGGCCATTTTTTAACATAAATCCTCCAAATCAAAATAGAGTATAGTACTTTGCATTAATCTCATCATTAATGCGGTAGTCGTTATATGTATAATCTCTAAGGTGTAATTGTGAGAGATAATTC
>MDSW01068413.1_pt1 | contig 11244 bp, 11 predicted proteins | sample 811171 | NCBI WGS metagenome assembly MDSW01 (sample SAMN05326641, study PRJNA326480) | marine metagenome | isolation source: seawater | place: Atlantic Ocean: North West | collected 2012
CCGTCGGCGTGAAGGACATCAGTTTCGACCTGCAGCCCGGCAAGAAGATCGCATTCGTCGGGACATCCGGCGCGGGCAAGTCGACTCTCCTGAAGCTGCTCTTCCGCTTCTACGACGTGGATGCAGGTCAGGTGCTGGTCGACGGACAGGATGTGCGGACGCTGACACAGGAATCACTCCGCAAATCGCTCGGCCTCGTGCCGCAGGATGTGGTTCTGTTCAACGACACGATTCGCGCCAACATCGCCTATGCCCGCCCGGATGCGAGCGATGAGGACCTGCGCGATGCCGCTCGCCGGGCGCAGCTGCTGGAGTTCATCGACGCACTCCCTGAAGGCTGGAAAACCCGGGTTGGAGAACGCGGCCTGAAGCTCTCTGGCGGCGAAAAGCAGCGCGTCGGCATCGCCCGCGTCATTCTCGCCGACCCCGCCATCCTCGTGCTTGATGAAGCCACCTCGGCCCTCGATAGCGCCACCGAAGCCGCCGTTCAGGACGCGCTGGACCAGGCTGCACAAGGCCGTACGACGCTGATGGTGGCACACCGCCTCTCCACTGTGAAATCCGCCGATGAAATCCTCGTTCTGGAGGCAGGACAGGTTATCGAGCGCGGGACTCATGCCGGCCTGCTGGCAAAAGGCGGCAAATATGCTGATATGTGGGAAAGACAGGCCAAGAGCGCGGAAATCGCGCTGGCTGCGGAGTAGGAAGGCCGAGGCCCCACATGACGGAAGACCTTGAACGCAAGACGACGCCCTGGCTGACGGGCGGGCTCGATTGGGAAGGCGTCGCGGCGGCGCTGGCGGCGCTGCTGGTTGCGCTCCTGCTCGGCTGGATATGGTCACCGCTTTACTGGATCGGCTTTGCGGCCATGGTTGCCGCGCTGATGGCAGCACGCTGGGCCAACCGGTATGTGCCAGACCTCGCGGACGGCATCGTTGCGCCATGCGATGGCATTGTCGTCTCGGTCACGCCAGCCGATCCGCCGGGAGAGCTGCGCATGTCGGATGGCCCGGCCCGACGCATCCGCATTTCGTCCTCTCCCGCCGCAACCAACCGCCTCTACGCGCCAATCGCGGGCAGTGTCGAAAGTCTCGCGGTCGAGGCAGGCGAGCAAACCGTCCCGCTTGCCATGCGGCCTGACGATAGCGGTCTGGCGGTGGCTTATCTGACGTTCGGCAGCCGCGGACAGAAAGTGGGCGTCCGGCTGGCCTCTGGCGGGCTTGGTCCCCGGCAGGACATTGAAGTGGAAGAGGGCGACATCCTCCGCCTCGGCCGCGTGTTCGGCAAACGCCGTCTGGGCGGCTGGTGCGATGTTTACGTGCCGGCGAGCGCAGGCAATCTTGTCTGGGCCGGCCAGTCTCTGATCGGCGGCGAAACCGTTCTTGGCCGGCTGAAGTCCGGCGATGAGGATGAAGTCAGCGATCTGGAAGAAGAACTGGCCGAGGAAGAAGAGGCGCTCCTCATCGAGGAGGAAGAGACCGCGGAGGACGACGACTATCCCGAGCCTGACGAGGCTGTTGCGCCGGAAGACCCTGCCGTGATGTTTGCGCGCCTGCGGGAAGCGGCCCGGAACAGCCCGGATGACGACTAATCTTCTTCAGGCTCCGCATTGCTGTTCATCCAGGCGAAGACCGGTTTGAACGGCACGATCCAGCCAATCCCCGCGATCACATAGAACAGGACAAGGGTCCATTTCGGCCAGGTATGGATGTAACCGCCGAGTGTTACGGCCAGCACGATCCACGCGACCATGAAGACGAGCAGGAAAAGGCTCGCGGCGATTTTCCGGGCCTGATGGCTCATTTCGGCTACCCTTCAACTGCAGATGCGACCTCGCCGCCCCTTGTAAGCAGCCCGGCTTGGATCATTTATCGCGCATGATTGAAACCGCAAATCCCAGCCAGGCGGCAAAATGGATCCGGCGCTGGCTCGTGCTTCTCGGTCTCATGGTCTACGCCATGATCCTGATCGGTGGGATGACACGCCTGACCGATTCCGGCCTCTCCATCACCGAATGGGACCCGATCAGCGGCGCGCTGCCGCCCATGTCGGGCGCGGCGTGGGAATCCGAATTCGCGAAGTACCGCGAGACGGCTGAGTACCAGTTGGTCAACAGCGGCATGTCGATGGCGGAGTTCCAGCAGATCTACTGGTGGGAATGGGGCCACCGGTTCTTCGGGCGGATGATCGGGCTGGTCGCGGTTGCGGGGTTTGCCGTGTTCGCCATCCGCCGCTGGCTCACAAAGCCGCTTGGCTGGCAGCTTCTGGGGCTGATCGTGCTCGGAGGCCTCCAGGGAGCGATTGGCTGGTGGATGGTCGCGAGCGGTATTGGCGAGACGACCCGAGTGGACGTCGCTCCTTATCGCCTGATGACGCATTTCACGCTGGCGCTGCTGATCATCGCCTATATCGCCTGGCTCTGGCTGGGACTCGGCAGCAAGACACGGATGGCTGTGACACCGGTCATGAGGACGGTTTCAATTGTGCTGCTTGCGGCCATATTCGTGCAGATGGCCGCCGGCGCATTGGTGGCGGGGCTGGATGCCGGCCGGTCCTACAATGACTGGCCGCTCATGGCGGGCGAACTTGTGCCGTCACATTATCTGGAAGAGACGCTCGGCCTGCGCAGCCTGTTCGAAGGTCGGGCGGCGACGCAGTTCAATCATCGCCTTCTGGCCTATCTCATATGGGCGGGCAGCCTTGCGGCTGCATGGGCTTTCCGGAAGTCGGACATCCGCAATGCGGTTTTCCTGTTGGCCGGTCTGGTCAGTCTGCAGGCGCTCTGGGGCATTCTGACCCTGATCAGTGCCGCCCCGATGAATCTCGCACTCATTCATCAGGGGCTTGGCGTGATGGTTACACTGGCAGCTGTGCGGCTGGTCTGGCTGACGCGCGGCCCGTCTCAGTTTGTCTCGGCAAGCGTCAGCGCGGACGGGTCCACGAAAACAGCCTGATGCTGGCCGGGAGCGGTTTCGCCGGCAAGTACGATCACGCCGCCGGGATACCCGCCTGACAGCGTGGAGCCCATGGCGGCCATCGCGTCCGGCTGGTCCGGCGCGATCACCGTAATACCATCACGTACGATAATATCGGTGTTGGTCAGGCCGAAATCCGTTGAGACCCGCAGGCTGCTGCCTTCCTCGATTGAGAGAAGCGCATCATAGCCACCACGATTGAGCGAAGCCGCGCTGACGGCGCGGGGGGAGGCCACAAGCGTGTCGCTGGTATAGGCACACGACTTAATCGGGAAATCGGTAAAGGTCGACTCGCCGCTCTTCCATGTGAACTCGCCGTCCTGGGTATCCACCACACCGGTCTGGAGCACGCGGTCATTGGTTGTTGTCCAGTACGCGACCCGCATCAGGCCGCCAGAGATCATCTGGCCGGAGCAGATACCTTCAACAGCCCGGGTATCCGGGACCGGCAGGTCCACCTGAGCTGGCGCGAGCAGGCCCTCGCCAAAGATATAGGCTTTTACCTCTCCGTTCCGGGTGACGGCCGGAAAGACGGTCACTGAAGAGCCGCCAATGCTGAAATTGTGCCCGCTCGCGAGGGCGGAGAGGCGGAAATTGGCCGGTTCGCCGATGATTTCGCCTTCCATATTGAACAATTGCAGCCCGCCACGGTCGTAAGCGACGGCCAGAAGGCCGCCGAGACCGCCTGAGAGGGCCACAGACGCGACTTCGCCTTCCAGCGGGCGCGTTGCCCAGACAGCTGGAAGCTCCAGTCCTGCAGTGATTTCAGGGGCTGCAATGGTTTCTTCCGGGGCTTCCGCTTTCTTTGAACACGCAGCTGCGGTAAATAGCAGAGCAAGTCCAAGCCCTGCGTTGACAACGGGGGAAGTGGCGACTAAACGCCAGCGCTTGAATTGCATTCCATGAACTCCGAAAGCGAGAGGCTCTAAGTAGAGCGATGAAAACCTATAACGCACCTGCCGATGTGGAGCACAACTGGGTCGTGATCGACGCGACTGATGTCGTCGTTGGACGCCTTGCTTCATATGTCGCCAAGCGCCTGCGCGGCAAGCATCGCGCTGACTTTACCCCGCATATCGATACCGGCGATCACGTCGTCATCGTGAACGCGGACAAGGCGAAATTCACCGGCCGTAAAATGACCGACAAGGTCTACTCCCGCCACACCGGTTTCCCGGGCGGTATCAAGTCCACGACGCCGGAAAAAATCCTGAACGGCCGTTTCCCTGAGCGCGCGATCCAACTCGCCGTGAAGCGCATGATGCCGAAGGAAAGCACACTGGCCCGCAAGCAGTTCTCCAAACTGCATGTCTATGGCGGTCCGGACCACCCGCACGAAGCCCAGAAGCCGCAAGCTGTCGACTTCAAGGCAATGAACCGCAAGAACACCAAGGCGGCCTGATCATCATGACCGATACTGCAAACTCCCTCGAGGAACTCGGCAACATCACCGACACGCCGGCTGTTGAAGCCGCCGCCCCGGTAGAGCCGAAAATCGACGCGCATGGCCGCGCCTACGGCACCGGACGCCGTAAAGAGGCTGTCGCCCGCGTCTGGATCAAGCCGGGCTCCGGCAAGATCACCATCAACGGCCGCGACCAGGAACAATACTTTGCGCGCCCCGTGCTGCGCATGGTCATCGCCCAGCCGCTGGTTGAAGCCGGCCGCGAAGGCGAGTTCGACGTGATCGCAACGGTGAAGGGCTCCGGCCTCTCCGGTCAGGCTGGCGCTGTGCGTCACGGCCTGTCCCGTGCACTGGTCAACTACGAGCCGGGCCTGCGCAAGGTCTTGAAGCCGTTCGGCTTCATGACCCGCGACCCGCGCGTTGTCGAGCGCAAGAAGTACGGCAAGGCAAAAGCCCGCCGCAGCTTCCAGTTCTCCAAGCGCTAAGCCGGAACGGGTTTATCTACTTTCGGACGGGCGCTTCGGTGACGAAGCGCCCGTTTTGTTTTGTCTCGGGGTAAGGGGTCAGGCGACATGCTGCCCAAGGTATTCATTGATGGCGAGGCGGGGACGACCGGCCTTCAGATTGCCGAGCGGCTGCGTGCGCGCGACGATCTGGAGCTGATCTCCATTGATCCCGGCAAGCGCAAGGACAATGACGAACGCGCCCGCCTGATGAACATGTCGGATGCGGTTGTCCTCTGTCTGCCGGATGATGCGGCGCGTCTCGGCGTGTCGCTGGTGACCAGCCCCAACACGGTGATCATCGATGCATCGACCGCGCACCGCGTTGCCAATGGCTGGATCTATGGCTTCCCTGAAATGGACAAGACGCAGCGCGCCTCGATCCGTGCCGCGCGGCGGATTTCCAACCCCGGCTGCTACCCGACAGGTGTGATCGCGCTGATCCGGCCGCTCGTCTCGAAATGGATCCTGCCGACCTCTTGGCCGGTCGTGGTCAGCGCCGTGTCCGGCTATTCGGGCGGCGGCAAGTTGATGATTGCGGAATTCGAAGACGAAAGTTCGGATAGCTACACGGACGAGAATTTCCGTATCTACGGGCTCACCCAGAAGCATAAGCATCCGCCTGAAATGAAGCGCTATGCCCGGCTCGAGCATCTGCCCCTCTTCATGCCGTCCGTCGGCCGCTATGCGCAGGGCATGATCGTGGAAATCGGCCTGCCGCTCTGGGCGCTGCCGGGCAAGCCGAAACGGGCCCAGATACACGCTGCGCTGACCTCGGCCTATGAGGGAGAGCGGTTCGTGAATGTCGTGTCGCTCGAGGAAGGTGATGCGCTGAAGGGACTGGAGCCGGAAGCCTGCAACGGCACCAACCGGATCGACCTGTTCGTGTTCGGATCGGATGAGGAAGCACGTCTCGTCGCGCGCTTCGACAATCTGGGCAAGGGCGCGTCAGGGGCAGCGGTGCAGAACCTCAATATCGCCCTCGGCCTCGATGAGGATGCCGGGCTGACGGCCTAAAGCCGCTTTTTCGAAAGCCTGATGTCTTCCAGCCGGACCTTCACATAAGTGCCCGGCGCAGGGCCGAGGCCCATGTCCTTCGGCTCGACGGCTTTCACCTTGCGGCCGGATTTGGGGCGCAGCCATTCCCACCAGGCCGGCCACCAGGATCCCTTGTGTTCTTCCGCGCCTTCCATCCATTCGGCACCGGTCTCGGCCAGGGAATCATTGGTCCAGTGGCAATACTTGCCGGAGTCCGGGTGGTTCACGACGCCGGCGATGTGCCCGGATGCAGCAAGAATGAAGCGGGTATCGCCACCGAATACCTGCGCTGTGCGATACACGCTTTCCATCGGGCAGATGTGATCGTCGCGGCTTGCCTGAACCATGACCGGGATCTTGACCTGCTTCAGGTCGACCGTTTCGCCCAGCACCTTGAACTTGCCACGCGCGAGCTTGTTCTTCGCATAGCAGTCCTTGAGGTATTTCTGGTGCACCTTGCCGGGAATATTGGTCTGGTCGGCATTCCAGTAGAGCAGGTCGAAGGGGCGGGGCTCCTTGCCCAGCATGTACTGGTCGATGACATAGCGCCAGACGAGGTCGATCGGGCGCAGCCAATTGAAGGTTTCGTACATCATCGTGCCCGGCATGATGCCGCCATGATCCTCGATGATGGAGTCGATATAGGCGCGGCCATTGTCGTCGGTGAAGACCTTCAGGTCGCCGGCCAGTTCGAAGTCCGATTGCGACGCGAAGAAGGTTGCGGATTTGACGCGTTCGTCGCCAGTCGCCGCCATATGCCCCAGCGCGGAAGAGAGAAGCGTTCCGCCGATACAGTAGCCGACCGTATTCAGCGACTTCTGGCCAGAGGCCTGAAGCGTGGCTTCGACGGCGGCATAGATGCCGTTCTTAACGTAATCGTTCCAGGTGTAGTCCTTCGTCACTTCGTCGGCCGAGCGCCACGAAACAACGAATACGGACAATCCGCGGTCAAGCAGCCAGCGGATCATCGAGTTCTCTTCGCGCAGGTCGAGAATATAGAACTTGTTGATCCAGGGCGGGAAGATCAGCAGCGGACGGGCATAGGTCTGCTCACCCGGCGGGGTGTAGTGGATCAGCTCGATCAGATCGTTGCGGAAAACGACCTGACCCTTCGCGGTTGCGATATTCCTGCCGACCTCGAACGGTGCTTCGTCCGTCTGCGTAATGTAGAGCTTGCCGCCGCCCTTCTTCACATCGGCCCGGGCAAGGCGGATACCTTCCAGAATGCTTTCGCCGCCGCTCTCGATGAAGGCGCGCAAGGCTTGCGGGTTCGTGCCGAGATAATTGGTCGGGGAAATCGTGTCGGCGAGCTGCTGGCTGAAGAATTTTGCCCGCAGGTGAATGTTTTCCGGGATATCATTCTGTACGTGGTCTGCGAGGCCCTTCAGCCATTTCGCGTTCACATCATAGGCTTTGCGGATGAATTTGAAGCCGACATTGCTCTGCCATTCGGGGTCGGCGAAGCGGCGGTCCGGATCGCGCGACGGCTGACTGGTCAGCCCCTCCATGGCCATTTCCTGCCAGAGGTTCATCCACCCCTGCATCAGTTCCATGTTTGCGTTCATTAACGCGGCCGGGTTCTGCAGCATGCCCATGCCGACGGCGCGGAAGGCTTCGCCAACGCCCATCGGGTCGCCATTGGTGATCGTGCCCAAGGGGCCCGAGCCGGACATAACGTCGAGCAGCAGCGCCTGCGATTCCGTATTGGCCAGCGCCAGCGTGGTCATTAACGACTGCAGGTGCAGCGGATCCTGCCCGGTCAGCAGTTCTGCGAGCGAAGGCTGGCTGTCTTTATTGTCCTTCCGGTCGCCCATTCGTCCCAATATCGCCTTGTTTAGCCATCTCTAACTATCGTACGGAATGATTGTGATTTAATGAGTTTAACCATGAAAAACACGGCGATTCCCCTGATAGGTGTGTCATGCCTGCTACTCGCAGGCTGTGCTGGCTCGTTCGCGAAGGTTCGCGGAGCCATGGCGCAGGCACCTGACTGGTATGATGAACGCCGTACGGAGATCCGGGGAGAAGGCTATCCGGAACTCATTGAAGTGCCGGTCATCGAGGTTGGACAAGAGCCGGGCCAGACACTGGAAGATTCGAAGGCGCGAGGGGCGGTGTTGCGCGCCTCGTTCGAGGACGCGCGAGCGGCATCGCCCGCAGACATTTCCGCGGAGATCGAGGCCCTGAGGGCCGATGTCCGGGAAGGGTTTGCGGGCTTCCCGGCTGAACCGGACTTCCTCACGGAAGACGAGATTGCAGCCATTCGTGCCGCCTTTGATGTTCCACGTGTTACAAGGGGTCTACGGACCGCCAGCAGATGAATACAGACTTTCACAAAATACGCCGCCTTCCTCCTTACGTCTTCGAACAGGTCAACCGCACCAAAGCGGCCCTGCGCGCGCAAGGGGCAGACATTATCGATCTCGGCATGGGCAATCCCGACCTGCCGACCCCGCAGCATATCGTCGACAAATTGTGTGAAACCGCCCGCCGTCCGGACGTAAACGGTTATTCGGCCTCGCGCGGGATCAAGGGCCTGCGCCGCGCGCTGACCGGCTATTACAAGCGCCGGTTTGACGTCGACCTCGATATGGACCGGGAGGTGATCGTCACCCTCGGTTCCAAGGAAGGTTTCGCAAACCTCGCCCAGGCCATTTCCGCGCCGGGGGATGTGATCCTTTCGCCGGACCCGTCCTATCCGCTGCATTCCTTCGGCTTCATCATCGCCGGGGCATCGATCCGCAGCGTGCCGGCCCACACGCCGGAGGAGTACCTTTCCAATCTCGGCAAGGCCGTCCGCTATTGCGTGCCGCCGCCGACAGCCATGGTGCTCTGCTTCCCGTCAAATCCGACGGCCGAAGTGTGCGATCTCGACTTCTACAAGGAAGCCGTGAAATTCGCCCGGAAGCATGATCTCTGGGTGCTGTCTGACCTCGCCTATAACGAGATTTACTTCGACGAGCCGACACCCTCCATCCTGCAGGTGGATGGGGCGAAGGACATCGCGGTTGAGTTCACCACAATGTCGAAGACCTATTCCATGGCCGGTTGGCGCATGGGCTTTGTCGCGGGCAATGAGAAACTGATCGCCGCCCTCGGGCGGGTGAAATCCTATCTCGACTATGGGGCCTATACACCCATTCAGGTGGCTGCGGCCGCCGCGCTCGATGGTCCGCAGGACTGTGTGGACGAAACGCGCCAGATCTACCGGGCCCGCCGTGACGTGCTGGTGGAGAGCTTCACCCGTGCCGGATGGCCGATACCGAGCCCGAAAGCGTCCATGTTCGCTTGGGCGCCGATCCCGGAGCCTCTGCGCGATATGGGCAGCCTCGAATTCTCGCTGCAGCTGATCAATGAGGCCCATGTCGCTGTTGCGCCGGGCGCAGGCTTTGGAGAGCAGGGCGACGGCCATGTCCGCATCGCGCTCGTGGAGAATGAGCAGCGCATCCGGCAGGCGGCGCGGAACATCCGCAAGTTTCTTGCGAAGCGGGGCATCAAGGACATTCCGGCGGCCGCAGCGGAATAGGCGGCCCTCGACGCATGCGGCCAAACCCGCTATGCGCAGCGCCGGACACTTCAAGAGATGAAAAAAAGGGGCACCGACGTGGCGCCATTGAAGATAGGGATTGCGGGCCTCGGCCATGTTGGCTGCGGGCTGATCGAGCTGGTCGAACGGCAGGACAGGCTGCGACTGCCCGGGCAGGTGGAGATCACCGGTGTCAGTGCGCGCAGCCAGTCCCGTAACCGTCCGGTCGATATCAGCAAGTATCGCTGGTTCGATGATGCCGCGACACTGGCGGAAGACCCGGATGTCGACGTCTTCGTCGAACTGATCGGCGGCTCCGACGGTCCGGCCAAGTTCGCGGTTGAAGAAGCTCTGAAGGCCGGCAAGCCGGTCGTCACCGCCAATAAGGCGCTGATTGCCAAGCACGGCATGGCCCTCGCCAAGCTGGCCGAGGAGAAGCAGGTGGACCTGCTGTTCGAGGCCGCGGTGGCGGGCGGCATTCCGGTCGTGCGCGTGCTGCGTGACAGCCTCGCAGGCGTCGAGATCCAGCGCGTTTCCGGCATCCTGAACGGTACCTGCAACTTCCTGACGACCACGATGCTCGAAACCGGGCGCTCATATGAGGAAGTGCTCGAAGAGGCCCAGAGGCTCGGCTATGCCGAGGCAGATCCCACACTGGATGTTTCCGGCATGGATGCGGCCCACAAGGCCGCCATTCTCTCCGCGATTGCCTTCTCGGCGGATCTGGACTTCTCCAAGGTCTCCGTTTCCGGTGTGGATGGGATCGAACTGCTGGACCTCCGCCTCGCGGACCGTCTCGGTTTTCGCATCAAGCTGATCGCAGAAGGCGTCCTGACAGAAAGCGGCGTTGTCTGCCGGGTGGAGCCGATGGCCCTGCCAATGGCGCATCCGCTGGCGCGCATCAACGGTTCGCTGAACACCGTGCGTATCGAAGGTGACCCGGTCGGTGCCGTGACGCTGACAGGTCCCGGCGCAGGCGCGGGCCCCACGGCGAGTGCTGTGATGGGAGACGTCGCAAAACTGTTCCGCCCGGCGATTCGCCCGGCCTTCGGCCATGCGGCGCACCATAAGGCCCGTCCCTTCACCGAGGGCAGCCAGGACGAGGTTGCGCCCTTCTTCCTGCGTGTGCGCCTCGCCGACAAGCCGGGCGCTCTGGCAGCCCTTTCTGAAGCGCTGGCGCATGAAAATGTGTCTGTCGACAAGCTGTTGCAGGATTCCGCCGACGAAAGCGGGGCGAGCCCGGTCGCCATCGTGACGCACCGGTGTGCGCGTTCCCATATGCTGGCCGCCTTGGCGCGACTGGAAAAATTTGCAATTCCTGTCGACGCGCCGCGCCTGATCAGGATAGAAGCGGCAAGCTAATTGCTTGGGGCACCCCTCAGACAGTAAATTTCCCGCGTTCGGAGACATAATAATCCATGCCAAATAGCGTTCTGACGCCGAGCCTTGCGGACTGCATGGTCCGTGTAACTGAATCCGCCGCAATTGCCGCCGAACGGCTCGTGGGGCGGGGAGATGAGAAGAAGGCAGATGCCGCGGCCGTGGACGCCATGCGGACGGCCTTCAATGCGGTGGATTTCCGAGGCCGTGTCGTGATCGGCGAAGGCGAACGCGACGAAGCGCCAATGCTGTATATCGGCGAGGAAGTCGGCACGGGCACCGGCCCGGAGATCGACATCGCGCTTGATCCGCTGGAAGGCACCACGCTGACCGCGAAAGCCATGTCGAACGCGCTGGCCGTGCTGGCGATTGCTCCGCGTGGCGGTCTGCTGCATGCGCCGGACACCTATATGGACA
>MDSW01209917.1_pt1 | contig 11244 bp, 10 predicted proteins | sample 811171 | NCBI WGS metagenome assembly MDSW01 (sample SAMN05326641, study PRJNA326480) | marine metagenome | isolation source: seawater | place: Atlantic Ocean: North West | collected 2012
AACGGGTAATATTAGATCAAAAGTATTTAATCTATAATCTATATTAAAAAATATATTGATTAAATTGAAATTTTCAATAAAAAAATCTAAATATTTAAAAGTCCCCAGTAAGAATAAATTTAAGGACAAACTAAAATATAAAATTTTTTTGCGAAAATAAGGATTTTTGGATTTATGTATGTTTTTAGCAGCATTGAAATCTATTAATGTAGATAATAATAATAATAATAAATACCAACCAGAAGCCAAGAAAAAGAATAGATAACTTGATAGTGTTAAAAATAATATTTTATAATTTCTAGATTTGTTGAAAATAAAAAAACAACCGATTAAGACAATAGGTAAAAATAAATAATAATAGTGAGGTGTAGTAAAATCCATATTTGATTATAAAAATTCGATTATTTTATTTGATAATTTAATGCGGCCTTGAGCATTAGTATGTGATAAATCTGTAAACTCATCTTCATCCCAAATCTCATATAATTCGAAGACTATTGGTAAATTATATGTTGTATTAAGATAATTTAAAATTGTATCAAAATTATTCCAATGGCCATCTGGTAAATTATCAATTACTAAAGGATGGAAAGGAGACGATACAAAAATAACTGATATTTGGTTTTTCAGAAATATATCTATAATTAATTCCAAATATAAAAGATTTAAATTATCTAACTTGGGTTCCGATTTGAAAAAGCTATCATCAAAGAACATGGATAAATCGGATAAAAGTTCTGTATTATTTTTTTTATTTACCTCTGGTTTGTATGGTTCCTTTAAGATTTGCTTTTTATCGATAAAGCCTAAATCATATTCTGATTTAAGCGTACTCATAGCAAAATGAGTTAGCTTTTTGTCATAAATATAATTTCTATTTTTATTTAGGAAATTTTGCTTATCTTGAAAATTATCTATTACAAAATCTTTGTGTTCAGGTAAAACATGATTCGACCACATTAGTTTTTGATTTGGATCCTGGTAAAGGCTTGCTAATCCTAATCTCATCTCAATATATGAATCTGAAACTAAAGAAATATTTGAAAAAGTTAGTGGATTAATTTCAATTACGACTGTGGTTGGTTTTGCTTCTAAAATTAATGGGATTTCATAAAATCTTAAATAAGGAATATCGGATGAAACTCCCAAATTAAAACATTCATAGTCCGTCTCAGAATCAATGAAAATACAATCTATTCCCTCTTGTGTAATCGAAGAACCAAGGAATAAAATCTTTTCACCTTTAGTTTCTTTTATTATTTCTGAACTTGCATAAATCCTTCCAAAATCATCAACTAAATAATATGTCGGAAGTGAAAAATAAACAAAAGAAAAAAGAAATGGATCTATTATAATCAAAAAAATAAAAAATGTAAGGAGGAGGGAAACTACAGACTTTATTGATTCCTGATTACTTCTGAAAAAATTTCTCATTTTTATATTTAGTAAATTAAAAACTCCTCTATTTTCTTTAAAGATATTTCTATGGATTTGTTTCTAGACCAACTTTCTGAACGATAATTTATGACTCTGTGTAAATAATCTATTTCATATATTACACCAAGATATGGAAATAATAAAGAGAAATTTTCAAATCGTGTCCTATCTTTATATTTGTTTATGAAATCGAAAATTAAATTTTTCATAACTTTCTTAGAATAAAAAGGATATCGTTGAAGTGCAAAAAATGGCCGTAAAAAAGAGAAAACCATAGTAAACACATGATATTTCTCAGCCATTGACCAATCAAAAACTATTGTTGATTTATTATTTAAAAATATATTTTGTGGGCGGAAATCATTGTTTAATAGAAATTCAGGAACTTCTTTTATATTATTCTTATTTTTAACCAAAAAATTTCTATATTTTTCTCTATTAGAATCTTTAATAATTGTAATTTCATTTAATTTTTCTAACGCAGGATTAAGATATTTATCAATCGTCACTTTTTCAATCTCTATAAAGGATTCGAAATCGATTAACCAATTAAGGCAATTGTTCATAGAGTCTACAAGAAATTTATTATTGAAGAGAACAAATGGAAATAATAACTTACTGTACAACTGTTTCTTGAAAGGGGTTCCAGAAATATATTCCATTACTAATAAATTACAACTATCAATAATTAGAATTGGTTCTGGTATTTTAAAATTCTCAGAAGTTTTATAGTGGGAATTCCACAAACTTTTCATTATCTCAAATTCATTTTTATATCCTGAATGTAATTTTCCAAAAACGATTTTTTTCTCTGAACCTAAATTAATTACTGCTTTTATTTCAGCATTATTATCGCCTTTAATCTTCTTTTTTCTATAGAATACAATTTCTATTGTTAAGGATTGATTATAATAATCACTGAATTTGTTAACTAATTCTCTATGTATAAAATCTTTTGATTTAAGCATATACTTAATTATAATTCTATAATCGTGAGATTTTTTCAAAAAAGGTTTGAGGAATTAAACCTTCCTGAGCCATAATACTAAATTTTTCTATATTTTCTTTAAAGTAAGGAACGTATGTTTCATAATCTTTGTAAGATTTTATTGGTTTGTTCATTATTCTTTCAAAGTCATCTAAAATACCCAATCTCTTCTTAACATAATGCAAAAAATCTGCCCCTAAATCAATTGGTTTTGATATTTCATTTAGTGCTTCTTCTCTAGACATTTGTCCTGATCTAACGAGGGCAGAGAATTCTACAATCCTTTTGTCAATTCCAAATTTTGTAGGTAAGAGATAAGATTTTACAAATTTAGTATATTCATTCTCGTGATGATGGCCTCCATACCATTGCCAATCAAATTTTTCTGATAAAAAAGTTTTAATCTCATCCTTATCATATCTATGATAATATAATAGCCTTATTCTATCAGCTCTACGTAATTCTATATTATTAAGCCAATAATCCATTTTTAAATTTGGATATGTTTTCATAGGTAATTTACCAAATTTTTTGTGAATGGACTCTATATATTTTCCATCCATATAGGTCCAACCAAAAGGAACCGTTCCCTCAGTTCTAAATGAATGACCTTCAAATGATGACAATACATCAAATTTTTCCATCATCATAAAATACATTTTTGCTATAGCAATATCATTTGGTATATCTGCATCAGGGACTGAAGCTTCCAAAAATGAAAGGCTAATATCATTGAATTCTTGATTATCGCATACATGTGAATAGAAATCTATATCAAGACTGCCAACCATTTTTTGAATATTCTCTACAGATATGTCTGTATTCCAAGTATTATCAAACGTGAAAGCTAGAATACGGAGTCCATAAATTTCTTTTAAAAGATATAGGGCATATGATGAATCACAACCTCCACTAACTCCTATAACACAATCATATTTCTTACCAACTCCGCGCTCCTTAACTTCATTTATTATCTGGTTGAATCTATCTTTCTCAGTACCGTCTAGAGGATACTGCTTCTCCAAATTATTATGAATTTTACAATATGTACAAATGCCCTCTGAATCAAAAGAAATATTTGGTATATTTTCATCCATTATACATCTTTTACAACTAACTACGCTATTCACTTAAACTCCTATAAAAATTCCTCATCATACCCTTACTAGGTGTGTTTATTAAAACACCCCTCAATGAACTCTGGAAAACAAAAAAACTACCTGCAGCAACAGCATTAGCTCCACCTTTTTTTATAGCTAAAGACATATCTTCTAAACTGCCTGCTCCGCCTAAGGCAATTACTGGTATATTCACTAAAGAACTAAGTTTTGAGATTAATTCTATATCATAACCTTCCATTTTCCCATCACTATGTACCGAATTAATTAGTATTTCTCCAGCCCCCTTCCTTTCTACCATTTTAACCCAATCAAAAACATTCTGAGAAAGATTATTCTTTGAATTGTCACACAATTTGTAATATCCAGATGATGATTTAATAACATTTATTGAAACGACTATTGCTTGCCTTCCAAAAATCGAAGATGCTTCTGATAAAAGATTTGGATTGTTGTATATGGAACTATTAAGTACGACTTTTTCAGCACCTGAATAAAGTAATTCTTTTATTTGAGACAGATTTGTTATTCCACCACCTACTGCAAATGGAACGAAACACTCATCTGCAATATCCTCGATTAAATCTTTTGAGACACATAATCCTTTCTTTGTGGCATCAATGTCAAGAAATATTAATTCATCCACCTCTTTTTTACTGAAAATTTTACATGCATTAAGAGGATCTCCTATGTACCTATAATCATCAAAATTAATTCCTTTAACTAAGGTATTGTCTTGAAGAAGAAGAGATACTATTACTCTAGGTCTATACATTAAGAATACTTCAAAAAATTGGATATTATTTTGAACCCATCATAATGACTTTTTTCAGGATGAAATTGGGTTCCAAAAATATTTTTGTAATGAATCGCGGAGATGAAATCTTTACCGTAGTTTGTTATTGATATTGGAAATTTATCTGATTTACCTGACACATGGTATGAATGTGTAAAATAAAATCTGTAATTATCAGGTATTTCAGAAAATAGTAGTGATTCTTTGATGTGAGATACTGTATTCCATCCAACATGAGGAACTCTTAAACTAGATTTTTTAAAAATAAATTTCTTAGTTTCTAAATCAACCCAATTAAGGCCTTTGCAATCTCCTTCATCACTATGCTTAGTCATTAATTGAAAGCCCAAACAAATTCCTAAAATGGGTGTTTTTTTTTCTAAGACTTTGTAATTTAAGATATCTATAATATTCAAATCTCTAAGGTTTTTCATAGCTTCAGAAAAATGTCCAACACCAGGAAGAATTATTTTTTCAGCTCTTTCTAAATCCTCTATTTTACTACTTATTATAGATTTAATTCCAAACTTTTTAAGTTTACTCTTTATAGATCGTATATTACCTAATTTGAAATCTACTATGACTATCATGTAAATTATCTAATAATATTTTTTCTCCAATTTTTTGTAAATCCCAACATTTTTTCTCAATATCCTTTCCCAACTGTAATATTTTTTTATTATATCTCTTGATTCAGGAAATTCAATTCCCTTACTAAGAATCAATTTTGTAGCATTGTAGCAATCTCTTGTATTCTTTACTGTAATGCCTATTTTTCTTCTTTCATCATCAGTACCGCAAAAATGGATTAAAAGTGGACTAATATTAGGTGTATTGACTGAGGCTGACTCAATTTGCCAAACGCCTATATCTCCAAAGGAAACAAAAAATGGAATTGAACTATCGTTTGAATCAATTGGACAAATTGATACATCTGAAGCATTGAGATACTTTAAAACCTCCTCATTTTTTATTTGATCTGTTGTAATTGCCCCAGAATTCATGACGGTTTCGTAAAGAGGTTCTTCTTTATCTCTTTTTCCTATTATTATAAGTTCTACATCTTTCATTTCACTCTTTAGGCGCCTGTATATATCTAAAACTAAATGTAAGCCTTGGCCTTTATTGTATCTACCAACGAAAATCATTATTTTTGAATCCAAAGGAAGATTTAATTTCTCTCTTAATTCTTTTTTATTTCCAAGCTTATTTTTATTAAAGTCTAGACCTCCTCCTTTAAGAAATATGACTTTTGAATTATCTAATTTTTTTGTTAGATATTTGTATTCACCTCTGGACGGTGCAAATATATAATCATAGTTTCTCAAGCAAAACGAATCTATCAAATGCTTTAGAATGTAAAAAGGTTTTTTCGTTCCTCTATACTTAAACAATGGTGGAATTGTAGGTGCACGCTGCTGTGCCACAATTGGACTCTTGCTGAATTTTGTTGAAATCAGATAAGCCATTAGCTCATGTAAAGTCTGCAAATGAATTATTATTTTTTCTCCCTTCTTTATTCGTTTGGATAATTCATTAAGTAAAGAAAAAGAAATGTATTTGACTCCGATACTTTTACCTGGGAACATTTTGTAAGCAATATTGTCTTCATTTAGCTCATAGACTCCCATATCTCCATAATCTTTGGGATCATAAACTTTCCATGATTCTACCCTATAGTGATTATAGTTGTCTTTAAGATTTATACAAAATTTTGTAGCCCAACTTGCTTTTGCTCTCTCCTTAGCAGAGGGCACTCTCGGATCAAAAGCCCCTCTAGGATTTATATGTATAATTGTTATAGTCATATTTGTTAATTTTTTAACTGGTTTTTAAATTCGATGAAAAATGAGCGTATATATTTTGGCAATATATTTAAATCATCAAAAGAAAGCTCACTATTAATTTTAGGATTAAAACTTTCTAATATGAAATCTAACAGATTATCTTTTGTTTCAAACAAATGTTTTAGTTCCCAATGAATCCACCTATAATGAGTATCTTTCTTATGATTATGCCACTTATTTTCTATATTCTTTTCTAATAATTTAATTAATAATTTCGGCAAGTCAACTTCTGATTTTATTGCTATATCTAACGAACCTTCAAATCGTGGATTTATTTCAAGTAGAACATAATCTTTCCTGTGTTCATCATACTTCCATTCCATACCTACTTCACCATGCCAATTTAATTTTTCAAGAATTATCTTCATATATTTTGTTATTCGTTGGCTTTCTATTGTACTTGCTCGAGTTGTGATTCCTCCGGTTACTGGAATTTCTCTCTTTTTTTTGTGGGGAATGACTGTTAGTACTTCACCATTATTTACTATAGCTTGGGATAAGTATGTAGGCCCTCCAACATATTGTTGAATGAATGGGGGCGCCTTACAGAATTCATCTTTTTCTTCAATATCATAAATTTTTGCATATTCTGTTATTAATTGTTCCTGATTTTTCGCATAAGCAACACGTTCAGACCCACTCCCACTAATTCCTTTTACAACAAATAATTTATCTTTACCGAAGTCTAAAACTGGGAGATTTTCTGAAGACTCAACAAAGAAAGTTTTAGGAATAGGAACACCGCAAGATTTTGCTACTAACATAGTCTGATCCTTAAAAAAAGCCTTCTCAAAATTAAAAACGGATGGTAGAGCCATATCTAAATTTGAAAAATGATTGCGATTTTGAGAAATTAGATACTTTATTTCATCGCTAAGGCATATAAGTTTCTTAATTGATAATTTATAGCATAAAAATTTAATCTGTTCAAGATTAGAAATTTTTAATACTGATGGGATTTTTGTTTTACCTGAAATATATTTACTATGAATTGAATAACGTTCCCCTGATTGATAAAAACAATAGATTTGGTACCCCTTACGACCAAGAGACTGACAAAGTGGGAGTAAACTCCACTCAGAACCTTTACAAATTACTGCGATTCTTTCCACAATAAACCAATGTAAGAAACTTGCATATTAATCTCAATATTTCCAGTTTTTATAAAAATAAAAAGTATACAGTTCATTTTCATAAACTTTATAATTTTCTACTTGAACATCTTTTGTAAAAGGTGATACTTCACCATAGCTATCTTCCTTAAGATTATTGAGATTAGGTTGCATATGAAAATCAAAAACATAAGTTATCTCATAATACTCTACAAATTCATCCCAACGATCGTATTTTCCAAGAACCGTATTGGTATGCCGATCTCCCCATATGTTTGAAGTTCCTAATGCCCAATCATTAACTTTACCACCATAAAAATATTGCGGACTTTGATGAAAAAGAATCTGTAAGAGTCCGATATCGTCATCAACTGTATAATCATACATATCTCTATCTGAAAATGAGACAAATAACAAATCTTCCATTGTTGTTATATTATGATGCTGAGCTAAAAATACCCAATGATTATCTTCATCAATTGTCATATATTCGTGTGGTATATGCTCCACGCGCCAAAATTCTGAATTTGTAATCTCTCCTTGGATACCGTAGCCACCATTATCTTTAATATTTTCAGGCCAATCTCTAACTACTTGAATTCTAGTTGAAATATCTTTTTGATAATATGCAAAAAGTGCAGGCATTATAATTAATGATACCAGTAATAATGTTCTAATATCATAATTATCAATTTCTTTAACCATTTTAATACCATAACCAACCAAAAGGGAAGTGGTCATTATTGTGATGGGCATGAAATATTCGGCGTCTACTATAGGTATACATTGAACAACACAAATCATTAAAAGAAATGATTCTATTATATTTCTGTTGTTATTAAGATAAAGCTTGAAAACACCGATTATACTCACAAAAAATAATAATCCAGCTTTGGAAGCATATGTTCGTGATAAATTCATTAATCTACCAACAAAAGTCTCTGCATTGTAACCGACATATAACCATTCTTCTTCAACTGGCAAACCTACTGATGAATACCAAGAACTGTTAAAAGCTGAAATTACAATTATTGATAAAGTTAAAAATAAAAATATTAAATTTAGATATTTAACTGATCTGGTATTTAATCTATTTCTGAAAGAAACTTTGAACCAGGAGTTATAAATATGTAATAAAAGAAAAGGTAATATGATAAAAGCAAACATATAGACAACTATCCTATGGAGTGTGTAACAAATTAATAATGTGAGTAAAGCTAAAAACCAAAATTTGTTCCGGGCACCTTCCTTTTGATAAGTTCTAATCAAGAAAAAAAACAAAATTGGAATAAAAGATATTTGCATGCCTCTAATTGAAAAACGCCACATTGTATGCATTACAAAATAATGATGATGTGTATATGCCATAGATACAAACATGGGTGAAAGTTTAGAGTCGCGGAAAAAAGTACGTCCGCAAAAATAGGCGAATACAGTTGACACTGAGGATAAAAATAAATTCATTATAAGAATACTATATTTGATTTCAAGCCCCGTAATTACTGATATTGCTGACACAAAAGATACGCCTCCACTAGGAAAAGAAAATGGACTCATACCAAAAAGAGCTTTAACATCTTTAAACCAGAATATTTTACCTAATAAAACCACTGAATTGGCAGAAAAAGAATATACTGTTGCATCTGATCCTGTAGGAGATATTAACCACTCATAAGGGACTCTTAAAACCAAATTGTAAAACAAAACAAAAAGTAGTGTACAATAAAATACCTTATTTTTCATTTATCACAGCTCCTATACAATTCAATTGTTTTTGTGGCAATATTATCCCAAGATAACTCATTATATGCATAATTATAACACTCTTTACTCATATGATTGTATAATTTCTTATTTTTTAACAGTCTTATTACTGCAAGTGCTAAAGGTTTCACTTCTTTAGGTTTTACCAGAAAACCAGTCTTATCACTATTTACTACTTCTGTTAAAGAGCCCACTGCTGTAGAAACTACGGGCCTTCCAAAAGAATAGGCTAAAGCAATAATTCCACTCTGTGAGGCTTCAATATAAGGAGTGACAACAATTTTAGATCTTTCAAAGAATGAAGATACGTCTTTGTCTGGTATTTTATAATCGTGTATTTCGAAACAATCACGCTCATAAAAGTAGGGGCTATAGTTTTCGAGTGGTTCACCATGCACTGCCAGAATTACTTTCAAATCGGGAATCTTTTGTTTTATAAAAGGAATAGCTTCAAGTAAATATCTTAAACCTTTATACTTCCATAAACGTCCAAAAAAGAGTATGGTGTTTTTTTCAGGCTTTGATTCTTTCTGTGAATATTTTTTATATATGCCATAGTTACCATGCATTATCTCAATCACATCATCTTGATTAACATTATATTTATGAATTAATTCATTTTTTAGAAATGATCCATGAACTATAAATTTGTTGCAAAAATAGGAACCTAAGCGCGACATGAATTTATATTTAAAGATACTTTTTTCACCGGGATGAGGAGTAACATCATGAATTGTATTTACTATCTTATAAGATCTCAATATTATAAAATTTATGAAAAACCAAAAATTACCATGTGACTGTATATGAACTAAATCGGGCTCGTAATTTTTTATTCTTTTACCTACACTTATCATTTCATAAAAATTTGCTAAATTATAAAGCGTATAGATTCTGTATGTCTCAACTTTAACCTTTTCAGATAAGAAGGGTAACTTTTTACGGTCTTCTTTTGTATTTGGTAAAAAAAGTATAACTTCTATTTTTTCAGAAAGAGCATTAACTAATTGTAGAACATAATCTGAATATCCTTGAGTAAAAAGAACAACTCTCAACTTATTAATCCTTCATCCCACTTCTTTCTATACAGCTAGACATAATTTCCCTGACTTCGGTGTTAACTTCTCTACTTCTCTTTAAATCTAAATCTTTTTTTTCATTATTTAGAACATATTCAATTATTTTTTTAGGTTCTCGTGAATGAAATACCCATCTATCTAAAATCATTTTTTTATCTACGGAAAGAAATTTTTTACCAGGGTAAAATGAAACGGCAGGCGTTCCCAAACATGCTGCTTCTCTTGAGAAAGTTCCTGCTCCTGTTAAAACAGCTTTTGAATAATAACAAGCATCGAGACCATTAACTGGATTTTCAGGTATGAATACATTTGGATATTTTTTACTATATTCACGATCAGTCTCATATCTTGGCAAAAATAAAACATTAATGTTGTTTTTCATACATTCTTCTAATAATTCTGGAACTATCGAATTGAAATTTTTAGGAACGTATATTGCCTGTGAAGCTTCAGGCCTCACGGTGACAAATTCATTAAATGGCAAACCGCTAAGGAAATTTTTATCTGGTTTGTAATCTGACAGGTAGATATCTTCTTTATATCCATCATATCTAAATATATCTTTTTCGTCAATGCCATAAGATGTTAATTTTGATACTGGAATTGCTCTAGGAACAATCAATTTATCAATAAAAGGAAATATACGACTATGATGGACTGAATTAACATCGTTATCTGTAAATGCTATATGCTTTCTTCGCCTTATATTAGAAGCTAAAATAGCATGACCTGACAAGTGACTAATAGAAATATCAAATGAGGGAACATTAACTGCTAAATACAATGCTCTAAAATAAAATCCAAGAATTCGTTTAATCATATGACCTTCTACCCTGCCTCCTAAATTAGTGAAGTTAAAGTTGTAAGATTTCATTAATTTTACTATCTCAGCATAGTCACGAGTAGTGAAAAATAAATCGGAATTTTCTATCATTTTAGAAATCGATTTAAAAAAAAGAGGCTCGTGGGAATTTTTGACATCAATCCAAATTCTCAATTATAGCACCTAAATTTTTTCACATGTAACAACCACCATTAACATTAATGGTTTGACCTGTAATGTATCCGCTTCCGCTTGAACATAAGAAAAATATTGTTTCAAT
>MDSW01068825.1_pt1 | contig 11242 bp, 9 predicted proteins | sample 811171 | NCBI WGS metagenome assembly MDSW01 (sample SAMN05326641, study PRJNA326480) | marine metagenome | isolation source: seawater | place: Atlantic Ocean: North West | collected 2012
TAGTTTTTGAGTTCAAAGATTTTTATATTGGGCTCTGAGAGCAGGCCTTCGTAGTATTGCCGGTAGATGTGCCAACTTGGCTCAAAGTCTATGCCGTCCTTAGAGTTGGTAATGAGCCGGATTTTAACACCACGCTGGGCAGCTTGGGTTAACGCCTCGTGAAATTCTTCGACGTGGACGTAGGCCATTTCTATATCGAGTGTATCTTGAGCACCATGAATAATCGCCAGCAGATTTTGCTGCATTTCGCCCGGACCCCACGGGGCGCCATGGGTGAGCTTAACGGGCATGGTACCGGCGACTTGTGCTTTTGGGAAGTACCGCTCGACGAGTTCTGAATCACCCATAGTGGGCTCCAGAACTTTGTCTCGGTCAATCCAGCTTTGCAGAAAAGCGGCTTGGAGGTTGTGAAGGGCAGGACCTTGTATTTTCATTCCAAAGTCTTGGTACTCGGGGCGAACCATTTCTGGAGTGATACCAAACGCCGGATTTTGAACTGTCCCTTTTTGAGAAAAAGCAGATTCCCGTGCAGCTTGCAGTGAGACTGCTGTGCTGGCGTTCTCGAATGCTTGCCAGTAGGAGTCGTTGGCAAAGTATTCATCTCCAATACACGAAGCGCCAACCAGCGCCGTGGTTCCATCGATGAGGATGGTTTTACGATGCTCCAGTCCATGCTCAAGGGGAGAACTGAGTTTGAGCTCAATGCCGGCAGCTTCGAGGCGCTTGAGATTTTTACGTCCTTCACTCCAGCTATAGGACGCGTTGCTCATGGCTGCGTCCACCAGGACTCGGATAGCCATGTCTGGATTCTCTTGCTTCTTTTCAATCAGAAGGTCCACCAGATACTGACCAAAGTGCCCGCTGTCGAAGGTCAGCATGGCGATGTGAATGGAGTCTTTTGCGTTTTTGATTTCTGGAATAACAAACTCTGTAAAATAATCTCGATCGAGGGCCACTTCCACGTGATTGCCCACGGATGTTTTGCCGTAACTGACCAAGTCTCCGGGTTCGATGGTTGCGCCGCGGCTGGCGGCCGCTCTTAACTCGAGCATATGAGCAATCATCTGAGCGCCACTTTTATCGTCGGGATGATCGACCAAACGACCGGTATTGAGACTCAAGGAGGCCTTTGTTTGGACTGAAATAGTATTTTGCGGGCCCAGGCCGTTATGACCAGGTTGTCCTTTGGAGGGAGTCAGATCGAGCCTAAGTGTCTGATTATAAATATTTTTTGCCGTTCTTGGGGCAGATGTGGTCGTTCGTAACATGGTCAAGTCCTCGACTGGGGGTCGCCATATTATCGGCGGATCGAGTGCTTGTGTTGCGTCTTTTTGGGCTTTGGCTCAGAAGGGCCAAATGCTCCAGGATTTAGGCTTTTCGTAATGAACCACCGGTGGGGTCGAAAGCTGAAAACGAGCCTGGAGTTGAAGACTTACACGCTCGGCAACAATGGGATTCCGCATATTTTGCTGTATGCCATGATGTCCATCTTCCCCTTCTTCGGGGGTCGCTTCACGATGCTTAAAAGCCATATTTGGCTCGAATGTGCTCCAGTTGCTCATGATTCAATGTCTCATGGGCCTTTGTCTATTTCGGTTCGACGAGGTGACGATATGGTGAATTTTGCCGAGCTCTTTGCGGGCCGTTTGGACTGCCCCATTGAAACGCTCTCAAGCTTAGTCTTAAGCTATGAGTCTAACTTGGGGGAGAACAATTTATGAGTTCAGAAGTTCATATCCATCGGAAGCTTCCATCAACCGAGGTCTATGCCTGCTCTAAAAAAGAGGCGAAAGCCATGTTCGGAGAGATGGATGAATTGGTCATTCATTTTGGGGAAGAGACCCATTTCGAGTTTGATAAAGGTGTGCATCACCCTCCGGAACTCGTGGGAACGGTGGTTGCCATTGCAACTGTAGGGCGGGAAGGGGACGCAAGCCTTTCCTTTTTTCCCATTCGTAAATCAGACTATGCAGAGCACGAACATCTTGAATTTGTGGAGCGTGAACTGGGTGAAGTTCGCGGATGGATTGAGCAAGAGTTGGCTTTGCCCGAGACCCAGTCTCTATCTAACCGTCAGTTTATTTTGGAGTCAGTGGTGGATGGTTTTAAGCACCACCAGGTTCACTTCAGTTGATTCATTTTTTACGGATCGGCTTTTTTTCGACGTGTTGATAGTCTTTTAAACTTTTCCAGTCGCCTCCCCATTGCCATCCTGCCTTTTTGAAGAGTTGAACCGGCAAGCTTGTTGCTCGCAGAAGCCCAGGTTGGCTGAGTTTATCGCGCCGGACTGCGTAAGGTTTCCCCATGGGAGGCATGACCTTTTTGCCTTTGACGTACGGGTTCCAGAGTGGATTGATATCAATTGCCTTACCATAACTATGTTTTGAGAAACTTTTTCCGCCGGTAACCCTTCGGCAGTTAAATGCACTGGTTGTATTGGTTGCCATGAGATGGTCGTCGTATCCTGCGTGTGCTGAAGCAGGTTGGATTTCCTGAATCACAAACGCATGCTCAAAGAGCTCTTGGAATATCTTTTTGGTTTCTTCTGCCACAGACTCATGAACAATCAGAAACCCCTGAGCCGAACCTCCGGTTGGCGGGCTATAGGTTACATGGACCTCGCGGAGTCGTTTACGCCCAACGGGGCATCCTTTACGCCATGTAACATTCTCCATCTTCGACCATTGGGCCTCGGAGATGGGGCGTACCTCGAACAAGTCAACTTTGGGGGTGCTGATGGTGACACTGTTGAGAGATAGCAGAAGTGATGTGATAAAGAGCATAGATCAAGGTTTACTATAGAGTGGTGCAGGTGCAAGCATTTTGCCTTTTCCGGATGCACAAGCCTGGACTGAATTGACATTTAAGGGTTGGGCTGGATAAGGCTTTTGGATGACCGAAGATACAGAACAAGTGCCTTTGGACCCGGTTGCTTCGGCTCGGCGTTCCCACCGTCCTCCTCGGGAGAAGGTGTGGGGCGCTATTCTTAACAAACCACCGGGCTATATCAGCACCCGCAAGGAGGCCAATCACCGGCAACGACCGTCTGTTTACGAGTGCCTGCCTGAGGGTTGGGATACGCCAGAGCGTCCTTTGGGACATTTCGGCCGCCTGGATTTAGAATCTTCGGGCCTGCTCTTGTTCAGCGACGATGGTCTTCTTCAGCAAGGGTTATTGAATCCAGCGTTTCGACATACATTGTCGAAAGAGTATGACCTTCAACCGGTGGAGAAGGTCTACCATATCAAAACACCGCAAACGGTCGATGGTGATACTCTGAAAGCATTGAGTATGCCTTTGATAATGGGCGGAACACAGTCGCGCCGGATTATTGAAACCTTACCGGCTCGGGTTGAAATCTTGGACCAATCCAATGAATTCACTTGGCTGAGTTTTACAATTACCGAGGGGCGCAATCGACAAATCCGGCGACTTTGTGCACGGAGCGGGTTGGATGTTGAAGTACTGCGACGCATTCAACTGGGACCGCTTAGGCTTAATGATCTTGAAGAGGGGCAAGCCCGCCCATTGACGCAAAGTGAGATTAAGCAGTGTTATGATTGGTCTTTGCCGGGGGTTCCGGTGCCGACGGTGATGGCGTTTTAGCCCTCGATTTCTTTGAGCCAGTGAGCAACGGCCAAAAGGTCTTTATGTTTTACATCGGGAACACTGAGTTCATCCGGAATCTCTCGATCGATTACCAGTGGTTCGTCATTTCGTGGGCCTTCTACAAGAACCCCTTTCGAGCCGGCAAAATGCGCGGCAACGATACTGGAGACATGATCACCGACAACGAAACTACGACCCAGATCTACTGAAAAGTCGCCGGAAGCTTGATGGAGTAGGGAAGCTTCAGGAAAACGGCAATCGCAGTTTTTGGTATATTTTTCTTCCGTTCCGTTGGGATCATTTGGACATGCGTAAATGCCATCGATGAAGGCCATGGGATCTTGCTCAGAGATAAAGCAAACTAAGTTACAGTGCAGATCCTCCAGTTTAGACTCCGAGATCAATCCATGCGCCACTGCTGGATGATGGGCGATTAAAAACACGGTGTATCCAAGTTCTCGAATGAGACGGATGGCTTCACCTACGTTCTCATAAATCTCCTCTTTACTGACATCGATACGGTTAGCCTGTTCGGGGATGAGAACGTTATCTCTTTCTAAAAATATGCCTCTGTTGTGTCCACTCATAACAATAAGTTTAACCCGATGAGGTGGGTTGAGCCCAGTTGAAATTAAGGAAATGCTTTGGGTAAGATACCTCCCTACACCGCCTGAGCTTCGGCAGGGAGCAGATAGGTTTTGGTCTCTAGGCTAAAAGTTTATTTTCAGCTCATTAGCGGTTTATGGTACTAAATGTTGGGTAATGAAGTTGAAGACGGGTTTACAGATATTCGGTTATTTCCTTGCTGCTCTGATGGCGGCGGGGTGCACACCTGTTGTTCAGTCGCCAGCAGTGGTTTCTTCTGACGAGATGTCTTTGGATGATGCTCAAGACATCGCTGCATATTTCTACGGACAACATTTGAGCCGTTTTGGTGACCATCCTCTCATGCGAGCAAAGAATTTTGAGGATACCCTGGAGATTCTTCGCTCCGATAATATCGCATTGTTCCCCTCGGGAATCCGAGCCGCACTGACCATTCCGGGTGTAAAAGGGCGGGCGATGGTGGCTCAAACTGAGCTCGCATGGGGAGAAGCGCTTGTCGTTTTGGGCCAAGCTCAGATTCGAATTTTGGATCGACTTTCCGAGTACAAGGATAAGGAGCAGGCCGCATTCGATGCTGGCAAAATGGATGCCCGGGACAAGGCCGCTTTTCAAGAATTGCGTGATGCTTACGACCAGTCTTATTCCCTAGCGAAGGCTTTGATTCGCGTAGGTGTTCATCGGATTGAAGTAGGTGGTGAGGCTGCCCGTCAGGTTATTGAAGAGTTTCCTCGAAGTTACTTGGGTTATCGTGTTGCCGCTGATTTCTACCGCTTAACCAAAGAGTGGAAAGATTTCGATAGGGTGATGATTAAGTTGCAGCAACTCAACCCAGTGAGTGTTGGTTTGGCTTTCCAAAAAGGAGTGGCTGCTCGAGACCGAGATGGTGACGTTGTAGCGGCAAGGCGCTGGTTTTCGGTTGCCCTGTCTCGCGACGCTCGCTTTACTCGAGCCTCGGTTCATACGGTGATGACGCAAGATAGTTACATCGAGTTTGAGAGGGCGTTTCAGGCTTTTCGTCAGGTTCACCCCGACCATCAGATTGTATTGTGGGCGGCGCCATTGGTTGGGCGCCTTCACAAGGTTCGGCTGGGTAAGCCGGACTTAAATACGCCCAGCTCGCCTTTGAATCAGTAATGCCAAGGGAACTTTAGGAAGTCTTGCTCGCGTTTTTCCACGAATGAGTCACGACCTTCTTTGGCTTCTTCTGTACCGTAAGCGAGGCGTGTAGCTTCACCCGCGAATAGCTGCTGACCTACCAACCCGTCGTCAATCATATTGAATGCATATTTAATCATGCGCATGGCAGTAGGGCTCTTATTGTTCATCGTGGCGGCCCATTCGAGGGCAACGTCTTCCAGTTCTGCATGGGGTACGACCTTGTTGACCATGCCCATGGCGAAAGCTTCTTCGGCGGTGTAGTTGTGTCCCAAAAAGAAAATTTCTCGGGCTCGCTTTTGTCCGCACTGACGGGCCAACAAAGCGGAACCATAACCGCCATCAAAGCTGGCTACATCTGGATCGGTTTGTTTGAAGACTGCGTGTTCTTTACTGGCGATGGTCATATCACAAACCACGTGGAGGCTGTGTCCGCCCCCTACAGCCCAGCCAGGAACCACTGCAACAACAACTTTCGGCATAAACCGAATGAGCCGCTGCACCTCAAGGATGTGCAATCGGCCAAGTCTGGCTTGGTCTACATTACCTGCGTCACTGCCTTCGTACTTGTACCCGTCTTTGCCGCGAATACGCTGATCGCCACCTGAGCAAAATGCCCAACCACCATCCTTGGGGGATGGCCCATTACCGGTAATGAGGACCGTTCCAACATCGGAGGTCATGCGGGCATGATCCAGTGTGCGGTAAAGCTCGTCTACAGTATTGGGACGGAATGCGTTACGAACTTCCGGACGATTAAAGGCGATACGAACCGTACCTTGGTTTTTGGCTCGGTGGTAAGTGATATCTCTAAGATTGAATCCTTCTACTTCGTCCCATTTTTCAGGATTAAAAATATCTGAAACCATCGTCATCTCCTTTGTACTGATCCCCTGGGAGTTTCCCGGGAACTCCAGCTCGCACATCGGAGCGATATCGTCAACGGGTCCCGCTCAAGATTGCAAATAATCACTTCAATAAGTGCTTGCGCTAGTACTTAGCTGTGCCGAATCGTTGCAAATCGCGACAATCTTTAGTGAAAATGATTTGACCGGGATCCCTACGTAAGGCACTTAAAGTAGAGTGCGAGACATGAAGTACAAGAGCCGGTTAACGGGGCGCAATCGCACCATGTTAACAGTGGCCAATGATAGCATGCAGCGAAGTCGAAGCCGCAGACGTACGCGTGAGGCTACCCGTAAAGTTTTTCTTTTGGGAATGTTAGGTGGCGTATGTGGCGGAGCAATGCTTCTCTTCTCGGGCCCAGAGGAAACCCGAACCGAACCGGTTCCTGCAGTGGCAGCTTCTCTTCATCCAACGACTTTGAAGACAGCTTCAATTGCCAATCCAGAAGCTAACATCGCGACTGCTGCAAAAGCGCAAGTCCAAAAAATCTCCCCAGTGAAAGTCGCTTCCCCTGAGTTCACGACACCAAAGAAACAACCCATTCCGGCTAACTCCGAAACAAGCGAGTCAGGGGATTTGGTGGGACCTGAACCGGTCGCGGTGAAGCAGGTTAAGCCCGAAGCTCCGGCAGCGAATCCAGCGCCACTGGCCGGTGAACGCGTGAAGCAAATGTTGGCGACCCCTTCGAGCAAGAAGGCGGAGCCAACGCCTAAGGCAGTGACCAAGTCTAAACCGGTTGTTAAGCAAGCGTCCTACCCGGGTATCGATCAGGTTTTATCTAAGAAAATGTTTACGCTTTTTGATGACTACGATGTTCCAGAAGCCGGTGTTGCGGTGGTAGATATTCGGACTGGTGAAGTCATGACAGCCTTGGGCTACAAAGAGGGTAAGCTGGCGAACCAACTTGCAAAAGAGGCCCGCTGGCCTGCCGCAAGTGTATTTAAAATTGTCACAGCATCAGCCCTCATGGGTAAGGGACTCCACAGTAAATCCGATATGTGTTTCAATGGTGGGTTTCGACCGATCACCGCGAGTGATTTACGCGGGAAGACTGGCAATACTTGTGCAAGTATGAAGACGTCGTTCTCACGCAGTTACAATGTTCCCTTTGCGCGATGGTCCAATGCATTTTTAACGCGGGACGAGCTTACCCGCGAAGCCCACGCCTTTGGTTTTCAAAGAAGTTCGGCTTTGGGTTTGCCCAAGGCAGCTGACGGTAAGCTAGAGATTCCACTCGATAAGCTCAAACGTGCTGGAACGGCCGCAGGTTTTGGAGAAGTTTACCTTTCTCCATTGCACGGAGCTTTGATGGCAGCCGCGGTGGGCAATGGTGGAGCCATTCGCAAGCCGGTTTGGAAAGCGGGCCAAGGCACGAAAGAAGTGCGGGTGTTCCCAAGCAGCCGAGCTGGGGCTCTTAAAGACATGATGGTCGCCACCGTGAAGTCGGGAACGGCACGCCGGACCTTTAAGGAGCAGGGTAAACCCGCCATGGGCAAGCACGGTGCGGGCGGCAAAACTGGTACCTTGGGACACCGTGGTCGAGACTTGAGTTGGTTCGTGGGTTTCGCGCCAGCGGACAAGCCTCGTTATGCGGTTGGGGCTTACGTTGCGAACCGGCCTACCTGGAGAATTCGGGCGTCTTACGTGGGGCGCGAGGCTCTGCGGTCAGTTCTCATGAAGACAACGCCTTATCGACCTAAAAAATCCTCTTTAGCGAGCCGTTAGTCCCCGATTTGTGGGCGTTTGCGTTCATTTAGGGCTCGACCTCATCTGAATCCTGACATATTGCCCGAAGTTACTGTGGATTGGCATCGCACTCGTGGTGTGGAAGCTTTTCGCGCATGATGAAGGAACCAGGCATGTCTATCGAAATAAAATTGGACCAAATCGACAATAAACGGCTTGAGCAGTCGGAAGACCTTAAGATTGAGTATTTCGCCAACCGCCTTGATGAGCGGTTGACGCCTGTGGGTGAAGCTTTTCAGGTGAACTTTGTGGCCGAGAGTTATACCAATGTCGTGAGCGTTCGAGGGACCATCAATGGATCCATGAGCTGTATCTGCTCGCGTTGTGGTCAAGACATGATTTTACCGATTACGACTGATTTTGTTCATCGTTATGTTTCCAAGGGAGAGCTTGGAACATCGGATTTGAGCCAAGAGGCAGCCGAAGAAATCGAGCTGGACGTTTCCGAGCATGACGGCTCCGTGGTCGATATTGCTCCCATCGCGGTTGAGCAAATGATTGTTGAGTTACCGTTCGCTCCGAAGTGTCCTGAGGGCGCCGAGAACGGTTGTTCAAAGCTTGGAGATGAACCATTAGAGTTTGGAGATACCGAACCCTTGGTTCAGGAAGAGACTTCCTGGAGCAAAGCTCTTAAGGGCCTAGATAAAGATAAGCTCAAGGATTCTTAATCGATTTTTCCTTCGTTGATAACTCTTCCTAAAGGGATGCACTATGCCTATGACTCAACCTGAATCAGCCGTATTTGATGAGCTTCGTACCGAACTTACAAAGCGGATTGTTTTTATGGATGGGGCCATGGGGACGATGATTCAGAAACATCAATTGGAAGAGTCTGATTTTCGCGGGGAGACGTTTAAGGACCATCCAACGGACCTCAAGGGTAACAACGACCTGCTTTCGATTACCCGACCGGAAATTATTTACGATATCCACCGCGCGTTCCTGGAGGCGGGCAGCGATATCATTGAGACCAATACTTTCAGTGCCACGACCATTGGTATGGCTGATTATGGATTAGAGTCTGCTGTTTGGGATATCAACTACGACTCTGCGGTTCTGGCCAAAAAGGTCGCAGCAGATTTTATGGCGGACAATCCCGGGCGAAAATGTTGGGTCGCCGGCGCCATGGGACCAACCAACAGAACCGCTTCGATGTCGCCTGATGTGAATGACCCCGGTTTTCGTGCGGTGACTTTTAATGAGTTGGTCGATGCTTACTACGACCAAGTGAAGGCATTGGTGAAGGGCGGCGTTGATATTCTTTTGCCTGAAACCACGTTTGACACATTGAACCTAAAGGCTGCCTTATTTGCCATCGAAAAGTTTCATGAGACGCATCATGAAAGACTTCCCGTTATTGTTTCGGTGACGATTACTGATAATTCCGGAAGAACATTATCTGGGCAAACCATCGATGCTTGTTGGATATCGATTGCCGACATGAAACCCTTTTGTGTGGGGATCAACTGCGCTCTGGGGGCTGACGCCATGGCTCCCCATGTCAAATCGCTTGCCCGGATTTCAGACGCATATATTCACTGTTATCCTAATGCAGGACTTCCTAATCCACTTAATCCTGCAGGGTACGATGAGACACCTGAGGACACGGCTGCAGCACTGGGGCGTTTAGCGGACGATGGGCTTTTGAATATGGCTGGCGGCTGTTGTGGGACGACACCCGACCATATCCGTGCGATTGCCGATGGCTTGAAAGATGCCACGCCACGAGCTTTACCTGAACTTACCCATGCGACCCGTTTAAGCGGCTTGGAGCCTTGTATTCTCTCGGGCGAAAAACCACCGTTTATGATGGTGGGTGAACGTACGAACGTGACCGGGTCGCCTCGTTTTCGAAAGCTCATTAAAGAGGACCGCTTTGACGACGCATTGGCTGTTGCGCGTCAGCAGGTCGAGAATGGCGCGAACGTTATCGACATAAACTTTGATGAAGGTCTTCTCGACAGCGTTGCTTGTATGCGCCGTTTTCTGAACTTGATTGCGGCAGAGCCAGATATTGCTCGTGTACCCATCATGATCGATAGCTCCAAGTGGGAAGTGCTTGAGGCAGGGTTGCAGTGTGTACAAGGCAAAGGCGTTGTTAACTCGATAAGTCTTAAAGAGGGTGAGGACGAGTTTCTCCGTCAGGCCGGTCTATGCATGCGTTACGGCGCTGCGGTCATCGTTATGGCTTTTGATGAAAAAGGCCAGGCCGCTACTGTTGACGACAAAGTTCGCATTGCAAAGCGCGCTTATAAGTTGCTCACCGAAAAGCTGGGTATGGCGCCATCGGATATTATCTTTGACCTCAACGTTTTGACGGTTGCAACGGGTATGGAAGAGCACGCTGACTATGCTGTGAACTTTATTGAAGGTATTCGGCGCGTGAAAGAGGAATGCCCTGGTGTTCGAACCAGCGGCGGTATCAGTAATGTTTCGTTTTCATTTCGAGGTAACAATACGGTTCGTGAAGCGATGCACGCAGCTTTTCTTTACCACTCAATTTCTGCTGGTCTTGATATGGGAATTGTTAACGCCGGCATGCTTGAAGTCTACCAAGAAGTTGAGCCCGAACTTTTGGAGCGGGTTGAAGATGTTCTTTTGAACCGGCGCGAGGATGCGACCGAGCGCTTAGTGGAATTTGCTGAGACGGTAAAGGGCGTCAAGAAAGACAAGGCAAGCAATCAGTTGGTTTGGCGCGAGGGCGATTTTGGCGCTCGGATATCACATGCATTGGTCAACGGCATTACCGACTTTATCGAAGAGGATACGGAAGAAGCGCGCCAGGCATTGGGACGACCTCTTCATGTTATCGAAGGCCCATTGATGGACGGTATGAAAATCGTGGGTCAGCTCTTTGGTGAAGGTAAGATGTTTTTGCCCCAGGTTGTAAAGAGCGCTCGGGTTATGAAGCGAGCAGTTGCTTACTTGACACCGTACATGGAAGAAGAAAAAGAGGGCGATGTTGCTGCCACAGCTGGTACTTTTCTTATCGCGACCGTGAAGGGCGATGTCCACGACATCGGTAAGAACATTGTCGGTGTTGTGTTGGCTTGCAACAACTACAAGGTCATTGATTTAGGGGTCATGGTTGATTGCGACTCTATCTTGGATGCTGCCCAAGAGCACGGTGCCGATCTGATTGGTATGAGTGGTTTAATTACACCGTCTTTGGACGAGATGACCCACAATGCCTCGGAGATGCAAAAGCGTGGAATGACCA
>MDSW01103302.1_pt1 | contig 11242 bp, 13 predicted proteins | sample 811171 | NCBI WGS metagenome assembly MDSW01 (sample SAMN05326641, study PRJNA326480) | marine metagenome | isolation source: seawater | place: Atlantic Ocean: North West | collected 2012
GAATTCCAGCAGCAAGTACCGGCACCACACATCGGGAGCCGGTAACTTTATGAGCAGGCTCTAACTATATTTTTGAAACCACTCTGGGTGGAGCCACAATTACGTTACGCCTGCATCATGCTATGGATATCGGCCGCGATGTACGTATTCTGTTTTGTGGGTTGGGCAGTCCGGAACTGCACATTGAGCGGGTGGCGGCGCGGGTGAAAAAGGGTGGTCACCCGATTCCCGAGGCAAAGATCCGCGAGCGTTGCACGGATTCCATTCACAATTTCATGACGTTATTGCCCCGCTGCCAGGCGGTTCGGGTATTGGATAATTCGGGAACCTTGGCCCAACTTCAGGTTTTGTTCGCGCTGGAGGCGGGTCGTTTAGTGACGGAATTTGCGGACCCGATGCCGGATTGGGCCAAGCCATTGGCGACAGTGGCGCTTCAACAATTGCTTCAGTAAAGCTCGGAAAGAAAAAGCGGCCCTGTTAAGGCCGCTTTCTTACTGACAGTTCTGACTGAATCAGATTGCCAGGATTTTCACTAGTCCAGTGCAGATTCAAGTTCACTGGATTCTTTCTGTTTTTTCAAACCGGCCACTGTGTCAGGGGTGATCGCGGCGGTGCGATAGTACGCCTGGTTTTCTTCGGCGTCCCAGATCACATCCTGAATCGCCACCGCCAGATCTGCCCAGGCACCCTCGGTATCGGACCAGACGATAACATCACCATCGGTGGTTGAAGCACGGGCCCGCTTGGAGTAGTTGATGATCGTTAACCCGGCATCCGCTGACAGCGAAAAGTTCTGGGTGTCATCAAAATTATCGAGAGCCTTGTCAGACATCAGGATCATGGCGATGGCGCCGGCTTCCACACCGCCCTGGGCACCCAGGCTGATACCGCCGATGTTATAAAACGCCGGACCCTGCCACTGCCCGTTTTCCTTGAACATCAACACACCCTGACCGCCTTTGGCTCCGACCACCAGGCCGGCACGGGCGTAATCCGGGATGATGAACACACCTTTGGCCTGACTCAACAACTGTTTGAGATTGGTGTCCTGCGTCATTTGGCTTGCCACTTTAACGGCTTCCATCTCCGTTTCTTTGGCGTCTTTGTATTCGTCCTTAAACTCATCGGCGTCCATTTGTGCCAGTTGCAGCGGTGCATCGGCCACCGGTTTGCCGCCGGTGGACTCGTTACCATAATTCATCATGCCGTTGCTGCCGCCAGTCTCCGCATAACTCAGGCCACTGGCCGCCATTAACACGGCGGCTGAACTGAAGGCCAGTAAGGTTTTCTTGTGGTTAATCGTCATGGTATGCATCTCCTTGCATCGACGTTTATAGATTTCCTGTAAGGTTGCGAGGGTTTTGGTTCCCCGGCACCGGAGTTCATATAGCAATTACCATTCCAATCACTGGGTAACGCTACGCTCCGGCGCCGGACAGCTTGGGGTTATGAATGATTGGGTTTCACCTGCAAACGGTTGTCCACGCCTCCGACACCGTCCAGGTTTTTCACCAGTTGCTCCGCCAGATCTTTTTCCGCCTGGGTGCTGACCTCACCCTCGAGTACCACGGTTTTCTGCTGGGTATCGATACTGACGTCAGTGCCATCCACAAAATCATTGGCCAGCAGTTTCATCTTCGCCTTGGCGGTAATAGTGGCATCCTCGATGGAAGCGATAAAGCCGTCTTCGTTACGCTCCGGATTGCCTTCCCGCGCATCTTCCGACAGCGTAATCCGATTATCCACTTCATCAATGCCATCCACACTCAGCGCAATTTCTTCGGCCAGTTCACGCTCTACTCCGTTCTCAACTTTCCCTTCCAGAACGGCTGTTTCGTTACGCACTTGCACATCGATTTTGAAGCTGTTGAGGTTTTCGTTGAACAGCAACGCGGTTTCAATTTTGCCTTCGCGCAATCCGTTCTGAAAAAACCGCTGGGTCTCAGCGGACATCTCTTTTACTTCGTGTTGCATACTGTCCAGAGTGTCGTCGGTGTCCGCCAGGGCCGGAGTAATTGTCAGGCTGCCAACAGCCAGTGCCACAGCGGCAGCGAGGCCTGTGAAAGTCAGAGACCGGGACGCTGAATCAGGTTTCATAAGCATTCTCCTTGTCGTTACTCTAGGGTGTCGTACTGCTGGTACACAAGCGAAGCTCATGCCAAATCACCAACGCCCAGGGTGCTGCGTGAATCAGCGGTGCTGAAAGGCTGTCGCTGGTTGTATTGATTGACAAATTTACCGTGCGGGGGCCTTCAGGCTTGTAAATGCTACAAGGAATTCGCGCAGTCTATCCATAGTGCCGTATAAATTGCTCGCTTCGCCAGCTGGAAAAATGGAACGCAAAATGCACGTCTCCAGAGGCGAGCAAGCAACTGCAAGCAAGCGATAATGACTAACCAGGAGGACGTCATGAGTAATGATGTAATGGAAGGAAAATGGAAACAGGTGAAAGGTAAACTCCGTGAAAACTGGGGCAAACTCACCGATGACGACGTTGAACAGGTAGACGGCAGTAATGACCGTCTGGTGGGTATGCTGCAGGAAAAATACGGCTACGCCAAAGAGGAAGCCGAGAAGCAGGTTCGTAAGCTGCTGGATTCTGTATCTTAATGTACGGAATCTGAGATCAGGCACCAAAAAAGGCTAACCTTCGGGTTAGCCTTTTTTGTGGCTGGTCAATCTTCTACTTCGTCTTGTGAGTCGCCTCTTCTGCCTCGCTTTGCTTTTTGCTGACGCTGTGACTTTCCCTCACTAGGTTGTTCGCTGGGCTCAGCGTTCTTGATCTGCAAGTTGGAATTGCCAAAATACAGTGTCTGATGCGGGAATGGGATCTCAATGTTGTGTTCATCGAACGTGTATTTGATACGACGATTGAATTCACGGCCCACAGCCCAGCGATCATGGGACCGGGTTTTTATCCGCGCTTTGATGATAACCGCACTGTCGGCGAATTGGTCTACACCGAGAATTTCCAGGGGCTCAAGGATCATATCTTTATAGTTATCCTCTCCCCGGAGTGTTTTATCGATTTGCAGGAGATGTTCGATAACCTTATCGGTATCCTCTTTATAAGCGACACCGACATTAAACAGATAGTAACTGAACTCTTTGGTGTAGTTATCGACGATGGTGACTTCCCCAAAGGGGACCGTATGGACAATCCCTTCCAGATCGCGTAACTGAATCTTGCGAATGCTGATCCTCTCAACAGCGCCGATACGGCCACCCACTTCCACCACATCGCCGATCTGCAGTAAATCCTCAAGAATGATGGTAATTCCAGTGAGAAAGTCCTTAACCAGAGTCTGGGCGCCGAAGCCGACTGCGATACCCAGCACCCCGGCCCCGGCCAGCAGTGGCATGATATCAATGCCCAGTTCCGATAGGATCACCAGTGCGGCCAGGGTGCCCAATACCACCAACAGGATATTGCGGATAACCGGCATCAGGGTTTGTACCCGACTGCTGCGGCCATGGGGGCTGCGTGACAATGCCAGTTCCATCAGGGTGTTGGCCGTTTCCCAAATACTGGCGAACAACAGGATAATGAAAAACAGGGTAAAAAACTGGCTCATCAGTTCTGTGAGGCTCAATCCCAGGATCAGCTCGCCCTCACTGATTTCCAGAATCTGGTTCAGACTGTATAGTAATAACAATAGCCCGAAGCCCCATCCAAACAGTTTTTGAATGCGGACATAAAGACCAAAACGGTGATGCCCCAATTGCCACTTGCGGCGTAATTTCACTAGCTTTTTTTCGCTGAATCTCGCCAGTAACCGATTGGCGTACAACCACAGACAGAAGACCAGTACCGCGGCTATTGCCGCCAGATAACGGTAAAATTCGTTCTCGCCAATTTCGAAGCGCTCCAGCTGGCGGGCGATTTCCCGGGTAAGCGTACTGCTTTGTTCGTCAATGTCCAACCAATCCACAAGCCGGCCGGGATCGTTGGAATCTTTGACTTGCTGTTTGGCTTTCTGCAGGGTTTTCAGTTGCTCAATGAGTTCCTGGCGGCCGGTTTTGCTCTCCAGTATGGTAATCAGCTCATCGAGATTTTCTGTGGCCCCGGCGGTATTCGATGGCTCAGCCGCAAGCACCTGGCCCCAAGCTAACATTATAACTGTAATCAGGATTACGCTGCGTAACACCATTCTCTACCCCTTAAAGAAAAAGCCCAATTCAAGGAATTGGGCTATAGGGTTTTCTTTTTCACTCAAAGAGTCAACACTAGAAACGGAATACAATACCAGCGCTGGCGTGATCCAGATCGGTATCCGTATCAATGTTATCGCTGGCCAACAGTCCTATTTCGTCCCGTTCGAACTCAACATTGTAGCGGGTGTAGTCCAGAGTGATGTCTACCTGGGGAGCCACGCTGAATGCAACGCCCAGACCCCAGAACAGCTCATCTCCATCCGTACCGCCATCATAGGTCAGCACATCATAGTCGGCGTCCCACCACAGTTGGCCACCTTTCGCGTAGACAGAAAAGAAGTCAGTCACCGGCAGAATACCCTTTACAGCCAGAGTAAATCCATCCACGTCTGCCTTCGCCAGATTGCCACCATAGCTACCGAAATCAATGTAACTGCCTTCTACACCGAAATATTTGTGGAAGGTGGCGCCGGCCAGCAGCTGATAGGCGTCCTGGTCATCGTCAAATTCGTCATCGCCTTTGACCTTAAGTAAGCCGTAACTCGCACCGGCGTAAAAGCCGATCTCATCATTGGGTTGAGCCAATGCCAGCGAGGTGGGAGCAGCAAGCGCTGCCAGTAAAGAAAATCGAATCCAGTTGTTCATAAATAAATAATCTCCTTATTGCTTGAGCAGTGGTGCAGCGCCAGTTCCTTAGCAATCTTCATCTTCTGCGTTCATGCCTTCTTTGGCATCTTCGCACAGATCTTCCACCGCATTACCGGCATCGGTCATGGCGTTATCGATATTCTCACCCGCTTCTTCAGCCGGACCTTCATTCATGTCACAGGCAGTAAGACCCAGAGTGAACATCAGTGCCAACACGGAAAGTAAAATCCTCATGATTATCTCCTTGTGTGTGAGTGACAGAAAGGTAGTAACAATAACTGTGCCAACTTAAAACGGGGCAAAAAGTGTGAACCAAGCCCGATAAAACCATCCTATTGTGTACTTGGTTTACCACTATAAGCCTGGTGCCTGGGCCGCAATACACTCGGTTGCAATCAACACTGTAAATCGTGCAAATTAGCCACAAAAAAGGGCTGGTTTTAACCAGCCCTTTTTTTAACTCTGCAGTGAAATCGACTACGGTCGACCTCCGGCTCTTCCGGCTACGCCCAGTACGATGGCAATCACCAGCCCTACGACAAACAGAATCCAGGCGATGTGGGTAGCTGTGCCGGCAATACCACTAAAACCCAATAAGCCGGCAATAATGGCAAATACCAGAAAAACAAGTGCCCAATTAAACATGATCTTTCTCCCTAGTGTTGTGGTTTAACTCCATTACTGGTTTAACGCGACAGAATCTTCAGCTGCCGTGTATTGAATAACGGCGCGTCGGTTTTTTTCCCGACCGTCCGCTGTATCATTGGTGGCTATGGGCTGGGATTCGCCATAGCTCTTGATCTCCCATTCTTCGGAGTTCATATGAATGCGGAGAAAATCTTCCACGGCTTTGGCGCGTTCCCGGGCCAGCTGCCGGTTGTACTCGTCACTGCCAATGGCATCGGTGTGACCGCCGATGAATATTTCGGTTTTATCCATAGCCACGGCTTGCGCCGTTTTGGCGATTTCGATCAGCTTCGTGGCGGCTTCCTGAGTCAGCTCAGCGGAATCAAACGCGAAGTGTACGGTCTCTTCGTGCACCGCCAACACCGGCTCCATTTCCACTGCTGTTACGGTGTTGGTATTGCCGGTGTTATTGGCTTGTTGGGCGCTGCTGTCATCAGACTCCGCTTCTACCGGCTCTGCGACATAGGCGGGACGACCGGCCATGACATTCTGCTCGCCGCTTTCGGCTTTCATGCTCAACAGTTCGTCATCGGAGGGTTGCGTGGTTGTGCTGCAACCGGTGACCAGCAGACCTCCCATGATCATGGCCAGAGACAGTTTGGAAAGTGCTCCAGTTTTCATGTTGTACCTCCTGGGTGAAAAAACAGTGCGGGAGGGTCATTGCCAATTCTGTGCCAAATGGTTCCCCGTCGGTACCCCGGTGGAGTTCTGAGCATTGTGGGCTTCCGCTGTGCCTTTATGGGCGTGTCCTTGTAAAGATTGCCCGGTGGTTTGCAAATGCTGCCGTCATGCAGGACAGAACCGTTTTGGAATCGCGCAACTTTTCAAGCAATTTGCAAGAGTTACAAGCTGGCATGGAACTTTCATACCCTGATGTGGTATATCTAGTCCACCAGCGTACGAACCAAGAGAGATAGCGCCGTGACCAATATCCTGATGGTGGATGACGATCAAAGTTTTACCCGGTCGACCGCCGAGATTATCCAGTTGCTGAAACACGATGTACGGGTGGCTGGGAGTGTTGAGCAGGCCAATCAGTGTCTGCAGCAGGAAACCTTCGATGTGGTGCTGCTGGACATAATGTTACCCGATGGCAGTGGCTTTGAAGTGCTGGAGAGTATTTATCGTCATAACCGCTCCGCCCATATTGCATTTATTACCGGGCACCTGGCGGTAAAGAATATTATCCGTTCCGTAGCCGGGCCCGATGTCAGTTTTCTGTTGAAACCCATTGACCTGGAAAAAATCCAGGCACTGTTGAGTCGGGTGGCGCCCCAGGGCGGTGTTGAACAACTGGGTATCCGCCGGCATTTCGGGGTGCTGATTGGCGAATCCCCGGCCATGCGGGAGCTCTACAATATGATTGACCGGGTGGCGGAGAGTCGGGCCAACGTTCTGATTCAGGGTCCCAGCGGTGCCGGCAAGGAGCTGGTGGCCAAGGCTATCCATAATGCCTCGGAGTGTGATGGTGCTTTTGTGGCCGCCAATTGCGGTGCCATTCCCACCGATCTGATCGCCAGTGAGCTGTTCGGCCATGAAAAAGGTGCCTTTACCGGTGCGGTGAGCCGCAAGATCGGATTGTTTGAACGGGCTAACGGCGGCACGTTGTTTCTGGATGAAGTCACGGAAATGCCCCTGGACCTGCAGCCTAACCTGTTGCGGGTATTGGAAACCGGCAAAGTGGTGCGGGTTGGCGGCAGTGAGGAAATCGATGTCAAGTGCCGGGTGCTTTCCGCCACTAACCGTAGTCGCGAGGATCTGGCTTCGAAACGCTATCTGCGTGAGGATATCTATTTCCGGCTGGCGGTGTTTCCCATCGAACTGGTGCCGTTGCAAAAAAGGCCGGAGGACATTCCCCTGCTGGCGCAGGCATTCGTGGATGAGCTTAATCAGGAGCAGGGCACTAACTATCAGCTCACTGAGCCGGCGTTGAAACGCTTGCAGCAATACAGCTGGCCCGGCAATGTCCGGGAATTAAGACATGCCATTCAACGGGCATTTATTCTCAGCGATTTCGAGACCGAGACCCTGCGGCTGCCGGATGATCTGGGCTCCCCGTTTTCCCAGGAGTCGAAAGCGCCGGCAATGCTGCAGGCCGGTTCCACTATTCAGGAGGTGGAAAAAGAACTGATCCTGGCCACCGTCAAAGCCACGGATGGTGATAAACCCAAGGCGGCTGAAATGTTGGGTATCAGCCTGAAAACCCTGTATAACAGACTCAACCAATATCAGGATTCGTCGGATCTTTCGATGGAATCCGGTTAGGAGGCATTACGTGAGTGACCAACAACCCGAAGTCTGGGATCGTCACCAGCTGCGCAACAAAATCAACAATATTACGATGAATGCTGAATTGGTTAAGTTGCAGATTCAACAGGCCATCCCCGAGGACCAGGTGATCGCCAGCATTGAGCGTATGTTGACGGAGTGCAAGGATTGCGCCTCCTACCTCAACGAGCATATCGACGGCTGACACTAACGAGGTTGCATGCCCAGGAAAGTCAGTGTCCTGCACCGGGTGTGGGCGCTCAGCATTTTGGTCATTCTGGCGCTGATCGCCATCAATGCCTTTCAATCCTACGGTGCGATCAAGGAGCTGGTGGATAATGAACGTCGTGCCGCCACCACCAAAGCCATCCTGCGCACCCTTACCGATGTATTTTCCTCAGTGCAGGACGCCGAGCTGGGATTACGGGGGTTCTTGATATCCGGCAAGGCCGATCACCTGCGTCCCTACTTTACCGCGCTGGAAAACGTACAGCAGCACATATCCACTTTGCGCAGTTATGAATCGGAGCTGCCGGAGCAGAAACAGAAAACCAATCATCTGGAGCAGGCGATACTGGCACGCCTGGAGGCGATGACCGACCAGATCAACCAGAAAAGTGATCGGGAGGATCTGGACTGGGTGTTGACGATCAATATGATCGAAAGTCATGAGAGCCTCACGGATATCCGCAATCTGGTCAGTTCCATGAAAGCCGCTGAATATCGCCTGCTGGAGGCCCAGTCCCAGGAGGCACGGCTCAGCCACAATAAAGTGATGCGTACCATTGTCGTGGCCAATGGAGTCAGTCTGCTGATGGTGCTGGTGATCGCCATTCTGTTGTATCGCGCCATCAACCATCACCAGATGGAGGCCTATCATCTGGAGGCACTGGTGGAGCAACGCACCCGCGAGCTGAACCGCTATGCCGAGGAGCTGCGCCGCAGCAACCGGGAATTGCAGGACTTTGCCTTTGTAGCATCCCACGATCTGCAGGAGCCGCTGCGGAAGATCCGGGCTTTTGGCGACCGGCTGAAGGACCGCTATGCCACTCAGCTGGGGGATGGCAGTGACTATGTGGAGCGGATGCAGCGGGCGGCGGTGCGGATGTCGGCGCTGATTGAGGATCTGCTGGCGTTTTCCCGGGTCTCCACCCGGGCCCGGCCCTTTGCGCCGGTGGCCCTGAATGATTTGCTGGATGAAACCCTGGAAAATTTGTCGGTACGGATTGAAGAAACCGGAGCCCGTATTGAGCGGGAGCCGTTGCCACAAGTGGAGGCGGATGCCTCCCAGATTAAACAACTGTTACAGAATCTGCTCAGCAATGCCCTGAAATTCATGGCGCCAGGCGTAACGCCGGAAATACGCATCAGCTGCCGGCCGCAGGATAGTGGATATGCCATCGATATTGCAGACAACGGTATCGGTTTTGACGAGCAGTACCTGGAGAAAATTTTTACACCGTTTCAACGCCTGCATGGCAAAGAGCAATATGAGGGCACAGGTATTGGCCTGGCCATTTGCCGCCGCATCGTCGAGCGCCACGGCGGCACCCTGACCGCCCGCAGTCAGCCGGATGTGGGCACCACCTTCACTATCACTCTGCCAGAGAAACCGCCACCGGAGGTGGCGCCCATAGACGAGGTCGATTATGACTGATGAGCGCAATCCCATTGTGATTTTGTTGGCTGACGACGACAAGGACGATCAGCTGCTCACCAAGGACGCCCTGGATGAAAGCCGGGTAGCCAACCAGCTGATCATCGTCGATGATGGGGTGGAACTGATGGAATACCTGCGTGGGGAAGGCAAATATGCCGAACAGGATAACCCCTGGCCGGGCCTGATCCTGCTGGACCTGAATATGCCGCGCAAGGACGGTCGGGAGGCCTTGGCGGAAATCAAGGCCGATCCGGTACTGCGACGGATCCCCGTGGTCATACTCACCACCTCCAAAGTGGAAGAGGACATGCTGAACGGTTATGAGTTGGGTGCGGCGTCCTACCTGACCAAACCGGTGACCTTTGATGGTCTGGTGAAGTTGATGAAAGCGGTGGGTACCTACTGGGTGGAGTTCGTGGAATTACCCAGGGGGTCGAATAATAGCGTGAAATGACGCATGATCAGGGCTATGGGTGAAATCAAACTGTTACTGATCGAGGATGATGAGGACGACTACATCATCACCCGTGACTTGCTGGAGGACATCGCCAGCGATCGCTACCGGCTGGACTGGGCCCAGGATTTGGACACGGCCCGGGATCTGTTGCAGCTGAATGCCCACGATGTGTGCCTGATGGATTATGCCCTGGGGGCGGTGGATGGGATTTCGTTGCTGAAAGAGGCGCAGACCCTGGGCTTCACCCGGCCCATTATTATGCTCACAGGTCAGGACGATGACGTGCTGGATCAACAGGCCCTGGCCGCCGGCGCGGTGGATTACCTGGTGAAATCCGTGCTGACCAAATCCCGGCTGGAACGGGCCATTCGGTATGCGGTGGCGCGGCGGGAAATGGAACTGGAGCGCATTGAGCGTTTACGGGCAGAGTCGGAAAACCGTGCCAAGTCGGAATTTCTGGCCCACCTCAGTCACGAGCTGCGTACCCCACTCACCTCCATTCTGGGGTACACCGACCTGCTGTTGCGCCAGCCCCAGCACAAGGTGGTGGAATACCTCAATATCATCAAACGTAACGGCCATCATCTGCTGAGCCTGTTGAACGACGTTCTGGATTTGTCCAAGATCGAAGCGGGGAAACTGGATATTGAAGACCAGATGGTGGATTTGCCCCAGTTGCTCAACGATCTCTATCACCTGTTGCGGGTGCGGGCGGAAGACAAGGACATTCAACTCTGTTTCGGCGCGGACGGGGGCATTCCCTGGCTGGTGCGGACCGATCCCACCCGGCTGCGGCAGATACTGTTGAACATCCTGGGCAACGCCATCAAATTTACCGACCAGGGTAAAGTGGAAATGGAGATTGACGTGGTCGGCGAGGCGCCCACCGTGTTGCTGGAATTTCGTATCCGGGATACCGGTGTGGGTATCGCGCCGGACGATCTGCCCCGGCTGTTCAAACCCTTCTCCCAGGCGCAACTGGGGGATGAACACCGCCACGAGGGCACTGGCCTGGGTCTGGCCATCAGTCACCGGCTGGCCCAGCGCCTGGGGGGCGATATCAAAGTGGACAGTACCCCCGGCCAGGGCAGTTGTTTCACGGTCACCGTGGAAGTGATTATTCCGGAGGATGTGAAATGGGGTGAGCTGCAGGAAACGCAACCCTCAGAAACAGTGAGTGATCGTTCACTGCCGCAGCTGAAGGCCCGTATTCTGGTGGCGGATGATGTGGAGGAACTGCGTACCCTGTTGGGCCAGATCATCAGTGGCCTGGGGGCGGAGGTGGCGTTTGCCGCCGATGGTCGTGATGCCGTGGAGCAGGCGCTGGCGGCGCAGAACAGTCAACCCTTTGATTTGATTCTGATGGA
>MDSW01012108.1_pt1 | contig 11236 bp, 12 predicted proteins | sample 811171 | NCBI WGS metagenome assembly MDSW01 (sample SAMN05326641, study PRJNA326480) | marine metagenome | isolation source: seawater | place: Atlantic Ocean: North West | collected 2012
ACATGCACTTGCATGCAAAATGCTTTATATGCCTAGCAAGCTAGCTTAACCCTGTTTCATTTTCACCGTCGTTGAATTATATTATATAGCCCAAATGATCAATTTTACAGATACTTGATGATCTTGTCTCATGATGGATCGCATCCTTTCAGCAGGCTAAGAAAAAGGTTGCAAGATCCTGTTTTTTCAAGCTAAATCATTCAACTCAACACCACGGTGACCACTGATCCTGGTTAATCAAACGGCCTGGACTTATTCTAGTTAAGATGAAATGCCGTTGGATTAAAAATTCATTTGATTAAAAGTGATCCTGCTTGATTTGATCAATTCTTCACATGTGCAGTTTAGGCTTCACTCTGGTGGCCAGCGACGGGTCTCCGTGAATACATTGCACGCTTAATTGTAGTTTCATTTTATCTGGATGGAATACACAATTTCAGGGATGCGTATGGCCCCGAAACGATTCAACTGCGTTTTGATTTAAAATATTGTTTGAATCCTTGACTCGATTGTGATCGATCATGGTCTGTCTACACGTCAAGGTCATGTCTTACGACCGGTTTGTGGTAGGCCAATCAGCAGTCGATCCCTTGAAGAATGCAAGATGATGAGGGCTTTTAATCGATCATGGCAACCCCAGGTCGCCAGCATTGGTCTGTGATTGGAACTGCTTCCTTCGAAATCATACTTTTCATCATTCGATCTTTAAAGCGCGAACAAATAGCGCTTTAAGCGTTGTCAAAATTTTCAGCACACCTGCTTGATCAGTTCTGCATGAGCCGCTGCCCGCTGTCGAATCTGTTCAATCCGTTCCGGGTCTGCAGGTTGATCGACGACAGCTCTCCATTGGCGAATCAAATGGTCCTGCGATGGCAATTGGCGTAGGGATGACCAGGGAACATCCGACATTTCTGCTGCTGCTTCTACTTTTGGGTCATAGCTCAAGGCTGCCATTGGACAGCAACACAATCTGGCGAGGATTAAGGCATGGAGCCGCATTGGAATCACGATCCGCGCAGCCTGAACGGTTTGAAACACCGCATCAACCGTTTTAGGAATTACCGTTGTGCTGCGTTTGAAGAGTTCGCTCGGCATCAAATCGCGGTTCTGCAGATCAGCTAATAACGAGGCGTCTTGATGTTGATGAAAGGCCAGCCAGCGAACGGGAGCATCCAGTTCCGAGGCCAAACGAGATAGCACCTGCAAAAGCAGACGCCAATCTGCGGGACTAAGCAGCGGAGTTGGCCGCCAGCTCAGCACGATCGATGTTCCACCATTCCAACAACGACGGGGCAATTGCCACACAGGATCAGGTGCCATCCGCGACGGTAACGAAGGCGCCCAACGACGAGCTTGTTCAAATGAGCGCTGATCTCGCCAACTAACAGCGCTACACAGTGGCAGAACAACACGTACCATCCATCGACTGAAACGATGATGGAGAGGACCCAGCCCCTGTCCCCAAAGCACCACCTTGCGGCGCTGCAGACGTGAGCAAAGAATCAGCAAGACGTAGTAAATGAGACTCCGCAGACTGGTGCTGTCTTGCAGAAGACTGCCTCCACCAAAAATCACGATGTTGACGCGAGTGGTGCTGCTTAGGACCGCAATCAATGATCTGCGGTTTACAACAGTGGCTGTAGGAGCCAAACGTCGTATCGCGTCCCGATTCCACGCGGTGATCAGCAGACGGCAATGGGTTGGGAGCTGCTGAAGCAAAACCTCAAGCAACGCATTGTCACCGAGATTGTCTTCCCCGTAGTAACCACACAGCAGAACAACAGGGGCGGTGATCGCGGTGGTCTTCGCGACGGTCATCGCCAGCCGTTCAGTCCCCCCATTATCGGCTGACCAGAATTCCTAGGCTGAGTTAGCTACAGGCTGCTTTGATGCACGCCCTCTCCCTAGGCACTTGGTGGATTCACATCGCTTCAGTGATCGAATGGTCCGCCGCGATCGTGTTGTTCGAGCAGAGAGGACTCCGCGGAATCGCCCTTGCCATGCTGCCAGCCCTTGTCTCTGCCATGGCTGCATGCACATGGCATCTATTCGACAACGCTGAAATGCTGCGTGGTCTTGTGGTGCTGCAGGCAGGGTTCACACTTATTGGAAATGTTGCCCTGGCTGCTGCTGCTCTGCAGCTCAAGCGAGCCGAGCAAGGTTGACGATGCAAGCTCTCGCGTCTTTTGATCCCGCACCGCTTTTTGCGCTCTCCCTGATCCCCTATCTGTTTTTTCTGTACTGGGCTGGTCAATGTCGCAGCCTGCCAAAACTGACGCTGTGGGGGTTCAGGCTGACCCTGCTGTTTGTACTGGTCACCATTCTTGCTGCCGTTTTGGCGCTTCGCTGTTGTCAGGCAGAGCTTGTTGCCATCGATGCTCTGCACGGAGGAGCGGAAGCATTTCTCACCTTGAGCAACGCTGTTCTGGTCTGGGGATTGCTGCGTCGGCCCAAAAAAACAGTAAACAACTCTTAAGAGAGAAGTGCAGTGCAGCCTGAACCTTGGATGATGAGGCGTCGCTCCATGGCCTGCATGCTGACCCCACTCTTCGCCATCGCTCCCGCAACAATCTCCTGGTCTCCAAAAGTCGCTCTGGTGATGATCGTCTGCAACGTGATTGCCATCGCCGTGGGCAAAGCCACCATCAAGTACCCCAATGAGGGCGCTCAGATGCCCAATCCAACCTTTTTTGGCGGCATGAGCCACGCAGCCATGCTGGGCACCACCAGTCTTGGTCACATCATCGGAATTGGTGCCATTCAGGGCTTAGCTGCACGCGGCATCCTCTGAAATTGACGACCGATCATGAGCTCGGTCCATCCTCAGGGTTTGGACTGAACTCATGATCGGTCTCTTGATCGGCGAACCCTTAGATCAAATAAGGGATTAAACGCAATCCGTAGCGTTCAAAACGGTAGTGAAACAGCAGATCGCAAAGATCGTGAGCACTCGCTGTTCTCGATAATCCTGAGATGAGTCGTTGCATCCGACGATCGGCCTGATCGGAATCCAGTCCCCACCACGTGCGTCGAGCCAGTCGACCTGAAATCTCCCAGCGGAAGCCCAGATGTCGTTTAAGGGCCAGTTGATATTCATTGAGTAGATGTTGACTGTCGTCATCTGCTTGACCAGTCAGGAGCTCAGCTAACAGGAATGCGCTGGACAGAGCGTGTCTAATCCCTTCGCCACCAAGGAGGTTTGCAGTGCTGGCAGCATCGCCAACCGCAATTAAAGCTCCAGCACCGAGAGGCTCTGTACGCCTGACCGTACTAGCGATGACCCCGCCGTGACGATCAAGCACAGGGCAATCTGAAAGGCCACAGCGAAGCAACAACTGAATCAAATCCTGTTGGAGGCCAGCACTGCCTCCAGCTGAATCATGAGGTGGAAGCCGACAGACGCCAACTTTCAACTGATCTTTGGCCATCGGAAAGACCCATCCATATCCGTGCCGAACCCATTGGTGACCGAGGAAGAAGCTCAATCGATCACGCCAACGGCTCGAGCCTCGATCACTGGCCTGAATCAGCCACTCAACCCCGTAACCGCAAAGAAGCGGATCCTGTTCCTTGTCGATCGGCACACCGGCCTGATGTAAAAGGGCTCGACGTGACCCCGTTGCGTCAATCAACCATCGAACAGAGCGACACTCCTGTTGTCCATGAGGGCCGAGTAACACAACATCGGCCTGCTGCTGATGCAACCGCTTCAGCATGACGCGCCAACCGCTTAGCAACTCAACACCTGCAGAACAAGCTTGTTGCCAAAGCGATTGTCTCAAATTACCAAAATCGAGAACGACCCCTAAATCATCACTCGACCACCACTGATGTTCAATTGCATCGGGGTCGAACAATTGCCAACCCTGCCATGTTGTGGACCAACAAGCATGAGGAATTTGAAGCTTATTGGCATCGTCAAGAGGGATTGCTGCACTGGAATAAGCATTACGCTGTGGATCCAGAAGAGGATCGACGAGGGTCACTCGCAGACCAGCACAAGCAAGCTCAATCGCAAGTCTGGTTCCGGCAGGACCACCGCCAGCAACCAGAATCATCATGTTTGTGTAGAAAAAGGTTTAGGACGGCAAAGCTCCAACCCGAGACGTTTCACTAAATTCCAATGAGGGTGAAAACTTGAAATGTTCGCGAATTCGAGTCGTCATTTGAGCGGGTGTCAGACCCAATGATTCCTTACTCTGCTGAGGGGTGGCATGATCCACCAGCTGATCTGGAATTCCAATTCGCAGGGTGGAAACACTGATGTTTTCATCCATCAAAGATTCAAGAACTGCCGCACCAAAGCCACCTGCGAGTGCACCTTCCTCCATGGTGACGACACGACCTATTTTGCGAGCAAGAGGATGAATCAGGCTCTGATCCAATGGGCGTAAGAACCGAGCATTAATCACGGTGGGAGATAAGCCCGCTTCTTCGAGCAGGGTCGCAGTTGCCAAGGCTGGTTGAACCATGGCCCCGTAAGCAACGATCAAGACATCATCCCCTTCACGCAGGACTTCACCACAGCCAATGGCTAGCGGCTCCCAGCCTTCTTCCATCAGCGGAACACCGATTCCTGAACCTCGAGGAATGCGAATTGCCGTTGGTCCGTCATGGCCGAGACAGGTGACCAACATGCGCTGCAATTCAGCCTCATCTTTGGGAGCCATGACTGTGAAATTTGGAATCGCGCGCATGTAACTGATGTCGTACTGACCTTGATGAGTAGGACCATCAGCGCCAACAATGCCGGCACGATCAAGCACAAAAGTGACAGGCAAATTCTGAATGCCAACGTCATGAATGAGTTGGTCAAATGCACGCTGCAAAAACGTGCTGTAGATGGCAACAACAGGTCTTAATCCTTCACAAGCCATGCCTGCTGAAAGCGTGACAGCATGCTGTTCAGCAATGCCGACATCGATGTATTGCTCAGGTATGGCTTTCTGCAGGAGATCTAAACCAGTCCCGGTTGCCATCGCCGCGGTGATGCCAACCACACGACTGTTCTGCTCACACAGTTTGACAAGGGTCTGACCAAACACCTTGCTGTAACTCGGTGGCTTCGGAGTTTTCGAAGGAATGGCTTTGCCTGTGGAGAGATTAAAGGCCGACTGAGCGTGATATCCGACTTGATCAGCCTCGGCGTAGGGGTAGCCCTTGCCTTTCGTCGTCACGACGTGCACAAGCACAGGACCACCATCACGATGAGCTGCCTGAAAGGTTCGAACCATCTCTCCGATGTCATGTCCGTCGATAGGCCCCATGTAGGTAAAGCCAAGCTCTTCAAACACCGCACCCACTTTCGGCACGGCCAGTCTGCGCATACTGCCTTTTAATCGATTTAGCTCAGCAGGTAATTCACCCCCCATAAAAGGAAGATGTCGAACGCTTTCCTCGACACTTCCCGACAAAAATTGCATCGGAGGACTAAGCCGCATGCGATTGAGATAGGTCGATAAAGCCCCAACTGGAGGCGAAATCGACATGTCGTTGTCGTTGAGAACGACCAGGAATGGCGTTTGAGGGAGGTGGCCTGCGTGATTAATCGCTTCCAACGCCATGCCACCCGTCAACGCACCATCACCAATCACCGCGACACATTTGAACTCTTCGCCACGTCGATCGCGCGCTAGAGCCATGCCAAGGGCCGCTGAGATCGATGTGCTCGCGTGCCCAGCTCCGAAGTGATCGAAGCGACTCTCACAACGTTTGAGATAACCCGCAACCCCGTGCTGCTGACGCAAGCTGCCAAAAGTGTCGTAACGACCGGTGATTAGCTTGTGAGGATAGGCCTGGTGGCCAACATCCCAAACCACGCGATCGTGGTCCAAATCCAAGGTTTGGTAAAGGGCAAGGGTGAGTTCAACCACCCCAAGACCAGGTCCTAAATGGCCTCCACTGGTCGAAACGACCTCCAGATGTCGCTCGCGAATCTGACGTGCGACGTCGTCCAACTCAGCATTGCTGAGACCATGCAACTGGTTTGGATGCGTCAGATCTCCGAGATGCATGCACAACCCGCTCCAGTAGATGCAATCTACGGGGTCAATCTCAATAGAGGACGACGCAACGTCGTAGAGAGAATGGAGGGATGACCGATTATCTGCAAAGAATCCTGCGTGCTCGCGTCTATGACGTCGCCGAGGAGACGCCGTTGGATTACGCCACCAATCTGAGCAGACGACTTGACAACAGCATTTGGCTGAAGCGCGAAGACCTACAACCGGTCTTCTCTTTCAAGCTTCGCGGGGCTTACAACCGAATGAGACAGCTCAGCCCGACAGAGCTGAAACAAGGTGTAATCGCCTCCAGCGCCGGCAATCACGCTCAGGGCGTCGCCCTAAGCGCATCACGCCTGGGTTGCCGTGCTGTGATCGTGATGCCGCGCACCACACCTGAGGTAAAAGTCCGCGCCGTGCGCGCCCTAGGTGGAGAAGTCGTGCTGCACGGTGAGACCTACGACGAATGTTTCGCGGAAGCGCAGCGCCGTTGTCAACACGATGGGTTGACCTTTATCCATCCCTTCGATGACCCAGAGGTGATCGCTGGTCAAGGCACGATTGGATTGGAAATCATGCGACAGAGCGAGGAAGCCCCTCATTCGATTTACATCGCTGTTGGTGGTGGTGGATTGATCGGTGGAATCGCTGCATACATCAAAACTCTTTGGCCTGAGATCGAGATCGTCGGTGTGGAACCGATCGATGCCGCAGCCATGACCCGCTCTCTTGAGGCCGGCGAACGCGTCGAGCTCAGTCAGGTTGGTTTATTCGCCGACGGTGTTGCGGTCCGAAAGGTCGGTGAACAAACCTTCTCCTTGGCCCAACGCCACATTGATCGCATGGTGAATGTGGATACCGACGCCATCTGTGCAGCCATCAAAGATGTCTTTGAAGACACGCGATCGATTTTGGAACCAGCTGGGGCACTGGCGATTGCAGGCCTGAAACAGGATGTTTCCGATCGGGGGATGTGCGGACAGCGATTGGTTGCTGTGGCCTGCGGCGCGAACATGAACTTCGATCGTTTGCGCTTCATTTCTGAACGTGCCGAGCTCGGCGAGGAGCGCGAAGCGATGCTCGCGGTGGAAATCCCTGAACAAGCCGGCAGTCTGAGAACGCTTTGTGAAGAGCTGCGCGACAGGAGTTTGACTGAATTCAGCTATCGGATGACCGAAGGCAATCGCGCCCAGATTTTTATCGGTCTTCAAGTTCAAGACGAACAAGACCGTCAGCAGTTGGTCAACCACCTCTGCGCAAGAGGATTTCCCTGTCTCGACCTCAGTGACAACGAATTTGCAAAGGTGCACTTGCGTCACATGGTCGGCGGGCGACTACCGGCTTCAGCTCGTCATGCGTGTGCGGGCGAATGCCATGAACTCCTGTACAGGTTCGAATTCCCCGAGCGCCCAGGGGCGCTGATGAATTTCGTCAGCGCTTTGCATCCCAGCTGGAGCATCAGCATCTTTCACTATCGAAATCACGGAGCTGATGTGGGAAGCATCGTGGTTGGCCTTCTCGTCCCCCAACAAGATTTGGACAGTTGCCAAAAAGTTCTCGATGAACTGGGCTTTCCCTATTGGGACGAAAGCGGCAACCTTGCCTACACCCTGTTCCTCTAAGGATTCAGGCGTTACGTTGAATCACTTCTTGGCATTGCCATGCCTGTGCCTTCCCTGGCCGCAAGGTTGGAGGCGATCCTGTACCTAAAAGGTCGTCCAATAGCGATCAGGGAATTGGCAGAACTTGCCAAGGCGGAACAGCAAGAGGTGGAACAGACGCTGGTTGCCCTGATCACCAGCTACGACCAGCGAGAAACCGCACTGGAAATCGTTGAACACAAAGGTCGCTACTGCCTTCAATTGCGCCCGAACCTGGCTGATCTGGTTCAAAACCTATTGCCGGTCAACTTATCCACGGCAACTCTGCGCACGTTGGCGACCATCGCACTGAAGAAACGGATCCTTCAGTCTGAACTCGTTGATCTACGCGGCTCTGGAGCCTATGACCACATCAAAGAACTGCTTGCCCAAGATTTCATCGAACGACGACGGCAAACCGACGGACGCTCCTATTGGCTGACACTTTCGGAAAAGTTTCACCGGACATTTTCCGTTCTGCCTGAGCTCACGACTCAGGGGGTTGCTGAGCCTGCATAAAGTTGTTGAATCTCGCCTTGGTTATGTGGTGACACCACTGCTGGTCACGTTTCTAGCTGTTCTGATCGAAACGCTTCGGATCTATTCCTTCGTTTTGATTGTGCGTGTGCTCCTGAGCTGGTTTCCCAACCTTGATTGGAGCAACCCGATCCTCAGCACTGTCAGCTCGATCACCGACCCTTATTTGAATGCATTTAGGGGCTTGATCCCCCCAATTGGAGGGATTGACCTCTCAGCAATACTGGCATTTGTCGCGTTGAACGTCATGCAATGGCTCTTAGGAAATTCAATCTATGCCTTCTCTCAACTCTCCATGGGGTTGTAATAGCGGGGTTCTAAAAGCAATGAATCAGCATTAATTCAGCGCCACATTCTGTTCGAGGGGGAGTAAATCATCCTCCTCTGAGACACGCGTGCGAACCGGCGCGGTAAAGCCACGTGCCTTGGGGTTTTTCACCTCAAATGGACCAGGGGTTCCAGCCGGAACAGAAAGACGCAAGGCAAAGGGGTGAAGACCGGGCTCCACGTCTCCGATGGATCCCACCCTGGTTCGATTTTGAAGAACAGGTTCCCCACTCGCATCCATGATTCGGGCGTACACATCTGTATCCACAACGCTTCTGCGGCCAGGGTTGTTGACCATGCCGCTTAAGACAAAACAACTCGCACCCATCGGGCGAGAGAACTCCGGTTGGCGACCAGGATCCTCCTGAGCACAAGGATCAAGGCTCACAGACGAGAGGCTGAGATCCGCAGCCTGAGCAGGCGAGGACATCAAAAGAAAAAGAAGCATGACCAGGCATGCAGTTGAAAGACGCGTTGTCATGAAATGAGCTTCAACGAAGATCTCCGCTGCCAGCAATGCGACCTCTGGCGGCTCGACTAGCGAGCTTATTAAGGTTTGCAGAGGCGATGTCCTCCAGGTTGTAACCCAGTTCATCAGCGAGCTGAGAGACGTACCAGAGCACATCTCCTAATTCCAATTTGATCGCCTCACGAGCCTCCTCATCAAACACCCCACCGCGATCACGGATCACTTTTTTGACCTTGTCGGCGACTTCACCGGCTTCTCCACTGAGACCAAGCGTGGGATAGATCGGATTGCTGCCCAGATCTGGATAAGCCGCTGTAAGCCGTGCTTTGGTTTGATATGTCTTGAGATCCATGGAACCGATCAAGCCTGCTGGTGCAGTTGCAAAATGACCGGATGGTAGTTTCCGCACGGTTTTCCGGCGCCGATATGGCCCAGTTCGATCTGAACCGACGGACCAAGATCGTGGCCACCATCGGTCCGGCCACAGAAAGTCCCGAACGCATCCGCGAGCTGGTCCAGGCCGGTGCCACAACGTTCAGGCTGAATTTTTCTCATGGTGATCACAGCGAGCATGCGACTCGCATTGCCACCATCCGTCAAGTTTCTACCGAGCTTGGACATCACATCGGGATTCTTCAAGATCTCCAAGGACCGAAAATTCGCTTAGGTCGATTTGCCGAAGGGCCGATCACGTTGGCGAAAGGGGATCGATTCAGCTTGACGTCAAAGCAAGTGAGCTGCTGTCAGACCATCGCCACCGTGACCTACGACAAACTCGCCGAGGAGGTCACGGCTGGTAGCCGCATTCTTCTCGACGATGGTCGGGTTGAAATGAAAGTGGACGCGGTGGACGCTGCAGAGCAGGCACTGCATTGCAGCGTCACTGTTGGGGGCGTTCTCTCCAACAACAAGGGCGTCAATTTCCCCGACGTTCAGCTTTCAGTCCGCGCGCTCACTGAAAAAGATCGCATCGATCTTGCTTTTGGATTGCAGCAAGGGGTCGATTGGGTCGCACTCAGCTTTGTGCGTAATCCATCTGATATGCAGGAGATTCGCGAACTCATTCGTCAACACGGCCACAGCACCCCAGTGGTGGCCAAGATTGAGAAATTTGAGGCCATCGATCAGATCGATGCGATCCTCCCCCTCTGTGATGGGGTCATGGTTGCTAGAGGAGACCTTGGCGTTGAAATGCCTGCCGAAGAGGTTCCTTTGTTGCAAAAGGAATTGATCCGAAAAGCCAACAGTCTCGGCATTCCGATCATCACGGCAACCCAGATGCTCGATTCGATGGCTTCCAGCCCGAGACCAACACGAGCTGAGGTGAGTGATGTCGCTAACGCAATCTTGGATGGAACCGATGCAGTGATGCTTTCGAATGAAACAGCTGTTGGCGATTACCCGGTCGAAGCTGTTCAGACCATGGCCACCATCGCCCGTCGAATCGAAAAGGATTACCCACGCCGCTCGATCGACAGCCATCTGCCGAGCACGATTCCCAACGCGATCAGTGGTGCTGTGAGCACCATTGCTAGCCAGCTGAATGCTGCAGCGATTCTTCCGCTCACAAAAAGTGGCGCGACTGCTCACAACGTGAGCAAATTCCGCCCGGCTGCTCCCATTCTTGCCATCACGAGTGAAATTGATGTAGCCCGCAAACTTCAACTGGTTTGGGGTGTGACCCCTTTACTCATTCCGCTGCAAAAGAGCACCTCCGGGACATTCACGGTGGCGATGGGTGCGGCTCAGGATCAAGGCCTGCTCAAGGAGGGAGATCTGGTCATCCAGACCGCAGGCACATTGGCCGGTGTGTCTGGTTCAACGGATCTGGTCAAAGTAGGAATTGTCAGTGCTGTCCTCGCTCGTGGAAGTGGTATTGGCAATGGCACGGTGAGCGGCAAAGTCCGTCTAGCTTTGTTTCCAGGCGATTCCAGCAAGATCGAGAAAGGGGAGATTTTGGTTATGCATGACACCACCGCTGAGGACCTGGACGCCATTCGGCATGCGGCAGGGGTTGTCACCGAAGCGCCTGCGGAAAGTTCCCATGCCGCTGTCATTGCTCAACGACTAGGTATCCCAACGATTGCAGGTGTGTCCAATGCCACGAGAGACCTGCGTCACGGCGAGGTGGTCACTTTGCAGATCCGCGATGGCTTAGTTCATCGCGGAACCGGTGTGAACTCAACAGCACGCATGGACTCCATGCTCTGAACGCGATGAGCGGCCGAATACCTCCCATGGAAACGGTGAGGATGGCCCTC
>MDSW01175445.1_pt1 | contig 11236 bp, 10 predicted proteins | sample 811171 | NCBI WGS metagenome assembly MDSW01 (sample SAMN05326641, study PRJNA326480) | marine metagenome | isolation source: seawater | place: Atlantic Ocean: North West | collected 2012
TTGGGTGGCTGATGGGACTCGAACCCACGACATCCTGAACCACAATCAGGTGCTCTAACCAGCTGAACTACAGCCACCATTCCTTTATTCAGGGGGCCAATTAACTATATCAACTTCATAAGTATAATATTTTTCCTCAACCCCATTTTCATCTTTAGTTTTAAAAGTAGTTGGAAAATTATGAATTTGAACTAAAACTACTTTTTTATTATTTTTTTTAACTATCATTTCTGTTCCTAAAGGAACATCATTCATTGAATAATATGTTTTTTTTGCCATAAAATTATTAATTAATTTGATCTGGTGAAACTAATCCTAAATTTGGAATAGATATTTTAAAACAATTTCCACTTTCATCTTTCATCGTATAAAAACCATTCATACAACCAAATGAGGTCTCAAGTGGGCAATAACTTTCATATTCAAAATTTGACCCAGGATTTATAAATGGCTTTTCTCCAACTACACCTTCTCCATCAACAATCTTATCTCTTCCTAATGCATCTTTTATATTCCAATGCCTACTTAATAATTGAACTTTATTTTGACCACAATTATGAATATTCACTTTATATGAAAAATAATACAAAGAATCCTTTGTATTAGATAACTCAGGAACAAACTCTCCTTTAATTAAAACTTTAATATTATTTTGTTTTCTTCTCACTATTCCAATTACTACAATTTATTAATACAGAATCATTATCAATCTTTGTAATCTTTAATGATTTATAAGAGCAATTATTTTTTTTATTAAAAGCTCTATGTTGATTATCACAAAAAGGCATTTTTTTTGTTAACCCACACGTGCAAATACTATATTTTTCACCTTTATTTAATTCTAATTTAATGATATTAAAATTCCTTTAAAATTAATTTTTATATTTTATAGCTGTAAAATACAAATAGGACTCACTATAATCAGGAAAATCTATTTTATCTTTTTCAAAAATTAATGCATCAGCTCCGATATTGTAAGTTCTATTTTCTAACATCGCCATAAAATTTTTATCAAAAAAAAATTGACCATAATGGAAATAATCAGTCGCTATAATATTCACTTCTTCAAATTCTTTTTTAATATCATTCTTTGAAAAATAAAGATTGAAGTTATTAAAATTATCTCCAGCAGAATCATACACTTCATTATTATTCAATTTTTCACCATGTATTGAGTAAATAATAAAGTGCTTATCTGTACAACTAATCAAAAAAAGGAAACAAAAAAATATATACTTCATAATTAAAAATCTAAAATAATATTTGTCATAGCAATCACATCTAAAACGTTTATATTTCCATCACTATTTAAATCAATCTGACATAATTCATAATCATTTAAATTTGATTCATCTAAAATTATATTAACAATAGATATAACATCTAAAATATTAATAATATTATTCTGGTCCAAGTCACCGGCATAACAATTAAACTTATAATACCCCGTTCTTAGATTATCTCCTTTATACAAATACCAATATTCATTATTATTTCCATTTGATTTATAATCAATCGCATAAACTGAATTGCTGCTTCCACCAATAATTTCTAAATCAAAATCTTGATTAATATCATAAATTAAAGGCGAAGATGAATTTGGAAACTCATAAGTAATTGGAAAGTTTTGGAATATTTGACCATCAATATCAAATAAATAAACTTTACCAAGATCACTACTAACGACTATATCAGGATATGAGTCATAATTCATATCAGAGAAGATAATAGAACCAACAACTCCTCCATCAATATCAAACTCATATAAAATATTTCCAGATAAATCAAAACCATAAATGCTCCCGTCATTAAGCCCTACAAATATAACAAGCATATTATTATAATTTAATACACTTGGGGAAGTTGTTACTTTGCTTGATAAAGGTATATCAAAAACAACTGACCCTTGACTTGAAATTGCATAAACTGTATTATTTTCTGATGGTGCTATAATAATTTTCTGATCTAAATAATCTACTATTATTGGAGAAACCCTAAACCTTCCCTCAGATTCAAATGGGAAACCATTAGCGATAGTACCATCATCATATACAAGATATAAATTTTTAGAATCTGTACCAAAAACTATATCATCTAAATTGTTATTATTAAAGTCTGCTACTGAAAAACCACTTTTATTTTTTTCATTTGAAACAAAATTAAAATTTGAAGAAGATGTACCATCGTGATTTAATACCCATAGATTTTGTTGATTATTTGTATATCCAGCAATAAGGATTTCAAGTTCTGGGTCACTATCTAAATTACAAATTGAAGGAGTTCCTATAAGCTGAGAATTTGTTTCAGTTATAAATTTTATTCCATCCTTATCTATACCAAAAATACTCTTACTTTTTGATGAAAAAACGATATCATCAAAACCATCATTATCAATATCTGCCATTGCTGGAGACCCCCAAACTTGGCCCCCTGTATCAATTGGGAAAACATCTGTTAACACAGGATTTCCAGTTTCATTTATTGCATGAATCAGACCAAAATGATCTCCAAAAATCAATTCATACTCCCCATTTAAATCTAAATCAGAGATAATAGGTGAGGATCTAACTTCACTTAATGTTGAATATGGGAAACCACTTTGATTTAATGAAACTTCAATATTAAAATTAAATTCTTCATTATAAAACAATTCCTGAATACCTTCAGAATATTCAGCATCAATAGATACATTGAAATCAACTTCACCAAAAGTATCTTGGTCTAGATTAATAATTAAAGAAGTAATTTCTTGATTATTAAAATTTATATTACCAAAATCGATTATTGGATTTACTATAGAAACATTTTCGGTACTAGTTGCGATAGTTGCGATAATACTTTGAGCATTGATACCATTTGATAAGTTTGATATAGAAAAATCATATAGCACTTCTTCTCCTGGATTTGCTACTCCATCTTGATCTAAATCAAATGTTAATCCTTCAAATTCTGCTAATAAAATTAAATTCACTAAATCAAAAGTCATTGTTTCATTAGAATCACTTATATTAGAAATATTAATTCCTCCTGGTGAACCATCAGATAAAAAACAGCTTGGATTTGTTCCATCATTGAATTCAGTTCTTTCTAAAGAACTACTAAATGGAGCGCCAGCAAAACTACCACTTGAATTTAAAGTTCCATTAGGTCTATATAAATAGAGTTCATCTGGTGGACCATCAGCATTTCCATTTAAACTATCATTGACTCTGTAAATCAACATTCCATTATCTCCTCCAGGAGTATTGACTTCATATATTCCTTCTTTTACTCTATACTCAACTACAAAATATTCATTAGAAGACGGTGAATTAATTCTATATATATTATTAATTGGACTAGATAAAGGATTTATTTCATAAGTGCCACCATTAGTTAAAATTGGCAAATCTGTAATCCAATCTGTGTACTTATATTTCATATATGCTGTCATCGATTGAGGTGTATCAGATGAAGCATCCATAACATCCCATCCTCCAACAGCAACTGGAGCAACATCATCCCAATAATGATAAAGATCTGGAGCACCTAAAGAGTGAAAAAACTCATGGCATAATGTTCCAACAGTAAAATAACCACCCTGTTCTAAGTTTAAATTATAATCATAGACTCTAGAACCATTTATATAAGCTTCTTCACTATAGAGTGCCCATCTATGAGGCCACAACAAATCTGCCCATGCACCAGGAATTCCTCTTACTAGAAATGTAACATTATCTACATAACCATCATTATTTGAATCTATATCTAAATCTTCAGGAACATCCCCAGATATAAAGTCAATGGCATTTTTTAATAAAATATGTTCCCTACTTCTTGCTTGATTATCATTTTCATAACCTATGGGGTTTGTTTGTTGATTATATGGTTTGTAATAATCTCTAGGATATTCATCTTGGTAAGAAATATTTATTGATGGGTCACAATCAGGATAATGGAATGTATTAACTGTCAAAAGATTATAAGAAACTTCTTCAAAATAATGAAGCATTGAAGGGCCATCAGAATCATTAAAAGGGATATCATAATATGAACGTGAATTTGGGAACTCTTCCTCACCATCAAAGCGAATAAACACATTTAAATTATTAACTGTACCTAATGTTGGAGCATCTCGATATTCCACATCTTGCCAATATGAATTTCTTCGAAGTTTATATTCATCACGAGATATCATAACTTTTTTTTCTAATCCAACATTTTCAGGGTTTATTGAATTAACTAAATAAATTGATGGGATTAAATTGTCATTATTTTTAACAGCATAATAATAAAATCCATCTTCTTGATTTTGTAAAATTGTATACCCAGCAGCATCATGTAAATAATGATAATATTCATCTCCTGAAGTTAAACAATTAATTAATGTTCCATCTGGTTGATTTAACTTGACAGGTATATTTTCAAGGTAAGCGCAAACTATGAAATTGATGCTTATTAAAAATACATATATAAATTTTATATATCCCATAAGAAACCTAATCCATTAAATGTTTTTTCATAAAAGAAGTAGAAAACATATGAGCTTTTAATTTACTAGAATTATTTCCTTCAATTGTCACACCTCTAGAAACACAAAATGATAATCCAATTTTTTGTAGAGCAGGAGAAGTCATAGGGATATTTAAAAAATTCATTAATGGCGTTCCATCATCTCGAACAGTGAATCTACATTCAGTAAAACTATATCCATGTTCAACAAAAGTATAGGGCCTATCAGAATCAAATCCATGATAAGAATTTTCATAAACAGTAATATTAATATTTTCTTTTTTATCATTTAATGAATCAACTAATTCTTCACATGCTAATGAAGGAGTCCAATCATCTTTCTCTCCAATTAAAATATGTATAGGAGCTTTAGTAAAATCCATAGAATCTGCTCTTACAAAACAAGGTGGATAAATAGGTAAATGCGCAGCAAAGTTATTATCTGGATTAATTGCATTTATTAAATTATTCCAACCAGAAAACAAGGCAACACCTCCCCCTAGGCTCCAACCAGTGATAGCTATATTATTTTTATCAATATTTGTATGATTTGATAATACATCTAAAGCTTGATAGCTATCTAGAATCATTGTAGCCATTGTAACCTCAACTTGAGAGCCAACTGTTGAAGTAACATCTCTACTAGAAAAACTTTTCAATTCAAAAGTTGCAATTCCCATATCTCTATACATTTGCATATATTCATAATTATGTTCATTCCATCCTAGGCTTCCTGCAACTCCTAAAACTAAAGGGTATTTATCATTAGGATTAAAATCTTTAGGAAATTTTAAAATTCCATAAACTTCTTGAGCATCTAAATCATCTAGAGATACTATAATATCTTTAAATGTAAATGGATTAGCACTTTCAAAAATAATTTTTTCTTCTAAAAAAACTAAATTAAAAAGCAAGCACAATAAATATGTGTATTTTTTATTAATCATTATTTATATAATATTTTATTATTAATGTCAATTCTAATATATTGCATCATCTTCTAGTTCGCAATGTAAAAAATGATTATCAAACACAGCTCCTATTAATAATATATTGTTATAAAATGCACCAACAGTTGAAGCTGAAAGATCATCTCCTTCACTTAAGAAAATTTCTTCAATTAAAGTATAATCTGATGAAATTCTAAAAACTTGCGATGGAGAAAAATGAGTTTTATCTTTTGCGTGCTTAATAAAATCAAACAACTTCGGATGAGAACCAATATATAAATTACCATCAAAATCTATCTCGATATTATCAAGTCCACTGTCTATATCTAAAGACTCTAATAACGATAATGAATTGTCTAATTGATTTCTTCTATATACATTCAACTTTTGACCAATAGTTTCAGCGCAATAAACAATTTTTTTATCTCTACTAATATTAATACCATTTGCCATTTGCAAATCTTTAGCTACTTCAATAAAAGCTGAACCATCATAAAATAATATATTAGATTTTGACATTTGAAGATAATCTTCAAATAATTTAAAAAATGGCTTACTAAAACCATGATCATTAGTAACGTAAAATTGACTTTCATTAATTAAAACAATATCATTAGGACTTACAAGTAAAGGGTTTGAAATAGTTTTTAAATGTTTTAATTCAGTATTATTATAATAAAAAAACTCGATAAAATGTCCTTTTGAAGTATGATTAACAACTGACAAATATAAATTATTTTGATCATCTAAATATGTCGATATTCCATGAGGATGAAATTCAAAATTTAAATTTTCAGTCATGTTTAAAGGAACAGAATTATTATTATTTAAATCATAAAAATAAATATTACCCTGCAAAGAATTTATATTGTTATTTTCTATAGGATATAACAAACTAGTTCTATCAATTTTTCTTCTAAAGTCTGAAGATATAATAGCAAGCCCATTATCTAAAACAGTTATATCTTCAGGACCTGGAATATTTTCTACTGATTTACAGGTACCATTAAAATGAGGATCAATTTCTTTTAAATGGCCTGAATCGACCACTGTTTTAGTGCTATATAAAGCAGCCAGTAAAACAAAAACTTTAAACATAAAATTTAATTAAGAATCATATTAACTATTGTTACAATATCTAATACATTAACCATTCCATCATCATTTACATCACCAGCCCATAATTGATATGGACTCGGAGTTTGAGAAGATATTGCGAAACTAACTGCTAATACTATATCAGATACATTTACCTGACTATCACCATTAATATCACCTTGCATACCAACAAGAATGGAGCCAGATTCTCCATATGAAGGAATTTCATTTCCAAATTGATCTGATACTATTGTATTACCAAACTCTAATGGAATGTTTTGACCTAAATCAACTGATTGTGGAATATAATAATTTATATTGGCTATATGGTTTTCTCCATTAGGAATCACGCAAGCTTCAAGACTAAACATAATTACAATTAAAGTATTATCTATAACATTATATTCAGTATTAAAACAATCAAACATAGACTCAATTGAACCTGGGTTTACAAATCCACCATTTCCACCACTATTTAGAGGTGAATAAATTTCAAATTGCAACCCTCCAATAGATTCGTTTGAATTTATATACAATGGAATAGAAACCTCTGAATTTGAAACAGCAGCCACATTATCTAAGAATAAAATAGCTTCTGCATTGTCATCATACTCAATACATACAGAGCAACATTCACCTTCAGGAGGATCAACATATTCACCATTCTCACACGGAACACCCATTTCTTCTGCACAATCAATTACAATCTCATACCATTGACCATCAAAACATTCAAAAGGATTACATGGATTTTCATTATTAACTTCTCCATTTTCACATTCATCTTCTTCACATTCACCAATGGGCTCATCACAGTTATCAGGACCACAAGTTGTTGGATATAATAAACCATCTACACATGTTATAGCTCCGCCACACATCAAATCAGGGTTACAATCTTCATTACTTTCTTCAACACAATATCCTTCCCCTGGCATATTGCCACCTACCCAATCACATCCAATACCTATACACTCATAAGGATTATTTATATCAGAACATATAATATTATTTCCTCCATCATCTTCACCATTATCATCACATACACCAATAGGTAAATCACAATTTTCTGGACCACAAGTTGTTGGATACAACAGTCCATCAAAACATGTTACAGCTTCCCCACAGATTAAATCAGGATCACAATCATTATCATCTAATTCAATACAATACCCGGAACCTGACATATTATCTTGGACCCAATCACATCCACTACCATAACATTCAAAAGGATTATCTATATCAGAGCACAAATTATTGCCTCCATCATCCCAGCCTCCATCATCCCAACCTCCATCATCATTCCAATCATTAGATTCAATACACATTTCAAAAACACCATTAGGAGTTGTAACAATCGTCCAATCACAATGTTCACTTTCAGTGCACTCATCTTGAGTTAATTCTGAACAGTCCTCAAAATCTCCACCATCATCATTCCAACCACCATCATCATTCCAACCACCATCATTACCATTAGCTTCAATACAAATACCAAAACTACCTGCAAAATCATTAAATATCCATATACAATCTTCAGTATCAGAACATTCATCTTGGGTTAATTCAGCACAACCTTCAAAATCTTCGTCATCATCATTATCATCTACAAATAAACATTCTGATTCTTCCCAAACACAATATTCAAACTCCCTACAATCATCTTCTTCCAATGTTTCACAATCTATCTCATTTCCTCCATCATCCCAATCATCTTCATCTTCACCTTCAAATAAATCTGAACAATTTATATCTTCATTTTCTAAACACTCATAACAAGCTTCAAGTATCTCATTTATATCAGAGATAGTATCTTCATCGCAATTGTTAAAACATGAACTAAATCCTGGATCTACAATACCTAATGTTGATATGACCCAATCACATGTTTCATCTGGGTTTTCTTGAGGATTTATTTCATTAACACCTGGACAATCTTGAAGGCACTCAGGGACACCATTATCATCCGGCCTATAACAACCTTCTTGGTTCCATATACAACCTAACAAATCACATTCTTCTTCATTATCAATAAATTGACAATCATCTTCCCATTCATACGATACGCATTCTCCATATCTCCAATAGCAACCTTCAGTTTCAAAACACTCATCCTGAGATAATTCTTGACAATTTCTATTTAAATTTATTTGTAAAAATACTCGTTCAGTACTTAATAAAAAGCTAAATGAGATAATTACAAATAAGAATAATTTATTAGATAAGTTCATTAACACTCCCTTGTTATAAAATATATTTATAAAATTTATATAATTTTTATTTTAATAAAAACATATTAAACGAAAAAAAATGTAACATTACCACTTAGATGAAAATGTTTTTTTAAATAGTATAATAAACAGCCAATTCATAAACCATGAAAACAAAACATTTAAATAGCCTAGCCTTCTATATCTCCTAGGAGACTCATAGACATTAAGATTATTTATAATTGATGTTTTTCCATACTTTCTAATTCTTCTAAATATATCGACATCTTCTCCAGCAACATAATTTTCATTATAACCATTAATTAGATTGAAATATTTTGCATTTATAATCTGACAACCACCTCTTGCATATCCAAATCCTAAAACGTTCATTATTCTACTAATTAACGAGATAATAAAATGAACAATTTTATCAATAAGATTTTCACTTAAAGGATCAACTGTTATAGATGGAGAAGCTGCAATTAAATCATTTTTTTTTAAATCAGACGATAAAATATTGAAAAACAAATCAATATCAGGTATTACAATATCTGCATCTAAAAAAATTAAAAATGGATTTGATGAAAACTTTGCTCCAAAATTTCTTGCCTTAGATATATTACATTTATCGTTTTTATTATAAATAATAACTTTATCAGCAATTTCTTCTGATAAGGAAACAGTATTATCAATACTTCTTGAATCAGAAACAATGATTTCTAAATTATATTTATCTTTATAATTATCAAATTGTTGAATTGAATTAACAATATTATCCTGCTCATTTAATGTTGGAATAATAATTGAATACATATTAAAGTGAAATGATTTTACTCATTGAATTATCATTAATTTTTGATGATTGTGTAAAAGGATTAAAATTATAACTAAATCCTAAGCTAAATGAATTCTTCCTAGAATCAATCAATCCTTCTTGTTCATCAATGAAAGGATTGAAATTTGCATTATGCCAATCAATATTTGTAATTCCAAAATGAATTTCAAATCCATTGCTCAATTCTTTAGTAACTAATATTTTGAATGTCTCCAATGATTCACTAACATTTGAAAATCTTTCATATACAATATTATCATATTGATTTTCAAGCATCTGACTTGTCAATTCACCACGCTTAGCATTAGAATAAGAAATAGAAAATGTTGAATTAAATTTATTAAATGTATAGTTGAAATATAATTCTTGAGAATGAGGACCAGCCCAAAACCCTAATGGATATCCATGACTGTAGTAATCATTAATAGAATTTTGATGTCTATATAACCTATGATCCGTCCAATTATATTCTAAAATAAAATTATCATTATCAATAAGTGTATTTTTTATCTTAGTTCCAATTTGATATCCGAACCAATTCCTATTAGGCTTATCAAAAGTCATACTGGGATCCCATTCATCCATCAAAAATGAAAAATATAAATTATGATTATCATTAATATACCAATTTATATCAAATTCCCACTGAATATTATCTAAATCACCTTTATATTGTTGCAATGAAAGAAATGGAGCAAATGGAAGTAAATATAATAAATCAATATTTCTTACTCCATATACAATTGTTTCAGTAGCTCCAATTGTTAAATTCTCAGATAAATCCCAATTAATTCTATGCCCTACTACATAACGATTATACTCAGGAACTTCAGCCCCTATTCCTTCATAAATACCACTATTAATATCATCTTCTATCAAGCTTCTTAAAGAACCATGAAAATATTCAAAATTTATTGTCGAACTAATATCCCAAGTAAAACCAAATTGAGCAAAACTAGGAACCTTAGATGATAAAATTAATGAAGAATTACCAGGTCCCCAATGTCTACTATATTTACCCATTTCAAAAACAATGGATTTATAATTATATGATAATTTTATATTTGTTACATCAAAATCAAATTGTTCACCCTCAGGATCATTTCCAACCCATGATAACCCTTGCTCATGTGAAAAATGATTTGGTTTATCTGTAAGTCCAAAAAATCTGCTATTATATGCATCCATTGAAATATTAAAATTATCAATAGAGCCTTCCATTGTCAAGCCCCATCCTCCAACTCCAATAGATTTCTCAATAGAGCTCCAAGTACCACCATTTGATTCATAGTTTGAATATATAATAGGTGCAATACATAATCTATTGGCAAAAATACTAGATAATAAAATATTTATTAATATATACTTTTTCATTTTAATTGCATATTTATAAAAAAAGCCTCAAAAGAGGCTTTTTTTATTTTAACTAAAAATTATTTTAGTTTTTGTACTATAGTCTGAACTAAGATTTATTTAGGAACTACATTCTTTGCAGCTGGACCTCTATCACTTTCGCCAACTTCATAGTCAACAGTTTGCCCATCTCTAAGTGTTTTAAATCCATCCATTTGGATAACACTCATATGTACAAATAAGTCTTTAGAACCATCGCCTGGATCTATAAATCCAAAACCTTTTTTATCGTTAAA
>MDSW01213209.1_pt1 | contig 11236 bp, 11 predicted proteins | sample 811171 | NCBI WGS metagenome assembly MDSW01 (sample SAMN05326641, study PRJNA326480) | marine metagenome | isolation source: seawater | place: Atlantic Ocean: North West | collected 2012
ATGATCTGGTCCAGGTAATTTTTTATCTATTGTAAAATGTTTTTCAATAACACTAGCTCCTAATGCAGTAGCAGTAATTGGTCCAATGATTGGGCTTGTACTATGATCTGATAATCCTATATCTATACCAAATTCTTTAAATTCGTCACGTAAATCAAACATTGCTTTTAGATTCAAACTCTTTATTGGTGCTGGATATTTGGCTGTAGTTTGAAGAAGTGTAATCTTTCCACCTTTGTTAGCAGAAAATTTTTCCAATGCCCATCGAATCTCTTCTTTTGTTGCACCTCCAGTTGAAATAAACGTAGGTTTACCTGTTTTTGCAATAAATTCAATTAATCGTAAGTGACTAATTTCATACGATGCAATTTTATGATATTTTACAAAAGGATCTATTGCTTTTGCATCATTTACTGAAAATGGGGTTGACATAAACTCAATATTTTTTTTCTTGGAATATTCCGCTAATTCTGGAATCATATCATATGGCATTGATAAATCATCAAAAATATCATTAATTGATTCATTTATTCCTGCATCTGATAAATAATCTGACTCTCCTGCATTTGGAACATATACTGAATGCGATTTATATGTCTGAAATTTAATTGCATTTGCTTTAGCCTCTACAGCTACATCAATCAAAGTTTTTGCCATTTTCATATCTCTATCCGGATTCCCCATTCTCCAATTCGAACCCGCTTCAGCTATTATGAAAACTTGATTATGATTCATTATCACTAACTTACATTAATTCAAAATTAGCATATCTCTGTTACTATCGTATCTTTGAGGATCTAATATTATGAAAAATCTTTATTCATTTTCAAAAATTTCTATTGTTTCTAACGCAATTTTAGAAAAAAGTGGAGTAATATCATCTCTGATTAGTTGTATTTTTTCTTCTAAACCCATCGGCAAATTTTCAGGTAAATCATACTTCAATGTTGTAATAACATCTCCAGAATCAATTTCTGGTTCTAAATAATGTGCAGATAAAATTATCTCTTTTTCATTATTTTTTATTGCCTGTTTAATTGGCTCTGCTCCGCCATATTCTGGTAATTTCCCTCTATGAATTCCAAATGTACCAATTCTTGATTTTCTTACTATTTGTGATGGTATGACATATCTCCAAGAGACTTCTACAATATAATCACATTCTGGACAATTTTCTATTGGAATATCTTTTGAATCAATTGTCTCGAGTGGAATTGATAATTCTTTACACTTGTTTACAAAAAGTTCAAAATCATCACGAATACCTCTACTTGGATCTTGTGATTTTGGGTTAAATTTGTGAGTATAAATTTTAAGAATTTTGAATTTATCCAGTTTTCCTAAAGTAGTTAAAACATTGAACCCGTGTGGTCTAGACAGAAATCCTACAATTGTTTGCATAATGACTTACTATTAGTACAGAGGGTCACTAATCACTCTTATGTAACTTTTAATTTAATGTTTTAAAAATTATTATTATGATAACGCTAAAAACTGTAACAAATTCAGATATTAGATTTTTATTTGATTTATTGGAAAAACGTGATTCTATTGCAAATATCTCACACAAAAAAATGCCATCATATATTCAACATACACAATTCGTTAAATCAAGACCATACTCAAAATGGTATATAATTTTAAAAGAAAAAGAAAAAATTGGTTCTATCTATTTATCTAAAAATAATGAGATTGGATTATCCATTTTAGAATCAGAAAAGACAAAAAATACCCAAAAAATTGCTCTAAATGAATTAATAAAAAAAAATCCACGAAAACGTTTTCTTGCTAATGTCAGCCCAAAAAATAAGAATCTGATATCATTTTTCAAAAAAAATGATTTTAAACTAATACAATATACTTTTGAAAAAATAAAGTAAATAACTATAACAGTTGTGAATTCTCTATTTTCACTTTAAGTTCATTCTGTGTAATTTTTTCTGCTACATCTGAACTGTAAGTTGTTAAATCATTAACTTTTTCAATCCCTTTGTATATATCAGACAATTCCTTTTTATTGAAAAGTTTATGATGCGGATTTGTTAACATATACATACCATTTACATTCCATGTGTAACGTATCTCATCATTATTAATCAAAGTCTCATGTAATTTTTCTCCTGGTCTGATACCTGTAATCTCTTGTTTAGTTTCTCCTAGTAATTGTTCTAGTGTCTTTATCAAAGTTGAAATTTCATAAGATTTTAACTTTGGAATAAATATCTCTGAACCCTTGCCAGTTTCTGTTGCATTCAAAATAAATTCCAAGGCTTCGTCCATCGTAATTGTAAATCTAGTCATATTTACATCGGTGATTGAAATTGATTTTCCTTTTTTCATAAGATCAATGAATTTTGGAATAACAGAACCACTACTTCCTAAAACATTTCCGTATCTAACTGCAACAAATTTTGTTCTATGTTTTTTATTTACATAATTATTTGCACTAACAAAAAGTTTTTCCATTAATAATTTAGTTGCGCCATATGTATTTAGAGGAGAAACTGCTTTATCAGTACCTACACAAATCACTTTTTCTACATTTTGTTTGAGACTATTATCAATCACATTTTGTGAACCTATTACATTTGTTTTTATTGATTCAAATGGATTATATTCAATCTTCGGAACATGTTTCAATGCTGCAGCATGAAAAACAATATCTACATCTTCTAATGCAGAAAATAATCTCTCTGAATCTCTAACATCTCCTACAAAAAATCGTAATCTTGGGTCTTCAAAATTTGATTCCATTTCAATTTGTTTACTCTCATTTCGACTAAATATTCTGACAGTTTCTACATCTAAATGTAATAATTTTCTAGTTAAGGCCTGCCCAAGCGAGCCAGTACCTCCTGTAATTAGAATTTTTTTTCCTTTGAACATAGAACATAATTTTTTATCTGTATTAAAAAACTTGCTTAGCAAAAATCTTTTTAAAATTTTAGATTGAAAGTAGAGTTTTAAGAAATACCTCTGATGAATTATTGATATTTGATATATTTCTACTAACTGAAAATTTTCCTTTCTTTATAATATCTTCCTGTAAATTTCTATCTTTAATTAAATTGGATAATTTCTCTTTAAATTCTTTTAAATTTGTATTCATGCATGATTTCATCAAACTTTCTTTAATTTGAAATAATTCATAATCCATATCAAACAAAATTACTGGTTTATCAAAAAATTGTGCTTCTAGAATTCCTGTTGTTAGACCTAAAGATAAAACAATATCTGAAGAATGTTGTAATGGTAGAGGATCTGAATTTTTTAATATTTTTACATTCGAGAATTGTTCTTCTATTTTCTTAGTTATTTCATGTTCGGATGGATCAGAATGTTGTTTAATAATTAATTCTAGATCCAATTGAGATGTAGTTTTACATATCTCAAACACTGTTTTTTCGAATTTATCCACTTCTCGTGAATCGCATCCCTCATAACGTGTATTTCGTGGTCCTGTAGCTAAAAGTAAGATCTGTTTCTTTTCAGAATTTTTCTTCCTCTTTTGAAATTCCCTTTCTAAATTCACGTTTCCAATAATTCTAATCTTATCTTTTGGAAAACCTATTGATTCAGCATATTCTGTAGATTCTATCCCCCATGAAAAATAATTATCTGCTTTTATTGGAAGTGCGCCTGTTAATTTGTTATAGTCTAAAGCATCTCTCACATAAAAAAATAATCCATGTTGCAAAAGAATAATTTTAATATTTTCTCTCTTAGCTAACTGAATCATTATCTGTTCTGTAAAACCTATTTCTGATAATACTACGATAAATGAAATATTAGAAAAATTAATAAATTTTATACCTGTATTAACTGCTTTTACTGCTTCATGAATTTTTTTTTTTGTTATTTGTAATAAAAATGGCTTTAAAGATTCACCAAAAGATTTTCCCTCAAAAATAAAATAATCTTTCAGAAAAGATGAATTTATCAAAAAATTTTCAAATTTATCAACAATCTTCTTTATTTCCTTATCGTCTAACTCATCATCATTCTTACTATTTGAAATTGAGTATGGTATAATATTTGAATTCTTGATTATTGAAAATGATTTTTTATTCCAATAAATAGGCCGACGTTGATTATACAAAAAAATATCTAATGGATGATTTTTAATATTCATAAATAATTTTTCAAATTTCAATGTATCAAACTCAATGAATGCACCAGTTTTATTACCATCAGATAATTTATTTTTTTTAATAAATTGTTTTAGTGTTAATTCTGATATTTTCATTAATTTTTGAAACTTTTCTTTAGATATTTCTAAATTTATTTTATCAAAAACTCTATAGTTTATTTTATCATCTTCTAAAATAATTTCGTCATTTTTATCATCAATTTTTTTTACATCTTTGAATACATTTTTTGCAATATGATACAGATTGGATGAACATATAATCTGAAATTCACCAAATCTTTCCTTTATCTCATGAAGCTCATAAATTTTTTTTATAAAAGGAATTAAAAAATTATGTAATTCTAATTTGAATAACTCGCCTATCTCTATCTCATTATATGATAGTATTTTTCTAATTTCTTTATTTTTATACCAATTAGAAAATTTTACAGATTCTGTTTGAATTTTTTTTAACTTCAAATCATCTATAAACTCTTCAGAAACTGAATGTTGAATATTTTTTTCATATAATTTTTTATGGATATCATAATCCATTGTTATTATTTTATTTTGTCTGTCATTGATAATATCTGAATTATTTATCAAGTCAAATGTTGTATCTACAAGAATTATATTTTTAACCATTGAAATCATTTCCACATTTAATTATCACGTATTAATTTTTCCCAATTATAATTTACAAATTCCACATTTTCCATCTCATTGTCATTTGGTCGCCATGCAACATCTGCTAAAACTAAGACTTTTGCAATTGTTTCTTTCATTGGATTTACAATTGCAGCCGGTACTCCATTTGATATTTCGATTAGGATTGGATGATTTTGAGATGCACGAATTTCATGTATTTCTCCCTCATTATCTTTTAAGACTACTATTATCTCTCCATGTAAACAAAAAAAATAACTAGTACGATTTTTGTGCAAATGTGGTCCTTTAATCTCGTGGGGATTGACCGAATTAACATAAACCATTTCTGGGGAGGTTATTATTTTGTCCCAGTTTCTCCAAATCACTGTTAATTTCCCATTCACATGCAAATCTTTTGTATCCTTTGTTTCATGTTCTTCCAAATTATACACGTGAAATCCTGATTCCATGAAAAAAAATATCAGATAAACCAATAAAAGTTTGGAGCTTTTCATTAGTAAATCTAGGCAGTAATGAATCATCCCAATATTTTATTAATGTTTGATATCGTCTCAACTCCATGAAGCTTTTGATAACTGGCGGTTTAGGATTCATAGGCAGTAATTTTATCTTAAGAATGTTAGAAAATCATGAGGATCTCAAAATTATTAATGTCGATGCAGAATTATCTGGTTCAAATAAAGAAAATTTATCCCAAATTCAAAATAATAAAAATTATGAATTTGTAAAAGGAAATATTACAAATAAACATCTTATGGATGATCTAGTTTCACAATGTGATGTAGTAATAAATTTTGCAGCTGAATCATTCGTAGATAAAAGTATTAACGATTCAAATCCTTTTCTAGTCTCAAATATTAGAGGTTGTTACACATTACTTGACATAATCACTAAACAAAAAAAGAGAATGATTCAAATCTCTACAGATGAAGTATTTGGGAGTTTAAAAACAGGTACTGCTACTGAAGAATCAAAATTAAATCCCTCTAATCCGTATGCTGCAACTAAAGCTGCTGCTGAATTATTAATTAATTCCTATTTCCTAACTTTTAATTCAGATATTATTGTAACTAGATGCACAAATAATTATGGACCTAGACAATTTCCTGAAAAATTAGTCCCAAAAACAATACTTCTTGCTAATCAAGGAAATAATATTCCAATTTATGGTAATGGATCAAATATTCGTGACTGGATATATGTTGATGATCATTGTGATGCAATATACAAAATACTACTCAAAGGAAAATCAGGACAGTCTTACAATATTTCTGCTAATAATGAAATTGATAATCTCAAAATTGTGAATAAAATTCTTGAAGTTATGGGAAAATCAAGTGATTTAATTGAATTTGTTGATGACAGACCTGGACATGATTATCGTTATAGTTTAGATTCTTCAAAAATCAATAGAGATTTTAGTTGGAAAATAAAAATAAATTTTGATGAAGGTATTTGTAGAACTGTTGATTGGTACAAGAAAAATATTCAATATTACAGTTCTATTTCTGATGGAACACTAAAATCAACTCCCTGGAAAAATTAGATTTATTTTAATGGAGAAAAATAGAAATCATGAAAGGAATAATTTTACACGGTGGTCATGGAACTCGTTTAAGACCATTAACACATACTGGGCCAAAACAGCTCTTACCAATTGCTAACAAACCAATGTCTCAATTCTGTTTAGAGGCAATTGCAGAAACAGGAATTACGGATATTGCCATAATTGTTGGAGGAGTAGGTTCAAACAAAGTACGAGAGTTTTATGGTGATGGTGAAAAATTTGGTGTTAAAATAACATACATTGAACAGGATGAACCTAGAGGTATTGCTCATGCCATAAGATTGTGTAAAGAATTCGTAAATGATGAAAAATTTCTCGTTTTCCTTGGTGACAATATTATACAGAAATCAATCATAGATTTTGTTGAAAATTTTAAAAATTCAAATTATGATGCTACTGTTTTGTTATGTGAAGTAGATAACCCTTCAAGATTTGGTATTGCAAATGTTATGAATGAGAAAATTGTGAAGATCACTGAAAAACCAAAAAATCCTGAATCAAATTTAGCAGTAACAGGGATTTATCTACTAACTCCTAAGATTTTTCAAATAATAGATGATCTAAAACCATCTTGGAGAAATGAATTAGAAATAACTGATGCACTAGATAATCTATTGAAGGATAATGATAACATTGGTTTTGAAAAGATAACTGATTACTGGAAAGATACTGGCACTCCCGAAGATATTCTGAATGCAAATGGAGAGATAATTGCAAAGCATCCAGAATATCTACGTAGACATAATTCTGGACAAATAATACTTGGAAATAATTGTGAAATTGATTCAAATGTAAAGATAGAAGGCCCCGTCATAATTGGAGATAATTGTAAAATTCAAAATGGGGGTACAATAGGTCCTAATGTAAGCATAGGTAACAATTCAATTATTTCTGTATCATTAATTGAAAATTCAATAATAATGGACAACTGTAAGATTAATTCTACTACGGAGATAAAAAATAGTATTATTGCAAATAATTCAGAGATAAAAGATGTCACAGGTTCTGCAAAAGTTTTTCTACTTGGAGAAGGTTCAAAAATTTCTCTTTAAGAAAAAATTTTTGATTAGTAACAGTAAATATCCTAGTAGAATTATTTGAAATATGAATGACTTACCTCTAGTTAGTGTAATTGTTCTAAACTACAATGCAGGTAAATTATTGTTAAATTGTATCAAATCATTAAAAAATTCAATCTATAAAAATTTAGAAATTATTGTTGTTGATAATGTATCGTCAGATGGAAGTCAAATTAAATGTAAAGAAATATTTCCAGACATAAAACTTATTGAAAATAAAAAAAATCTTGGTTACTGTGGAGGAAATAATGTTGGGATTAAAAATGCAAAAGGTGAATTCATTACAATATTAAATCCTGATACAATCGTTGAAACAAATTGGGTTGATGAATTGCTTGTTGCGTATGAAAAATTTGGGGATGGATTATACCAACCAAAAATTCTTTCATTAAATGAAGAAAATATTATTCAAAGTACTGGAAACATGCTCCATGTTTTTGGTTTTGGATTTGCTAGAGATAAAGGAAGTATGGTTACTGACAAAAAAGAAGAAATAGAAAAAATTGGATATGCATCAGGAACATGTCTTTTTACATCTAAAAAGACAATAGAAAAAATTGGGTTATTAGATGAATTTTTATTTCTTTATCATGATGATTTAGATTTAGGTTGGAGAGCTGCACAAATTGGCATAAATTCATACTATGTTCCTAAATCTAAAATTTTTCACGTTGAAAGTTATTCGCTAAAATGGTCCTCAAAGAAATTCTATTGGTTAGAAAGAAATAGAAAATATTGCCTTTTAACACATTATTCTAAAAATACATATAAAAAAATGAGGTTTTCGTTATTCTTAGTTGATCTTTTTGTTTGGATATTTTATTTATCCAAAGGATTTTTGGGTGCAAAAATAAAAGCTGAGTTAGAAATTAGAAATAATAAAAAATTCATTAAAAATAAATTTCATGAATTAGAAAAAAGAAAAACTGTATCAGACAAAGATCTAATCAAAAATTTCCCAGATAAAATATTTGTTCCTGTAAACGTTTCACAGGAATCAATGAACCAGACTTTCAATTCAATACTTGCAAGATTGAGTAAAAGAGTAAGGGAGAAATTCATTTAATTTTTTCAGATATCACTACTGCAATCGTCAATTCATTCTCGTGTGATAGTGAAGCATTAAACTTGTATTTTTTTTCAGAATCTAGAATTTTTATTAATATTTTTGAATCTAGATATGATGTCTCAATCTCTGAAAACGAAATTTGTTCCTTAATAGATTTGATTACTGCTTCTTTGAGAGCAAATTTTGCAGCAAACTTTTCAGAATTATTTTTAAATTTCAAACAGTATTCAATTTCTTCTTCTGAAAAAATTTTTTTGTAAAAACTCTCATTATCTTTGAATGGTTTATCACTAAATTTTTTGATACTTGAAATATCTATACCAATACTAAAATTTTCAATCATTTCTAACAACTATTCTTCCAATACCATAAAGAAGAAGTTTATTTTTTTCATCAGAAATTTTTGATTCAATTTTTATAATCTTGGTAGATTGGCTCTTGTCAATAACCTTGCTTGTAACACTAATTTTACTGCCTATGAAACATGGATTATGAAATTCAAGAGTTTGTGATGAATATAGTGCGTGTTTACCCGGAAGATACATACCAACCATTTGTGAAAGAAAAGACGCTAATAACATTCCATGTACTACTCTTTTTCCAAATTTGGTTGTTTGGGCATATTTCTCATCAACATGTAATGGATTAAAATCTCCAGATATTTTTGCAAATTCATCAACCATTGAGTTTGTTATAGTGATTTTGAATTCTCTAGAATCCCCAATATCAATTTCATCAAAATTTAGTTCATATAATTTGTCATTCATTTAAGATACATTATGGTTATTTAGATGTCGTTTTATATCGGAGACATTTTTTACATCAGTAATCTCAGATATAGAGAATTTAATTTTAAAATGCGTTTCTAATTCATCGACCAAAACTAAACCATTAAAAGAATCCCAAGACTCAATTGTTTCAGGACTAGATTCATCGGTAATTTCAGATTCAGGTAAAGAGAATACTTTTGCAACAATCGCATTAACATCATCTAATTTCATTCAGTTTCAACCTTCAAGTGATTTGGTACTTTTATTTCGCTATTTAATTTATAGATCCAGGAATCTCCTTCTTTTTCAAATCCATTATCTGCTAGAAAATTTTCAGCAGGTTTGTTTTTTTGTGTTGGTATGAATTGTGCTGTCACCTCATCAACACCTTGAACCTTGGCATCTGTTAAAATTTGAGATAGAATTGCATTTTCAACACCACGTCCCATTATTCTACAACTGAGAAGAAATGTATCAATATTCCAAGATTTTTCATTTTTATCAACAATGAATACACCTGTTATTCCATTATCTCCAAACTTATCTAAAACTTGAGCACAACCAACAATGAATTTTTCATTATTTGATAAATCTCTAATCTCTTCTTCTTGATATCTTTTTGTTGTTAGATTAAATTGGTTAGTTTTTAGCGTCAATTGAGAAATTCGTGGTGTTAAGTAATCATTAGATTTTTTGATATTAACTCGAATATCTAAATTTCTAAGAAAATCATCTATGTTAGAAACAGATTTCTCAAATTCGTTACGTTCTCTTTGCTGTGCATACATTTCTCCTCGTTTTTTGTCCTCATCTGTTCTCTGTAATACATGAAAATCATTCATCTCTTTGAGAATTGTGGAGAATTGTGAGGGTTCATCTGGTAAGTTTACGGTTAAAACCTCTGGAAATTCATGTTTTATCCTTTCACAATTAATTTTGTCATCATCGAAAAACACCATACTGTTTAATCCAATATTAATTTCATTAGCAATTTTTTTTAAATTAATTGCTTTATCATCCCAATTGATTTGCATATTGGCAAAATTTTTTTCTCGTAGTATCATGTTTGGGTGTTCAGATATAACTTTCATAGCATCATCAACATTATTTTTACTATTTATTGCAAGAATTATTCCTTGATTCCATAAGGATAATAATTCTTTTTGAAATTCGACAAAGGCTTTACCATTAGGTGTATCACCTAATTCAATTCCATCAAAACCATCTTCGCCAATTATGCCGCCCCATAAAGTGTTATCCAAATCAAGAATAATGCATTTTCTATTAATTCCCCAAATAGGTTTAATGTAACTCATCAAATCATTTGCAAATTCTGGTATAAGATTAAATACAATTTGTATGTCACCCAGATGAAACTGTCTATAGTTAAAGATATTTTTCTCACCAAATTTTGATACGAATTGACGAAAATCATAAATATAAACAGAATTATTTTCTTTTGACACTTGGCGAAGTGAATTATTTATCTCTTCAATCATTTCATGAAATCCAAATTCTAATTTATTTTCAATTATTCCGTTGGGAGAATAACTTGGAACATTAAAATTTGTAATAATTAATTTTGATTTAGAATTTTTTCCAAAAATCTGAATAAGATTTTTCAGCTCATCAATCTTTTCTTTTGCTATTTTTTTTCGTTCGTCATTAGATATCCCGTGTGCATTATGAAAGGAATCTCTAAGAATATTACGAATATCAATTATCAAAAAAGTTACATCAGGAGAAAAGCTGTATAGGTCACTTTCAGAATTTAGTATTTCTTGATTGTATTGATTATAACCTGCTTGATATGATTGATAACCGATTCCCTGTTCAGAGAATTTAACATGCAATGTCTCATCTAGACCATTTACTGTAAAACTAGAAAGAATAGCCACTTTCAATTTTTTATCATGTTTTAGGTCATCGATATTTCTCGATAATTCAATATAG
>MDSW01131108.1_pt1 | contig 11235 bp, 8 predicted proteins | sample 811171 | NCBI WGS metagenome assembly MDSW01 (sample SAMN05326641, study PRJNA326480) | marine metagenome | isolation source: seawater | place: Atlantic Ocean: North West | collected 2012
AAATACATCTTAATTGTAATGTCAACAATCAATCAATTATGAGTACTATAAATAAAAAAGAAATTGAAAAATTTTCAAAAATAGCTGACGAATGGTGGGATACTGAAGGCAAGTTTAAACCGTTGCACAAATTTAATCCTTTAAGGATAAGCTATATAAAGAAAAAAATTGTATCTCACTTTAATATTAAATCAAAACTTCTGCCATTAAAAGATATTGAACTTTTAGATATTGGTTGTGGAGGAGGTCTATTATCTGAACCTATGTGCAGATTGGGTGCTAAAGTTACTGCAATTGATGCATCTCAAAATAATATAAATGTAGCATCACTTCATTCAAAGAAAAATAAATTAAAAATTAATTATTTGTGCTCATCTCCAGAAAATATAAATCTAAAAAAAAAATTTGATGTAATTTTAAATATGGAAATTGTAGAACATGTCGAAGATTTAAATCTTTTTATAAAAAAAAGTTCATTACTTTTAAAAAAAAATGGACTAATGTTCATTGCAACTATAAACAAAACTCTTAAATCTTATTTTTTTGCAATTATAGGAGCAGAGTACGTTTTAAAATGGTTACCAATTGGCACCCATGACTGGAATAAATTTGTAAAACCTGAAGAATTAATTGAACTTGGGAAAAAAAATAATTTAAAATTAGATCAAATAAATGGTGTTAATTTTAATATTTTAAAAAATGAGTGGACTCTTACTAAAGATGACTCTGTTAACTATATAACAGATTTCAAAAAAATTTAATTTTCCTTATCATTTAACCAGGGTATAGTTTCTGTCTCAATTCCTTCTTCAGATAATTCTTTAATATCTTCTACTGACGCATTTCCATAAATACCTTTGTTCTTCTTTTTTTTATTATTATAATGAATTGATCTGGCCTCATATGCAAAATTGTCACCAACATATTCAAAATTTTTTTTAACAAAATTTTTATATTCCTTTAATTTATTTTTAATTTCTAAATGTTTTTTTTGATTAAAATTATTATCTTTCTGTTTATTGTTAATTATTGAAGGTGCCATTAGTGATTTATCAATATTATAAGAGTTACAATTAGGGCAGTTTATAAATTTTGAGCTTTGTAGTTTCTCAAATTCTTTTGATGATGCAAACCAACTATCAAAATTTTGTGAACATTCTTTACATAATAATTTATATTTAATCATAAACTTAACTTAATATATTGGATTTATTTTTCAACTATTCTAGGTTCTGTAATCGGAATTAATTTCTATATATTTTTTTGTTAAATCCATTGTGTAAGAAGTAAATTCTTTTTTACCTAAATTTAAATTTATTAATAGATCAATTTTTTCTTCCTTCATATAATTAGCTGCTTCTAGTTCATTATAAGAATTCAATAATTTACCATTTTCAATAATTGTAATATTTCCTAATTTAATTGTTATTTTATTTGGATCCAAATCAACATTTGCTTTACCAATAGCCATAATAATTCTACCCCAATTTGGATCTTCTCCTGCAATAGCAGTTTTTACTAATGGAGAGTTTGCAATTGAAAAACATATTTTTTTCGCATCTTGTTCATTTTTACAATTTTTTACTCTTATTGAAATAAATTTTGATGCTCCTTCACCATCTGCTGCAACTCTTTTTGCAAGATTTAAAAGTACGTTATGCAAGGATGTGCTAAAAGGTGATAATTTTTTATCTTTTATGCTGTTTATATTTGAATTTGCAACTTCACCTGTTGCAAAAATAGAAACCATATCATTAGTACTTGTGTCTCCGTCACATGAAATTGCATTAAATGTCTTTTGTATATTTTCTTTTAATAGTTGTTTTAAAATTGATGAAGAAATTGTTGCATCTGTGAATATAAATCCTAGTGTTGTAGCCATATTCGGATAAATCATTCCAGATCCTTTGGCAATTCCATAAATTTTAACCATTTTATTTCCAATATAACATTCTTCCATTGCAAGTTTGGGTTTTAAATCAGTTGTTAAAATTCCCATTGATGCTTTCATCCATATATATTTATTTTGAGTATATTTAATTTTTTTTATTAAATCTGGAATAGTATTTTTAATTTTTGTTGTAGGAAAAACTTCACCTATAGTACCCGTACAAGCAAATAAAATTTCATCAGATTCAATTTTTTTTGGTTTTTGTTCGTCGCTTTTTTGCTTTTGAGTTAATACTTGTGATAATTCGTCAGCTAAAATTTTTAATCCTTTAAAACCTTCTTTGCCGGTAAATGCATTCGCATTTCTTGTATTAACTAACAAAGCTTTAATTTTTTTTTTATTAATTTTTAAATTCCATTTAATATTTTCAGAAATTAGTTTTGATTGTGTATAAACTGATGCGTGGTTAGCTCCATTTCTAAAATAAAATAAAACTAAGTCATCTCTTTTTTTTGAATATAAATTAGCACTAGTAGTTGATATCGATAAACCATCAATGTGATCAAGATCTTGAAAATCACCTATTTTTGAGTTTTTAGTTATTGAATTAAATAAATTATCTAGATTAATTACCATACTATTTAAAAATTAAATTTAGTTACTATATTAAACTCTATATTTAAATTATAAAACAATATATTTATTAAATGCTCAATCCACTAAATTTTTTATCAAAGTTTATCAAATCAAGTAATCAAAAAGAGCTTGATAAATTAAAAAAAACTTTAATAGAAATTAATAATTTAGAAGAAACAACAGCTAAGTTAGATAATCAGTCTTTTCCAATAAAAACTAAGGAATTAATGGAGCAAATCAAAAATGGATCTTCTTTGGATAAATTGCTACCGGAAGCATTTGCTTTAGTTAGAGAAGCCTCGAAAAGAACTAATAATGAACGACACTTTGATGTTCAAATTATTGGAGGGATTGTTCTCCATCAAAATAAAATTGCTGAAATGAAAACTGGAGAAGGAAAAACTTTAACAATTGCTTTGGCGGCATATTTAAACGCATTAAAAAAAAAGGGTGTTCACATCGTTACCGTTAATGACTACCTAGCAAAAAGAGACTGTGAAAATATGAAAAAAATTTATAACTTTTTGGGTTTAACAGCGGGATATATTAATAATGAACAAAATGATGAAGAAAGAAAATTAAATTATAATTGCGATATTACATATGCAACAAATAGTGAATTAGGTTTTGATTATTTAAGAGATAATATGAAATTCACATTTGAGTCCATGGTTCAAAGGGGCCATAACTATGCAATAGTAGATGAAATAGATTCATGCTTAATAGATGAAGCAAGAACTCCATTAATAATTTCTGGAGGAGTTGAGGACAAAACTAACCAATATCTTGCAGTAGATAAATTAATTAAAAATTTGAAAAAAGATGATTTTGAAATTGATGAAAAAGATAAAAATGTCCTATTAACCAATAAGGGAATAGATAATTTAGAAAAAATTTTATCAAACGCTGGAATTCTAAAAAATAATAATTTTTATGATCCAGATAATTTGCATTTAGTGCACCATGTAAATCAAGCCTTAAGAGCAAACTATTTATATGAAAATGGTAGAGATTATATTGTTAAAGATAGGCAAGTTATTATCATTGATGAACAAACTGGGAGACAATTGCCGGGAAGAAGATTCGGAGATGGACTTCACCAAAGTATAGAAGCTAAAGAAAGAGTTGAAGTACAAAATGAAAATCAAACACTTGCTTCAATAACTTACCAAAATTATTTTAAACTTTATTCAAAAATTGCAGGATGTACAGGAACTGCAGCAACTGAATCAGAAGAATTTTTTGAGATTTATAAACTACCAGTGATAATAATTCCAACAAACAAAAAAATGATAAGAAAAGATTGGAATGACCAAATTTTCAGATCATCTAAAGAAAAAGATGATGCTATAATAAAAAAAATACTTGATTGTAGTAAAACTGGACAGCCTTTGTTAGTTTTCACAGCAAATATAAATAAATCTGAACACTATTCAAATTTACTAAAAAAAGAAAAAATAAATCATACTGTATTAAATGCTAAAAATCATGAAAAGGAAGCTGAAATTATTTTAAACGCTGGAAAGAAAAATTCATTAATAATTACAACTAGTATTTCTGGAAGGGGTGTTGATATAAAATTAGGGGGAAATTCCTCAAAAAACGGTGATGATAGAGAAGAAATTAAATCCTTAGGTGGACTATATGTAATTGGAACTGAGAGAATGGAAAGCCGAAGGGTTGATAATCAAGCAAGAGGTCGTTCGGGCAGACAAGGAGATCAAGGAAATTCAATTTTTTATGTAAGTCTTCAAGATGATTTAATGAGAATTTTTGGATCTGAGTCTATGAATAGCATACTTGAAAAGCTTGGTTTAAAAGATGGTGAAAGTATTGATCACCCATGGATTAATAAAGCTTTAGAAAGAGCACAACAGAAGGTTGAGGCGAGAAATTTTGATATTAGAAAAACCTTATTAAAATTTGATAACGTACTAAATGATCAAAGAAAAGTAATCTTTGGTCAAAGAAATAATATAATTTCTAGTAAAAATTCTTTCGATTATTCAGATGAATTTTTAGACGAAATTATAATAAGGTTGATGGAATTAAAAAAATTAAATTTAACAAAAGATAAAAATAATGAAAATTCAATTCAAATAAAATCAATTTTAGGTAAGTCTTTTGATGATAATGAAATTAGTTCAATTTTAGATTTTAATGAAGATGATTTTAAAAATGAAATTAAAAAGAAATTTACTAATAAAAGATCAGAAAGAGAGAAGATATTAGGCAAAGATAAAGCTTTAGAGTTAGAAAAAAGGATTTTATTGCAACTTATTGATCAAAATTGGAAATCTCATATTCAATATTTAGAACAATTAAGAGGTGTTGTGGGTTTAAGATCATATGGTCAAAGAGATCCTTTGGTGGAATATAAAAAGGAAGCTTATTCTCTATTTGAAAATTTGTTATTTAAATTAAAATCTGATTTGATTACTGTATTATTAAATCTTGAAGTTATTGAACAAAAAGAAGAAGAAATCCAGAATAATTCTATTAGTGATGTTTCATTCAAAAAAATTGGAAGAAATGAACCATGTCCTTGCAAATCAGGGAAAAAATACAAACACTGTCACGGTTCTTTATGAGACATAGAAAACAAAACTAATTAAAATTAATAATAAAAAATAAATTAAATATTTTTTATAATATTTTAATTTATTAATAAATTTATCAACAATATTAGTTTTAAATGTCAAATTATCTGATAATTTTGAATTTGGAATGAAACCTCTATTTCGACCAATAGATAAAAACTTATTTTTTCTTTGTAATAAAATCTCCTCTTTATCCATATTGGAAAAGAAATCTAAATTTTTTCTTATTGAATTTTTTACATTCTCTAGAATTAAATCTTTATCTCTGTGAGCTCCACCCAGGGGCTCTAAAATTATTTCATCAATAATTTTTAAATCAAAAAGATCCTTGGAAGACAACTTCATTGCTTTCGAAGCTTCTAATGTTTTTTTTGGATCCCTCCATAATATTGTTGCACATCCTTCGGGAGATATTACTGAATAAATTGCATTTTCTAACATTAAAACTTTATTTGAAGAAGCTAGTGCTATTGCCCCTCCAGATCCACCTTCACCAATAATTATTGATATTGTTGGAACAGATAATTCCATGCAACATTCTATTGATCTGGCTATTGCTTCTGCCTGTCCTCTTTCTTCTGCTCCAACTCCCGGATATGCTCCTGGAGTATCTACGAAAGATATTACGGGAATTTTAAATTTATTTGCTAGCTTCATTAGCCTTATTGTTTTTCTGTATCCTTCTGGTCTCATCATACCAAAATTTCTTTCAATTCTTGACTCCAGGTCTTCACCTTTTTCTTGTCCAATCACTAAAACAGATTTGTTTTCAAATTTTGCAAATCCACATATCACAGATTGATCTTCACCGTAAAATCTATCACCGGAAAGAGAAATGAAATTATCAAAAAGGTTATTTATAAAATGCTTTGCCTTAGGTCTATCTTCATGTCTGGCAACAAGAGTTGTTTGCCAGGGATCTAAATTTGAATAAATATCTTTAAGTTTAGAATCTATTTCATTTTGTATTTTAGAAATATTTTGAGTATCAACTTCGGATAAGCCTTCTTGATTATATGGATCTTTCAGTTTGTCTAGTTCAACTTCTAAATTCTTAATTTCAGTTTCAAAATTTAAATAATTTTTCATATTTTTTCTTATAGTGTTATAAAGTAAAAAAAGGCAAGAAAATGGTAAAAATTTTGAATTTATTATTTATAAATTGACTATTTTATGACCAAAAAGTTATATTCAATCTTTATTAAAGACTTTTGATTTATTATAATGAAAGAAAAATACTTAAAAATTGAAAACTTATCAATATCAGAAAATTTAGCGAATTTTATAAATAAAGAATTATTACCAGGAACAAAAATTAAAAAAAAAAAATTTTGGAAGGGATTCAATAAATGTTTACATGAGCTCGCACCTAAAAATATAAAATTACTCCAGAAAAGGGAAAGATTACAAAAAGCGATAGATGCATTGCATATAGATAAAAAAGATAAGCGATTAAATTTTAATAAGTATAAAGATTTTTTAATAAAAATTGGATATTTAAAAAAACCTGGTCCACGTTTTAAAATCAAAACAAAAAATATTGACCCAGAAATATCTAGCATATGTGGTCCACAATTAGTTTGTCCAGTTTCAAATGCAAGATTTTTATTAAATGCAGCAAATGCAAGGTGGGTTAGTTTGTATGATAGTTTATATGGAACAGATATAATTCCAGAAACTGGTGGGGCTGTAAAAGGAAAAACTTATAATCCTATAAGAGGAAAAAAAGTAATTGAGTATGCTCGTAATTTATTAGACAAATTTATACCCCTTAAAGATAAAAGTTGGAAAAATTTAACAAAAATTCCAAAAGTTATAAATAACAAAATAGATTTAAAACTCAAAAATTCAAATCAGTTTATTGGATATAAAAAAAAATTAAATAGAGTTAGTTCACTTTTATTTGTTAATAATAATCTGCATATAGATATTTTATTTGATCAAGATGGAAAAATGGAAATTAATAATCCAGAAGGTAATCAAGATAAAGTTAAAATACATGATATTTTTTTAGAATCCGCAATATCTACAATATGTGATCATGAAGACAGCGTTGCGGCAGTAGACGCTGAAGATAAGGTTTTAGGATACAAAAATTGGTTAGGTTTAATGAAAGGAAATTTAAAAGTAGAATTTGTAAAAAATGGAAAAAATAAATTAAGAACTTTAAATTCTGATCGAAACTATATTTCTTCAAAAGGTAAAAATATTAAGCTGCATGGAAGATCTTTATTGTTAAATAGAAATGTAGGTCATCTTATGACAAATCCAGCTATACTTTTAAAAGATGGATCTGAATGTCCTGAAGGAATACTTGATGCTTTTATAACCTCATTGGCTTCTTTGCATGATTTCAAAAAAAAAGGAAATTCTAGAGTTAATTCTATTTACATTGTTAAACCAAAAATGCATGGCCCAGAAGAATGTGATTTTACTAATTTAATATTTGAAAAAGTTGAAAAAGTTTTAAATTTAAAAAAAAATCAAATCCTTTGCGGTATTATGGATGAAGAAAGAAGAACGTCTGTAAATTTAAGAGAGTGCATCAGGGCTTTAAAAAATAGAGTTTTTTTCATTAATACTGGTTTTTTAGATAGAACTGGTGATGAAATTCATACATCAATGGAGGTTGGTCCAATGATAAAAAAAGGAGATATGAAATCTTCAAAATGGATTAAAGCTTATGAAAATAATAATGTGGATATTGGATTAGAGTGTGGTTTTTCTGGTAAATGTCAAATAGGCAAAGGTATGTATGCGGCACCAGATTTGATGGGCGAAATGATGAAACAAAAAATCGTTCATCCTTTATCTGGAGCCAATTGTGCTTGGGTACCATCACCAACCGCTGCCGCCTTACATGCTCTTCATTATCACGAAATCGATGTATTTAGTAAACAAGTAGAAATATCTAAAAGAAAATCATCTAAATTATCTGATCTTTTAACTATCCCTGTAGCAAAAAAACCTAATTGGTCAATGAAAGAAATTACAACAGAATTAAAAAATAACGCTCAAGGAATTTTGGGGTACGTTGTAAGATGGGTTGATCAATCCGTTGGATGTTCAAAAGTACCAGATATAAATGGTATTGGTTTAATGGAGGATAGAGCTACATGCCGTATAAGCAGTCAGCTTATTGCTAATTGGCTCCACCATGGAATTTGTAGCAAGAAGCACGTATTAGAAATTATGAAAAAGATGGCTAAAGTTGTGGATAATCAAAACCTTAAAGACCCAAGTATGAAAGGACATTCTCCTTATATACCAATGTCAGATAACTTTGCAAAATCAACTGCTTTTAAGGCAGCTTGTGAACTTGTATTTCATGGAAAAACTCAACCCTCAGGTTATACTGAGCCAATTCTTCATCTTAATAGGCTCCTAAAAAAAAATTAATTTTATTTATTTTTTCTTAAAACTTTGTCTATTTTTAAAAGCTGATATTAAAGTGCCATCATCTAAATTTTCTATTTCTCCACCAACAGGTAGTCCTTGTGCAAGTTTAGAAATTTTTACATTAGTATTTTTAAGACTGTCTTGAATGTAAAATGCAGTTGTTTGACCTTCTACAGTTGCACTAGTGGCCAAAATTACCTCTTCTATGTTATCTTTTTTAACTCTTTCAACTAAAGAATTTATTAATAAATCTTCTTTCTTTTGACTATTGGATGATGAAATTGTCCCTCCTAGAATATGGAAATAACCCTGGTATACACTAGAAATTTCTATACTCCATTGATCGGCAATATTTTCTACAACACAAATTTTATTAAATTTTTGTTTATTGTTTTGACAATTGTTACAACCATAAGCATTGGACTTTAAAGATCCACAAATTTTACACCTAAATATATTTTTATAAACTTCTGCTAAAGTTTTTGCCATGGGTTTAATTAATTCTTCCCTATTGTTAATTAATTTTAAAACTATTCTTTTTGCAGATTTTGGCCCTAAGCCTGGAAGTCTAGATATTAATTTAATTAACTCATCAATTTCAGTTATATTTTGCATTTAAATTATAAAGGCCACTTAAAACCTGGTATTCCAAATCCTCCAGTTGCTTTGGAGATTTCCTCAGAGGTTTTTGACTTTAATTGAGATTTAGCGTTATTGTGAGCTGCTTTAATAAGATCTTCAATTATTGTTTTTTCATCTTTTAAAATATCAGGAGATATATCTATGTTTACTATATCACCTTCACCATTAAGAGTAACTTTAACGGATTCTCCTCCAGATATACCAACTACACTTATATTTTTTATTTTTTCTTGGCTTTCCTTCATCTTTCCTTCAAATTCTTTAGCTTTCTCTAAAATTTTACTAAAATCAGTCATTATTCATCTTCTTTCAATTTTACATCAAGTAGTTCAGCATCAGGGAATAAATCCAATACTTTTTTATAAGCATCTTCATCTTTTGCATCTTCGATAATTTTTGATTTTTTAATATCTATTTTTTGTTTTTTTGATAATTGACCAACTTGTTTTGAAAAAGCAATAATCCATCTTTGACCTGTCCATTCGTACAATTTAAAAGTTAGATCTTTTACAAAATCTTTATCTAAATTTTCATTAAAAGAGATTTCAATTCTTTTCTCTGTAAAACTTACTAAGCTAACATTTGTCTCAAGTTCATATTTCAATTTTAGTTCCTTCTTTTCATTACATAATTTTATTAATTCTTCGAAATTTTTTATTTCAATAATAGTTATTCTTGATTCATTTTCCTTTTCAGGTTTAGGACTTAGTTCTTGAGAAAAGTTTTTTATTTGACTTATAGTTTTGTTTTTAGCCTCTGTATCATCTTCACTTTTTTTTAAATTTAACTTTTGACTATTTTCTAGATTATTATTTAAATATATTTCATTATTAGAATCTTCTTTATCTTGGTCTTCAATAATTTTACCTTTTTTAAGATACATGAGCCTAATTAAAAACATTTCCATAGACAAATTTTGATTTGCAACAATATCTAATTCGCTTAAAGTTTTAATCGTAAATTGCCAAAATAATAAAAGTGTTTCTGGGCTTACTTTTTTTGAAATTAATTCTATTTCTAAAAATTCATTATCATTAAGAGAAAAATTTTTTCCATCAAGCTTTATAGATGAAATATTCTTGATGTAGTATAATATTTCTAAAAAATCATTTAAAAGTACTTTCGGTTCAATTCCTTGATTATATATATGCCTATAAATATTTATTACTTCTTTTTCGTCGCCCTTAAATAAAAATTTAAATAAATTTATAAGATAACTTTTATCAAAAAAACCAAATATTTTTTGTGCTTCTTTTAAATCAATCTCAGATTTTTTATTTTGACTTAATAAAGCCCTATCTAAGAGTGAAAGCGCATCTCTCACTGAACCTTCGGATATTTTTACAATTAACTTTAGCGCTTCATCGTTTATTTTTCCTTTTTCCTTATCTTTTACCTTCTTTATAAAATTGAACAAATTAGAGGAATTCACTCTTGCTAGGTCAAATCTTTGACATCTTGAAATTACTGTGACTGGAATTTTTTTTATCTCAGTTGTTGCAAAAATAAATTTTAAATATTCAGGCGGTTCCTCTAGAGTTTTTAAAAGTGCATTAAAAGCTTGCTTACTTAACATATGAACCTCATCAATTATAAATATTTTATATTTTGCTGTGGCAGGCCCATATCTAGAAAATTCAATTAAATCTCTTACATCGTCAACTCCTGTTTTGCTTGCAGCATCCATTTCTAAAACATCGATATGATTTGAATCACTGATAGCTTTACAATTTTCACAAAAATCTTTTGTGCACAATTGATCGATCCCATTTAAGCAGTTCAACGACTTTGCAACAATTCTTGCAATTGTTGTTTTTCCAACTCCTCTTATTCCTGTAAATAAATAAGCATTAGCTGATCTGTTATTTTTAATTGAGTTAAAAATAGTTTCTGCTGTAATTTCTTGCCCAATTAAGTCCTGAAATGTTATGGGGCGATATTTTAATGCTAAAACTTTAGAATTGTTATTCATAAAATTAATAATTTAGGAGACTAGAACCTGAGAAACTGTCTTTACGATTGCTTCCGTTAAGATCTGGTCGGGTTCAAGCAGCACCCACCTCTAGC
>MDSW01081391.1_pt1 | contig 11234 bp, 8 predicted proteins | sample 811171 | NCBI WGS metagenome assembly MDSW01 (sample SAMN05326641, study PRJNA326480) | marine metagenome | isolation source: seawater | place: Atlantic Ocean: North West | collected 2012
ATACTTCTGGAAGTACTTTCGTACGAAGGTACTTTCGTACTAGCTATCATAGCTAGCTAGTGTACATTTATTTTATTATCCTGCCTTCGTACACGCGCGTTACGTGTACTGTGCGTATACGTACACGTACTGTAGCCGGGTATCGGATACACGTGCGGAAACAGTATCTTCGTTCGTAGATACGAGTACACGTGTACAACGTTCCCCACGTTGGAGCACTTCACCACGTTGTAGTGTACGTGTACTCGTGGTGAAGTGCGGCTGGCACGGACCGGCACTTTTCAGCTGCTGGAACCAACAAGTTTCTCTTTCATAAAATGACCTCGGATGTTGAAAGAGTCCGAGTCGCGCTAATGATGTCGGCGGGTGTGACCACCGCCGCTGTACTCGTGCTATCGAGCAAGACCGTGCGCGGAGCGATCGCGGGCACACTTAAGGTACTTCTGACGCGTGCCATCTTCTTCCTGCACCTTCCCTTCTCCAGCAAGGCGTTCCACACATTCAATTCAATTTATATGATCCCGCATGTTAATCGTCATATAGATGACTGGCATCCGCGACGTGCACGCAATTTAGCTCGAGGAACGCAAGACAACGAAGCAAATAACTGACGCCGTGTTTTTTTACCTTCTTGAATAGAGTGTCGCTTCAACTATTCAGCCCACAGAACTGATAGAGGCATTTGATAAGTCCGACACACCTGTGATTAACACGAAGATGACGAACATATCATCAGTACAGTCGCAGGCGAGTGAACCTTTGAATACTGGTATTCCGCATGATATTGCTCCTAAGAACATGACCACGACCGGTACTCTCGGGGTCCGTGGGGACGACCCTGATGAAGAACTTTCTGCACTTGAGAGGTTTTGCACAGATGTCACTGAAGAAGCTAAACAAGGTGTTCTTGATCCGCTCGTCGGCCGTGACGATGAGGTCCGTCGGCTCGTCCACATACTTTGTCGGCGAACGAAAAACAATCCGATCCTGCTAGGTCGACCAGGTGTCGGTAAGACCGCTATCGTTGAAGGCCTGGCGCAGCGAATCGTTGCCGGTGACGTTCCAACGTCTCTTCTCGGTGCACGTCTCCTTGAACTTGATCTCGGCGCTGTCGGCGCAGGATGTCAGATGCCAGGCGAGTTCGAAGAACGACTTTCTATCGTTGTGTCTGAGGTCGTTGAGGCTTCACAAAAGGGGGGGATAATTATGTTTATTGATGATATCCACAACCTGTGCCCCCCCCCCCCTGGGGGTAACAACGGAGCGGCTATACTGAAACCAGCACTTGGACGTGGATTATTGAAGTGTATTGGTGCGTCAACAGTCGAGAAGTTCAAGAAGTCGATAGAACAAGATGCTGCCCTTGAGCGTCGCTTTCAACAAGTCCCTGTCGCAGAACCTGACATCGCGCAAACTGTGTCTGTTCTCCGTGGACTGCGACCACGATATGAGACGCATCATTCTATCAAAATACACGAATCTGCAGTGGTTGCCGCTGCGAAGCTTGCCTCGCGCTATGTGCAAGGTCGTTGCCTTCCCGACAAAGCTATTGACCTTCTCGATGAAGCGGCAGCTGCTGTTCGCATGCAAAAGTCCCTCAAGCCTGAAGATCTCGATGTAGTTGATCGTAAAATGAGCCAGCTTTGTAAGGAACGCGATCAGATTAAAGCAAGACTCATTGAGGATATGCACAAGCATGGTTCAGGCGGCAAAATGGCAGCATCATGCTTGCATGAGCTAAATGAGGAGCTTGTCAGGGAACGCACCAAACAGCAGAAATTGCTCAGAGACTTGGAAAAGGAAAAAAAGGCAAGTCGTGAGTACAAACGAGCGACAGCGGAACTTTCTTTTAGCGAGCGCCGCCTAGTAAATGCTCACGAGAAGCAGCGTCAGGCTGCCGATAACGTGAAGAAGGTAACAGTGGCATTGCAGCGGGCCCAGGATACAGACAATCAGGCAGAAGTTTTAGAGGCAAAAGCTGCAGCTACTCGGGCTGAGCAAGATGCTAAGCTTGCTGACAAGGAGACACTTCACCTTTCGGAGATAATTGCCAGGGCCAAGGTGGAATGCACTAAAGCAGAAGAGGAGATCATGAGTATCAGCGAAGGAAATGGGCTCATGACGAAAGACGAGGTTACAGATGTTGACATCGCTACGGTTGTAAGCCGCTGGACTGGCGTCCCAGTAGCAAAGCTTGTTGCATCAGAGAAAGCCAAATTACTTCAATTAGACGCAGAGCTTCACCAGCGCGTCATAGGGCAGGATCATGCCGTGACCTCGGTCGCGGAGGCTGTCCAGCGATCTCGGGCTGACTTGTCTGATCCGAATGGTCCTGTGGCCTCTTTTATGTTCCTTGGTCCCACCGGCGTGGGCAAGACAGAACTTGCCAAGGCACTTGCCAACTATCTTTTCAATAGCGATAACGCACTTATCCGCCTGGATATGTCTGAGTACATGGAAAAACACTCTGTAGCCCGTCTCATTGGTGCCCCACCAGGTTACATCGGCTATGATGAGGGCGGTATGCTCACAGATGCTGTGCGTCAGAAGCCCTATTCAATAGTCTTGTTTGACGAGATTGAGAAGGCGCACGTAGATGTATTCAACGTTCTACTGCAACTGCTTGATGAGGGTCACGTGACAGATACCCAAGGCCGGACTGTGTCCTTCCGCAACTGTCTCATTATTATGACTTCAAACCTTGGCAGCGATGAAATAGCATTTGGTGATAGAGGCAGGCGTGGTCGCCGTGGACCCGGTGAGATGAAAGATAAAGTAATGGCTCACGTCCGCGCACATTTTCGCCCTGAATTCATTAATAGGCTTGACGAGTTCATCGTTTTTGAACCGCTTTCGCATTCGCAGATAATGGAAATAGTTCAGTTGCAGTGTAACAAGTTAGTGGAGCGTGTTGAAGGTCAGCGCATGAAACTGGATTTGCAACCAAGTGCGATTGATTACCTTGCACGCAAAGGATTTGATCCTACGTATGGCGCCCGTCCTGTCAAGCGCGCCATTCAGTCTGAACTCATACAGAACATGGCAAACAAATTATTGCGAGGTATTTTTCAAGAAGATGACACCATTGTTGTGTCTGCAGATAAAGATGGTCTTGCACTTACGACAGGACCAAAGATCGTGCGCGATGTGCCAGTGTTACTTGATGATGCAACCTACTAGATGGTAGACGAAACGTGATAACTGAAGAAGCACACACATTTTTCAGCTGGAATATTCGCTGATAGGTGGTATTGTATTTTTTGAAGTTTACGCAGAGAACTATAGAGCACAGAGAACTAAGCTCTTAAGACAAATTCTATTGTTCATATGAATGAAAGATCTACATATTTAGACCATGGAAATATATTTACCTTCGTAGTGCATCGCGTTTTTGCCAAGTATCCACAAAGCTAAGTACTTGCAGGCAAACCAGCCATAAAACAATGGATAGGTATTTCAGCCAGTTGCTGTACTTAGAATTCCGAAACAAATCCACTGAACCTTTCGAACTATTTAGGTTAATGAGCAGCTTGTTTCCAAGCAAATGATGTGGTTAACAAAAGCGCGCACTGTAAAACATGTGTTCTACAGGAACCACAATGTGAGCAGCCCCTAGAAGTACTAGTTCGCAAGGCGGAGAGAACGTTACTGAAACCACGTTCTCGTACGAGTAGTCTGAACCTAAACTTTTACCTTCACTTGTTCACTGGAATATTAACTGAAAGCAGTCCTCTCTGCTTTGCTTCTACCCATAGCTGTGGATTTAATCTCGAAGCAGATTCCAGCCAATGGACAGTCGCGTGTACTTCTTCTGCTGATTTCACACCTACAGCGACCTTCTCGACGATAGCTGGCAGCAGAGCAAACGCGATAGCAACAGCAGGTAGCGGAGCTCCAAAAGTATCTGCCAAATCACTCCAAAGCTCACGCCGTCTTATAATTTCGGGTGATGCAACGTCATACTTATATGTTGATCCCCCAACAAGGATTCCACTCGCAAAAATCCCGGCGACGTGGACCTTGATATCCCTACGCTGACACTCCAGCAAAACTTCAAACCCGTCCTGGTCCAGTAAGTTCCACGCACCAGCGAGCATAATAGAATCAAAAGTGCCTCTGGGCTTACCACGTATCATCCGCATCGTATAGGCTGGATCATTCATACCTAGGCTCACGTTTTTAATGACTCCACTTTCGCGTAAACGCAGCTAAGCGTAGGGTCCCGAAATTCTCAACGAAGAAATAAAAAATCTGCACTTGTGTGTTTCGCAACATAGCTGACGATTTGAAGAAGTTATCGTCCGCACCAGCTCATCAATAGCACCGCCGCTTGCCATGGCATGGATAAATGACGTCTCATCTTCAACATCATGCACTCTGAGCCCATGTACTGCTGCAGTCCCGAGTCGCCTGAGGCTGTCTTCGTGAGAGCAACTCACTCCTAAGCTGCTGTAGTCAAGCACAGGGACGACGCCAACAGGGGTATTCGGGAATATACAGCCAACATTTCCCTGTATGTTGCTATGCTCAATTCTAGGTCTGTCCTGGACTGCAACCTCGGCAACAGACTTAATAACGCGACCAACCTGTACTGAAAAGCATCTCACTATGGTATGAACGGATGTAAACGTTGCAAAAATGGTGAGCAGACGACACAACGAAAAGAAGGAATTGATGTGAAGAACAGACTATGTCAGTTATTCGTCACCTTACTCCATATTCGTATTGAACTGTGGGAACCGTACATTGCTACTGCTCGACCAAGTCGAGTTTCGGAAAGCCCGAGACCGTAATGCGGTGCAGTATCAAGATCCAAAAAACCGAGGTCGAGAGCAGTTCGGATGGTTTGATAGGCCTCATGTTCGGGTATGGTTCTATAGATTCCAGCTAGCGGTGAGCAACCGAGGATCAGATGGCGACTCACCTGAAATCTTTCGTTTCGTAGAGAAAGTTCATCCATAGCTCGAGAAGTTATGAAAATCTATCTGTAAATCTTGACAGACGTATACAACAGCATATATGACCCTGCGTCGCAACTTCGGATGACCTTTCGAGCAGAGTTTGTTTTATTTACAAGGATGACGCGTGTCGGCGTTCTAGCTCTTCGTTCGACGTACGGAAGTACTTCCGGAAATAAGATACTTCCGTTCGGGTCGATCAGCGCTTCCGGCGCTTCGGCCGTCGGTCGGTTGGGGGAAGTGCGGGTCGGGTGATGTCTTGATCGGGACACTGGTTTGAAACTCATAGGTCACGAACGGTGCCTCCGCGTCGTCGCCCGGCGTGCCGTCGAGGTTCGTCGGATAGAGTCGTCCCACGCCTCCCCGCTCGCGCGCCCGCGCGCGCCCGCGTGCGCCCGCGCGCGCCCGCGCGCGCCGCGCGCGCAATGGGCGCGTCGCCCAAGCGTGAAGAGGCACGACGCGTTGAGTTGCGAACCCACACTCGAAACAACGACTCCGGTGAAACACGCGAGATCTGAAAGCGCGCGCCCGATCAAAGTTAGGGCGGCTTTTATGAAAGCCTGTTGGCAGGCCGATTTACCTCTATCGGTATACTGTACAACGTTGTAGTCTATTTAGTCTAATAAACAACTTAGGCTATGATAATATCCTTGTCTAAAATAACTTATCATACATATCCTACTACGAAGGTACGAAGGTAGCTACGAAGGTAAGGTAGCTAGCTAGTCTAGCTAGCTAGCTAGCTACCTTGTAGCTACCTTCGAAGGTACCTTCGGGAGTCCTTCGGGTAGCTAGCTAGCTAGCTACCCGAAGGAGCTAGCTAGCTAGCTAGTCTAGCTACGAGAGACTACACGTACTATAAAAATATTTATGTCTGACACTACACGTACACACGCGTTGGCTACAAGTGTGAGTGTAAAATATGGCTAGTGTGTAACTGTGTATCTATCTATGGCTATTTCAGTGCTATTACCATGATAGACTATGATAGTCTACGACGCTACACGTAGCACTCACGCAGTAACAATGGGCTTGTATCATAGTCTAGAGCTCTAGACTATGAAGGTACGGAAGTACGAAAGTACCTCCGAAGGTACGGAAGTACGGAAGTACGAAAGTACAAAGTACGAAAGTACGAAAGTACCTCCGAAGGTACACGTGTACTTCCGTACGTGTACACGCACGCTTATTATTGTGGTGTCAAGTAGCGTAAAGTGGCGTTAAAAGCCCCATAACTCGATATTAATTTAAATGCTGTATTATGATTGGCACACGTACTTCATGGCCCTACGAAGGAATGATATCAGCGTTTGCAAAACTGTATTCGCCATAAAGATAACAACTTACACTACGTTGTACACGTACACGTACGTGTACGTGTACGGAAATAATATGTTGTTTATCATTAGCCCTCAACGTACGTGTACAGTACGTGTACGTGTACATCTGTAAAACGTTCTAGCCATAAAAAATACGGAAGTGCTTTCGGAAGTACAACGTACACGACTGCACGTACAACGTTGTACCTTCGAAGGTACTTCCGTACCTTCGAACTTCCGGAAGTACTTCGCAAATAGGGCCAGATACCTCCGTACGTGTACGTTGTCCTTCCGAAGTACGAAAGTACTTCCGTACTTCCGTACGAAGGTACAACGAACGTACTACCGTACTTCCGTACTACGTGTACTGTAAGGAATATGATTATCTCAATGCGCACAACGTGTACAACGTACCTTCGAAGGATTGTGATATTTAGTATGGCTAATACATGTAGTGTGTTGCTGTGTACGTGCACGTGTACAACGTTGTACTTCCGGAAATAGATTTACTTCCGGAAGTATCATAAGTTTTTTTACTTAACAACTTTTTATGTTGTACGGAAGTACGAAAGTACGAAAGTACTTCCGTACCTTCGTACACCTCCCAGTACTACACGTACTTTCAGTAACAACTTACGTACAACGTACGCCAAACAAAAAAATTGCCTATTCCGTGTACACGTACAGTACAGCTGTATTGTACGTAGCTATGTACTGTACAGTAGCACAGGCCTCCGAAGTATTCCCTGACTGGTGATTGGCTGCCAATCTGCAAATTAGCGACAACTGGCATGTCGGGAACCCTAGATTCAGTCGCTTCGAAAGCGTCACTCTCTCCTGCACTCCTCACTCACAGATTGTAAAATACTATGGCCGCTTTCGCCACTTGCACTCCGTCTCTGAAGGTAAGCATGCACTGTTCATTCAAAGTCTGTTGATTCGGCTCGTCCGCTTCGCGTTCCATTTTCGCGAACTGCAGCTTTCGCGATCGGGAAAATCCCTATCCGTTTCACCAGTCCGTCAAACCTGGCCTTACACATACGAGTGGTGCACATGTTCTGCGAAAAGAACACGGCGACGTTCGAGATATATTCGCCTGTACCTCATTTGATTCGACTGCTAACAGGTTGATTTTCGCGGCTCAACCACTGGCTTCACGCGTGGCAAATCCGTCAAGGTACGGCGTTTATCCTTTCCAGTTTGTGCCCTTGGACACTGCTCGATTGGCAAGAGAGCTCCGAAATGAATACTTACAAGTATGTTATCTGATATAAGTCGTTTTGTAGGCGGTTGTTGTTACCACTGTCACTGAGGCCAAAGTAAAGGTTGCCATCAACGGTTTCGGACGGATCGGTGCGGTCACCAGACTACGAACACTTGAACTCAATTCTTTCTTGGTGACGTTGCCCTGTTCGTCTCACGATAATGTGATTTAGAAGATGTCTAATGCATTGTTACGAATACTGAAATGGTGTAAATTCCTTCTTTACCTGAAACAGGACGCAACTTTGTCCGATGCTGGATGTCTCGTGGTGCGGACTCTCCTCTTGAGGTGGTGTGCGTGAACCAGTCTGGCGGCGCGAAGCCTGCTGCGCACCTTCTTAAGTACGACTCTATTCTTGGCACCTTTGATGCCGACGTGAAGGTTGTTGATGATGAGACCATTTCCGTCAATGGAAATATTATCAAGGTTGTGTCTGACCGTGACCCCCTCAACCTTCCGTGGAAAGAGATGGGCATCGACATTGTCATCGAAGGCACTGGTGTGTTTCTTGACGGACCTGGTGCTGGCAAACATATTCAGGCTGGTGCCAAGAAGGTTGTCATCACCGCTCCAGCAAAGGGCAATGATATTCCGACATATGTTGTTGGAGTCAATGCGGACACGTATGACCCCTCTGCGAACATCGTTTCTAACGCCTCCTGCACAACAAACTGCCTTGCGCCCTTCGCTAAGGTACTTGATGACAAATTTGGCATTGTCAAGGGCACGATGACCACTTGCCACTCTTACACCGGGGATCAGCGCATCCTGGACGCATCACACCGCGACCTTCGACGCGCCCGCGCTGCTGCCCTCAATATCGTACCCACATCCACTGGTGCGGCGAAGGCGGTTGCTCTTGTGCTCCCTCAACTCAAGGGCAAGCTCAATGGTATTGCGCTCCGTGTCCCCACCCCGAACGTTTCTATTGTTGACCTTGTCGTCAATGTTGAGAAGAAAGGAGTGACAGCCGAGGAGGTGAATGCTGCTTTTAAGGAGGCCTCTGAAGGTCCCATGAAGGGCATTCTTGCTATCACTGAGACTCCTCTCGTCTCAGTTGACTTCCGGTGCTCTGATGTGTCTACCACTATTGACGCGGCGCTCACTATGGTGATGGGCGACGACATGGTCAAGGTGGTCGCGTGGTATGATAACGAGTGGGGCTACACCCAGCGCGTGGTTGACCTCACCCACATTGTTGCTGCCGGTCTCATCGAGGGAGGCGAAGTCACTGTTGGTGATCCAATGGATGCTTTCTGCGCTGACGACCCCTCTGCTGAGGAGTGCAAAGTTTTCGATTAAGTCCTGCACTACATGGGCGTGTGAAGTTGAGGAGCCAGAGAGCAAGGCCATGTACTAAATGAAATGCTGTGTGCCCAAGCAACCTAGCTTCACGGCAACTTTTTACAACTTTTGAATCCACAAGCACAATCTACAGCACCTATTCTTGTGAAACGCCTGACCATCTTATGAATGAGGAGCGTGCACAAAGCCCTCCAAAGAAATCCTTTTGGGGAGGGATCAGGCTATCTCCACCTGCCTCATGGTGAATACCAAAGTTTTCACTCTGTGCCTGACACAATATGGTCGGAAATCTTCCACTCATAAAAATATTTCTCAAAAATATTCCTTGCACTCGCCTCGCGAAGCCAATTTGCAGCCCAATACATCGCCTTTTAGCCGATGTGAATTGCCGAAGGGCTGATACCGCAAGGGCTTTCCTCGTGAAACTCTGTCGCCACCACTTCAATATATTTTGAAAGCTCCTTCTATACTATGTTATGTTCATTTTCCAGGCAACTAGTGATTCGACTGATACAACATGCTCCACTCAGAGGGTACTGACTTACAGAGATCAAGTCATCAATGTAAATAGAGTCTATCGACCCGTGGCTCATAGCCCCTAACGTAAACACAACTGGCACTTTTTCTGGCAAAGTTTTAACGTATTGTCTAAGGTCACTGACATATGGAGCGCTGAAAGAGAGCCCCACTCTCTTAGCACCAGCAGGAAAGTATTGGTAAACCGGCGATTTGACCACCTTGATTAACTTCTCAGGGCCATTCGTTGTGCGTATGGAGAGTTTCTGGAGGAGCTGAACCATGAGTCCACAAAATCGCTTAAAAGTACGCGGGATGCGGGTGTTCGGGCTGACCTTGAAAAGTACTTTATTGTTCGTGTGGACGTAGACTTCATTTATATGACCGGCCTTGTTAAGGGGACTATCAAGGATCGCGAGAAGCTCCTGGTGGACAATATCAGGGCGATAGCTCGCCGGATCCCTACCGTTGCGGCGAAGAAAGTTTGCGTGGTCGTCACAGTTGAGTAGTTGGTATCCTTTTCCTATCTTTGCTGTTTCCAGAGAAGCCTTCTCAAGGACGAATACGAACCTTCCTTCAGCTGCGGAGTTGTCGACATCAGCTATCGGCGGATTCATCGTAGCAACGATCTTTTGTTATTCGGGGGAGACCTTGTAGTGTGTGTGTGTTATTTCAAGTCTCCGTGACGTGCAGCCCTAGAAATCTGCTAGTGTGTTTTCACTACGTGTACAAGACATGTTTTCTCGAAGTATTTGTTGCCTTCGTGTCTGCTGACTGCGCCGCGAAGGTACTGTACGAAAGTACAATGTACTTTCGTACGAAAGTACTTTCGTACTTTCGTACGAAAGTACGAAAGTACAAATGTAGTACGGAAATAGATACTTCCATATGAAGGTAATAAGTTGCTTACGAAGGTACTTTCGTACCTTCGAAGATAGATATATAATACTTTCGTACTTTCGTACGAAGGTACATACGAAAGTGTCCATACTTTCGTACGAAAGTACTTCGAAAGTACTTTCGTATCATACTTCCGGAAGTACGAAAGTACTTCCGTACTACCGTACCTTCGTAGATAGTTGTACTACAACTTAGACTACAACGTTAGTTGTGTCAACGAAGGGCATATGATATACTTTCGTTCCGGAAGTACGAAGGTAATAAGTTGTTTATTGTACACGTACGTGTACGTGTACACGTGTACGTGTACAGTACCTCCGGATATTTCCGGAAATACTTTCGAAAGTACGAAAGTACGAAGGTACCTTCGAAGGTAGGGCCTACAAGATATCATACTTCCGGAAGTACACGTACAGTGTAGTGTACTGTACAGTACACGTACGTGTAGCCTAGCTAGCTAGCCCTAGATGTATTAAATTAGTAGCCCTTGATTGTAGATAGCTAGCTAGGGCTAGCTAGATAGCTAGCTAGTAGTACTTTCGTACGAAGGTATTCAGGTATCCACTACCTTCGAAGGTAGTGGCTAATATCAGCGAGAGGATATGAGCTTAGAGAGGATATTAAGAGGATGGCGTATGAGCAAAAAGTCAGAGCATAGTACGTTTTAAGGTAGTCCTCTACGTAATTCGAAAAAAACCAGCAAAAAAACGTACTCGTGTCAAAAACCAGGTACAAAAGTGTACGCGCGAACACCCGCGCGCGAAACCTATCTTCTCCGCGCGCGATGCACGTCTGCGCGCGAAACTTTGCGTGATGACAGTTCTAGGGCATGCGCACAATGTCAAGCCGGGGTTTTTCGAATTTCGCGCGAGTCGCGAAGAAATCGCAGAACTTGCCCGAAATCGCGATTCGCGACGATCGCGTACCCCTCTCGCGGCAGAGAGCATGAACGCGAAATCCCCGGCTTGGCAA
>MDSW01084425.1_pt1 | contig 11234 bp, 7 predicted proteins | sample 811171 | NCBI WGS metagenome assembly MDSW01 (sample SAMN05326641, study PRJNA326480) | marine metagenome | isolation source: seawater | place: Atlantic Ocean: North West | collected 2012
AACGCATGACTATTAATGATGCAATGATTATTTTGAAAGGAAATGACAATGCTGCTACAGTTTATTTGGAAGCCCAAACTTCAAAATTATTATTTGCAAAATTTAAACCTGTTGTAAAGAAATCAATTGATTCAGTAAATCTCACAAAATACTGGAGAATTTTGATAGAAAGGTATAATGCAATTCCTCTAACAAAAAAGGTTAATACGGATTTAGAAGATTATGTTACAAATGAGGCAATTAGCGGGTTGTTTATTTTGATTGCAAAAGAAGAAAAGAAGATACGAAATAATCCTCAAGCAAGAGTTTCAGAGATTTTACAAAAAGTATTTAAATAGCTGATGGAGAAGATCAATTTATCAGCTGATAACGGGAAAGCCAAAAAAACCTGGCTCTATATTTTTTTAGCTATTATAGTTATCCTAGTTGGATTTTTGATTTTTACTCAAATACAAGAACAAGAACAAGCTGCAATTAGAATGCAGTATATTGAAGAAAAGAATGCTTTGCGTGATGACCTAGATGATTTGATTGATGAGCATGATAATTTATTAGAAGAATATGGTGATTTGAATAATCAGTTGCACGATACAGACTCTATTATTAAAAATCAAATTGTTGAAATAAGAAATTTAATTAGAACAAAGGATGATTTAACCGAAGCTAGAAAAAAGATAGCTATATTAAAAGATATCTCTAAAAGATACTTATCTAATATTGATTCGTTATTTCTGATAAATGCGGCTTTAACTAATGAGAAAGACAGTATAATAAAAGAGAATAAGAATATCAATTGGAAGAATTACAAGCTAAGTAAACAAAATGAGCAGTTAGTAGAAAAAGTAAATAGAGGATCTGTCTTAGAAGTTCTAGATCTTAATATTGAATGTTTAAGATATAGAAGAACAGGTAAGGAAGTAATTACTCGTTCTGCAAAAAAAACACAAAAAGTTAGAGTTTGTTTTACAATTGGCGCTAATCAACTATCATTTGCAGAAGAAAAAAATGTCTTTATGCAATTATTAGACCCCAAAGGCAACCTGATTGAAGCCAAAGAAAACATTACGGTGAATATTTTGGATTCTGTCATTCGTTGTACTAATTATTCTACTTTTCATTATAAGAATCTAAAAATGGATAGTTGTTTTGAATGGCAAAGGAGGGAACAATTAATGAGTGGAAATTATTTGATAAATTTGATAATTGAAGGTAGAATTGCTGCACAAAAGCAGTTTGAATTAAGATAATGCCAAAAATTATTTCTTATAATGTGAACGGCATTAGAGCCGCTCTTAAAAAAGGTCTTGATGTTTGGATTGATTCATCTCAAGCTGATATTTTTTGTCTGCAAGAAATAAAAGCAAAGCCAGAACAATTTGACACAAAATTATTTGATGATATTGGTTATTCTTGTTTTATTAATTCAGCTGAGAAGGCTGGTTATAGCGGAGTAGCTATTTTATCCAAAATTAAACCAAATAATATTGAAATTGGCTGCGGTATTGAAAAAATTGATTTAGAAGGAAGAATAATCAGAGCTGATTTTACTAATTATTCTGTAATGAGTGTCTATTTCCCATCAGGAAGTAATCCATTGAGACAATCATTTAAGATGGAGTTTTTAGATTTATTTTACAAGTATGTTTCAGATCTTAGAAAAAAAATTCCAAATTTAGTAATCTCAGGAGATTATAATATTTGTCATAAAGCAATTGATATACATAATCCGATAGCAAATAAAAATAGTTCTGGCTTCTTACCTGAAGAAAGAGAATGGATAAGTAAATTTATATCTAGTGGATTTATTGATTCTTTTAGATATTTAAATGAAGAACCAGATAATTATAGTTGGTGGAGCTATAGGGCAAATGCAAGAGCTAAAAATTTGGGATGGAGAATTGATTACAATATGATTACTGAGACTTTGTTACCTAAATTGAAAAGATCAGCTATTTTATCAAAAGTTATTCATTCCGACCATTGTCCTGTTCTTGTAGAAATAGAGGATTAATATTACATTTGTATTTTAAAAGAAAGAAATGGGAATTTTACAAACAGCAGAAAGAAGTACACATTCAGACCCTTCAGAAAATGTAGTCTTTCAAAGACATTTAGTTGCATATAAACAAGCCGCAAAAATTATTAATGGAACTGTACTTGAAATTGGAAGTGGTGAAGGATATGGAGCAAAAGAGCTAGCTCCTTTTGCAGATAAATATATTGCAGTTGATAAGTATAGTTCCTCTATTTCACAAGAGCTTCAAGAGAAGAACGATATTACTTTTATTCAAGCAGAAGTGCCTCCGCTAAACAATATTGATAGTGATAGTATAGATTTTGTTGTTACATTTCAGGTGATTGAACATATACGTAATGATGAGTTTTTCTTAAACGAAATTAAAAGAGTCTTAAAACCAGGCGGAAAGATGATTATGACGACACCTAATCGTTTAATGTCCTTAACCAGAAGCCCATGGCATATAAGGGAATACACACCAGAAGACATGTATAATATTGTAAAACTTTTTTTCTCAGATGTGGATTTGAGAGGTGTATTTGGAAATGAAAAAGTTATGCGGTATTATGAGAAAAATAAAGAGTCTGTATTAAAAATTACTAAATGGGATATTTTTAATATGCAATATTGGTTGCCTAGGTGGATTTTACAAATTCCATATGATATTTTAAATAGATTCAATAGACATAATTTACAAGATAATAATGAGGCTTTAGTCAGCTCGATAGAATATAATGATTATTCAATTAAAGCATCCTCCAAAACATGTTTAGATCATTTTGTAATTGCTACCAAGAAGTAGAAAACATAAAGCCTTTTTCTTTTAATTCGGTAATGGTTTCTTTCAGAATCAGCTTTAAATTTTTCAAACTTTTTTTATTGTTATGGAAGACGATTATTGATCCTGATCTAGTATGTTTTAATACATTTTCTTTTATTTCTTTGGGCTTACTATTTAAGTGAAAATCCCAGGTAAAAATATCCCAAAGAATTAGTTTATAATTTTTTTTCAAACACCAAATTTTTGAGGGAGATAACTTTCCGTATGGAGGTCTAAATAATTTGTTTTCAGGCATTAATCTTTGGCATTTTTCAATATCATTTAGGTAATTAGAAAGATTAGACTTCCATCCGTTTTGATGAGAATAAGAATGATTTGCTACAACATGACCATCATCAATAATTTTTTTAAATAGCTCCGGATATCTTTCTATTTGCTTACCAATTAAAAAGAAAGTAGCTTTTATCTTTTCTTCTTTTAATCTTTTTAAGATAAAAGGTGTTGTTTCGGGTGACGGACCATCATCAAAAGTGAGCCAAATATTATTTTGTAAATTTTTTTTCCTCCAAATTATTGAAGGAAAGAGATATTGAATAATTTTTGGAGTTTTTACAAACAAACTATAGAATACTTGAATATTCGTCCATAAAGGTATTTATTCTATATGTATTGAAATCAATTGTAGATTTATTCCCATCTTTTTCTTTATAATACTGACTGTTTTCTTCTAAATAATTGTATGATGGATCTTCTAATCTATATCTTTTAATAATTCTGTCTAGATTGCCTAAAACTTGACTAGTAATTTGGATTTCTTGATTAACACCGCTTCCTCGATCAAACTCTTTTAAGAATTTAATTTTAGTTAGATGTTCGTCAATCATTGTTGCTAAAACTTTGTTCCCTTTTTCATTTTTACCTAGTTTGTAATATAAATCAATTATAGGAAGAGAAAAATAATTTAGCATTACTACTTCTGATGGAAATTGATTCATACATTTATCAAGTACAGCCTCTGCTTTTTCGTTTTCTCCTTTTTGAAATAAAGATCCCGCTAATCTTGAATAATTATTTCTAAAATTCATAACCATTCTAGTATTTGTTTCATCAAAATAAAGCGTAGGGTTATTCAAACCTCCCCATTTAAATTTATTCATTAATCTATCATACATCTTCTCTGTATTAACCACTCCGGTTTGCATGTCAGGTGAAGCAATAGAATATGGAACTAAACGATAAGCTAGACCTTCTAATTGGAAATATTTTTCAAGACCCATGTAATTATCTTTTCCAACAGTTATTGCGAAGTATATAGGGCGTTCCCAGTTAAAATTTGCTAGAATATCTAGTACCATAAGTTTATTTTTAAAAATACCGGACCCTTTAAGATTAAATTTGATTTCATCTAAAATTTGATCATGATACTCCTCAGGAACAAAGGCTTTAGCAGCTTCTTTGTTTACTGTAAGTTTTAACTTTTTTGTAGGGCAGTAGTTTCTTAGTCCAGCAGATGTTCTTAACTTAGCTTTTGGGTTATTACTATTAATAAAGTCTACCACGTCTTTTACTTCAACATGAGTTTTTACTCTTTCTTGAATTGGGGTATAGTCTCTTGTTCCAGTTCTATAATCATCATGTTCTAATGATGAAGGAATTGGCGCCGCCTCATATGAGGCTCTTTTCATCTGATCTATATACCAGTCAGTATTAAATAGTGATAAATTTACAACTTTAATGTCTGTTCTTATTCCTTCTACTTCTTGAGCGTACCAAAGAGGGAAAGTATCATTATCTCCGTTGGTAAATATTATCGCATTTTTATCGCAAGAGTTCAAATAATTTTTGGCGACTTCAAGAGCAGTAAAACGCCCACTTCTATCATGATCATCCCAGTTTTCAGCTGCCATTAGAGATGGAATAGTAAGTGCTATAAAAGTAGCTATGTATGCACTTTTTACAGAGCTAATCTTCTCATTTATAAAGTTGTAAATTGCTAATACTCCTATTCCAATCCAAATAGAAAATGCATAAAATGAACCTACATATGCATAATCTCTTTCTCTTGGCTGGAAAGGAACAACATTTAGATAAACAATTATAAGAACTCCTGTAAATAAGAAGAATAGAAGAACAGTTAGAGCGTCTTGATTTTTGTGTTTAAAATGAAAAAACATACCAATTAAGCCAAGTATTAAGGGGAGAAAGAAATAGTGATTCTTCGCTTTGTTATTCGCTAAATTTTTTGGAACAACTACATCAGATGAAGGTAGCCCTAACCTTGCATTATCAATAATTTTAATGCCGCTTTCCCAATTGCCATATAACGAATTTCCATCCATATTCATGTAATCATTTTGTCTTCCAGCAAAATTCCACATAAAATATCTTAAATAAGACCAGCCAATTTGGTATCTAAAAAAGTAAGTGAGATTTTCACCAAATGTAGGTGATACATCTTTATTCTTTAGTCCGGCCCAATTTACATATCCTCCAGCATGCCGTGCTTGAGTAGCACTCCAAATTCTTGGGAACAACATTTTATCTTTTTTACTATAGTTTGGAACTGATTTTTTTCTTTGATCAATAACAACATATTTACCTTTTTTTTCATCTTTTGCATAAATTGGATTGCCATCTATATATGGTTCTCGGCTGTCTAATTTAGCATTAAAATGTTGTCCATAAAAAATTGGCCAGCTTCCATATTGTTCTCTTTTGAGATAAGATAAAAGACTAACTGCATCTTCAGGGTTATTTTCATCAATAGGAGGGTTTGCATTTGACCGAATAACTAGTATTGCAAAAGATGAGTACCCAATTAGTAACATCATAACTCCTAAAATTGCAGTGTTCCAGATCTGTTTTTTATGTTTTTTGGTGTACATTAATCCGTAGGTAATAGCTCCAATTATTGTTAAGAAATAAATAATAGTACCTGAATTAAAAGGCAGTCCAATGGTGTTGACAAAAAACAGTTCAAATTTTGAAATTAAACTAACTGCTCCAGGAATAATAATTCCTTGAACTAGACCAAGGATCATAACTGAAGCAATAAAAGCTTTGATAGCTCCAGCTTTTGAGTAATTGTATTTTTTAAAATAATAGATCATTCCCATTGCTGGTATCGTGAGTAAAGAAAGTAAGTGAACACCTATTGATAAGCCAATTAAATATCCAATCAAAACTAGCCATCTACTTGAATGAGGCTTATCTGATTCTGCTTCCCATTTCATAATGCACCAAAATGTAACAGCTGTAAATAATGATGACATAGCATAAACCTCCCCCTCAACAGCAGAGAACCAAAATGAGTCAGAAAAGGTGTAAGCTAATGCACCTACAATACCACTTCCAATAACTGCAATTATTTTACCAAAATCATAATCTTCTTTATTGTTGAGAAATAATTTTCTGCCAAATGCTGTGATAGTCCAGAATAGAAACAAAATAGTGAAAGAACTACATAAAGCAGACATTATATTTATTGCTATAGCAACTTCTGAAGTGCCTTGAGTTGCAAAAAGTGTGAATATTCTTCCAAATAATTGAAAGAAGGGAGCACCGGGCGGATGCCCAACTTCTAATTTATAGGCTGTTGAAATGTATTCGCCACAATCCCAGAAGCTTACAGTTTGTTCTATAGTGGAGAGATATACAAATGATGCAATTAGAAAGACTATCCAACCTATATAATTATTAAGTTTTTTAAATTGATTCATAGTTTAGTTTTAACGTTTAAATAGATTGGCGAATTTATAAAATTAGTTTTGTATTTGCTGTATGTTTGTTTAATAACGAAAATATAGATAAATATTTCATACTTATAACATAATTATTATTTTTGCAAAGAGTTTAATTAATGCCCGATGGTGTAACTGGCAACACGTCTGTTTTTGGTACAGAAGAGTCTAGGTTCGAGCCCTAGTCGGGCAACTTATAATTTTCCCATTAAAACAGTTTTTTGCTAAAAGATTGTCTAAAAGAACAAGAGTGTTAAAAATTATGCTAATATAAAATCTACCTGTTTTTTTTCTAGGTCAACTTTTGTTATTTTTATTTTGACTTTTTTGCCTATTTGGTAGCTTCTTTTTGTCCGATATCCAATTAGAGCGTATTTTTTTTCGCTATAAAAGTAGTGATCGTCTTTTAAACTGCTAATTTTAACAAGACCTTCACATTTATTGCTAATAATCTCAATATATAGACCCCATTCTGTTACACCAGAAACAACCCCATCATAGATTTCCCCAATTCTATTTTGAAGAAACTTTATTTGCATGTATTTAATTGAATCACGTTCAGCTTGAGATGCTTTTTTTTCCATTTCAGAGCAGTGCTTGCATAGTTTCTCTAACCCCTCTTTGTTTATTGTTTTTCCGCCATTTAGATATCTTTCTAGTAGTCGATGAATAATTAGGTCAGGATAACGCCGAATGGGAGATGTAAAATGAGAATAATAGTTAAATGCTAGACCATAATGACCAATATTTTTCGTTGCGTAAGTTGCTTTTGACATAGAACGTACGGTTAATGTTTCTACCATTTGTTGCTCGGGTTTGCCTTTTACATTTTTAAGTAGATTATTTAGTGATTTGGATAGAGTCGTTCGATTTTGATTATTAATATTATGTCCAAATTTTTTCACAATGTCATTAAGAGATATAATTTTGTCATTATCAGGTACATCATGTACTCTGTATACAAAGGCATTTGCTTCTTTTTTAGAAAATCCAATATGTTTTGCAACTGTTTTATTTGCCAAAAGCATAAATTCTTCGATTAAGTGATTGGTAGATAAAGGCTCTTTAAAATAGATTTCAATAGGGTTGTTTTCATTATCTAAAATGAATTTGACTTCTGAGCTTTCAAAATTTATTGACCCTTTTTGTTGTCTTTTTTTTCTTAAGATCTTGGATAATCTATTTAACACAAGAAGTTCATTTGCTAACTTTCCTTTTTTATTATTTATTACATCCTGTGCTGTTTGGTATGTAAATCTAAAATTGGAATGAATAACAGTTTTAGCGATTTTGTAACTAATTAAATTTGCTTTTTCGTCCATTTCAAAAAAGACAGAGTAGGCCAATCTTTCCTCATTTGGTTTTAGTGAGCACATATCATTAGAAAGATTTTCAGGCAGCATTGGAATTACTCTATCAACTAGATAAATGGATGTTGCTCTTTTTATTGCCTCTTTATCAATAGGCCCTCCTTCAGGCACAAAATGTGATACGTCAGCAATATGAATGCCGATCTCCCAATTTTCATTTTTTAATTTTTTCACTGAAAGAGCATCATCAAAATCTTTAGCATCTTTTGGATCAATCGTAAAAGTTGTTGTTTTTCTTATATCTAATCTTTTTTTAATTTCTTTTTTAGAGATTTTGGAATCTATTTTTTTGGCTGCTCTCTCCACTTTTTCAGGGAAATCAGTTGTAAACCCATAATCAAAAAGTATAGATTTTATTTCAGTATTATGATCATTAACTTTCCCCAGTACTTTAATAACCTTTCCAACGGGGTTTTTATAATTATTATCCCAGCTATTAACTTTTACTAAAACTTTTTTATGTAAGTATTCTTTTTTAATGGATTTTTGGGGTAAGAAAATATCAAAAAAAACCCGCTTATCATCAGTAATTAAAAAAAAGTTAGATGATGTGTTGTCAATAACTCCAACAAATTGTTCTTTTTTTCTTTTTAAAATCCTAATAACTTCTGCCTGTTGTTGTTTTTTCTTTTTTGGAAATAGCAAAATTTCTACTTCATCTCCTGCTAAAGCAAAGTGACTATACTCTTTAGCTATAAAAACTTCATTTTTTTCATCAATGTCCACAAAGGCACCGCTTTGATTTGTGTTTTTGATTGTTGCCATGATTTTTTGTGTGGAAACAATGAATCGGTATGATCCTCTTTCTACTTCTTCTAAGACATTTGATTGTGACATTTTATGCATGACTTCAATCATTTGAATTTTAATGCCCATTTCTTTAATTCTGAGAATCTTACTGAGTTGTTTATAGTTAAATTTCCTATTAGGATATTCTCTGAATACGGATAGAATTAGTTTAGATAATTTTGAGTTTGAAAACCCTTCTTGTCTTTCTTTTCTTGTTTTCTTTTTTTTTTTCATTCTGTATAGCACAAAAGTACTAGTATTTTTTCCACATTATACCGTGGATAAAAAAACATATTAGTATTTTATTGTTAAGTGTTTTTATAAATCTTTCTTGTATTATTCAAAAAAGATATTTTAAGATGAAAAAGATACTCGTTATATTCCTTCTTTATCCTGTAATTTTCTTTGGACAGGACAAGTCTTTTGAATTAGGATTATTATTTGGCGGTTCAATTAACTCTTTTAATGGAGACAGTGAATTTAGCAAAAAAACACTTCAGCCTGTTGGAGGGATCTTAATGCAATATAATTTTAATGATCGTTTTTCTTTAAAGTCAAAATTATTATATCATATTAAAGGTGGTAAATGGGAAAGAAACAACGTGTTGGAAGTGGGAGATTATGATCACAGGTTGGATTTTCATTATGCAACATTACCATTATTAGCGCAGTGGAATTTTGGCAAGCATAGATGGATTTTTTATTGCAATGTAGGGTCTTATATAGGATATTTAACTAGAATAGAGAATATTTATAATGGTGAATATATAAGTCTAATTAATCCAGCAAGAAATGAACAGAATTTGGAGAATTATAATAGGCTAGATTTTGGATTAATCTTAGGGTCTGGTGTGTCTTTTCAAATGCGTGAAAGAATAAAAATATTTTTAGAATTATCATTTGACCACGGTTTAGATGACGTTAGTGAAGTAAGTCCTGTCGCATTAACACAAGCTATAACTGGATCAATAGGCATGGCATACAACTTCCCAATTAAAAAGAAAACATTTAATGGAACCTCAACGCTAAAATGTGCTGATTACAATGAGGAGATTGAAGTGGATGAAAAGAAAAAATCTAAATGGAGACTTGTGTTATATAAAGATGGGAAAAGAGTTGGCAAGAAATCCAAGAGAGGGAAAAGTAGATTATTTAAAAAGAAAAATTAGTTTTCTGTAACTAAATAATTCTCTGTTCGTTTATTTCAAAACTGTAAAATATATTCGAATATTTCTTTGATACTAAGAATAGTTGTTAAAAATCAAAATAGTAGTTATTGTGATATTAATATTTTGGTTAATACGCAAAAAGCCTGGTTTAATCCAGGTTTTTTGTTTTTAAATAATTTCTATAAAAACATTTAATTTGACATTTTTTTTAAAAAAAAATTAAAAGTATTTTCTCGAAACAATTTAGATCTAAGTGCGTAATAATGATAAGTTTTTTTTTGTATATTTGCTGTCTTCCTTAGATTTAAGGGGGCGACAAGTAGCTGTATAAAACAAGTATTATGATAAAAAACTTTACCCAAAGCGTAAGCTTCATGGTGCTATTTTTTATAGGATTTTTGATGAGTCCTACAAATTCTAATGCACAAAATTGTAGTGTTCCAACAGGATTAAATGTAACAAATTTATCAAATTTTAGCACAACATTAAATTGGGATTTAGATTCTAGTGTCGATCATTATAGATTAAGATTTAAAGAAGTAGGATCATCCAATTGGTTGTTTCAGCATAATGCAACAGGTGTGTCGCATGATATATTCAACTTAAACTCGGGATCGACCTATATTTGGCAGGCGAAAGCTTTTTGTTCTGCTGGAGATTCAATAAAATCAGGCTGGTCAGTACTAGACACCTTTACAACTACTAGCTATATTGTTGATTGTAACAACACTCCAAACGGTACAGCTTATTTGGATACTTGTGGAAACTGTGTTGAGGGAACTACTGGACAATTGCCTTGTATTGCTTTTACGCCTTCTGTAACTATTTCATTAAATCACTTGTATTGTGATTCTGTTGCAGATTTTTCTTTTTCTTTCTCTCAAGATCCAAGTGAGCCGGATGTCTCTTCTGCTGTTTTTAGTTCAGATAGTGGATATTTTAATTTTAGTGGACTTAGTTTAAATGATACTGTTGGATCTTCTATCAATATGGCTGCTGGTGGTCAGGTCAATGTAACTACAACCTTATTAGTTGATTTTATTATTAATACTGACAAGATCTCAGTTAAATCTGTTGATAATAATACCTTACAGGTCCTCACTTCATTTACAATTGAGAATACTCCAACAGGAATTTTAATTATTGCAACCTCGCCTCCAGATGGTAACAATGTAACTCAAGGCAACAGTCAGGCTATTACTCTTTCAGGTCTTTTTGTTAATCCAGGAGCTGGTACTTTAACTTTCACTTCGACGATAAACTCTGAAATTGGAGATGTTGATGTGCAGACTTTTCCATTTACTATTTCTTGCTTAGCTGTTTTAGATTGTAATGGGGATCCTAATGGTACAGCTTTTATAGATAGTT
>MDSW01199038.1_pt1 | contig 11234 bp, 12 predicted proteins | sample 811171 | NCBI WGS metagenome assembly MDSW01 (sample SAMN05326641, study PRJNA326480) | marine metagenome | isolation source: seawater | place: Atlantic Ocean: North West | collected 2012
GGCTTTCGCATAATAATCACGCGCCCTGATGTCATGTGTCTGATCATCAAGCAATCGTGTCCTTATCCGGAACGCCGTTTTCGTAAGGTTAAAAGCGCCTGTCGGTCGAAGCACCGCACGAGCTCCGCCGGCATCCCGACGCGGCACGCCTGACCTGGCTGGCTGCCTTCGTGTATTTGCGCGCTCGTAGCCTGACCGACGATCTGGTGGACTTGCTAATCGAGACGATCCACCGAATCGGCGCGCGCGCTGAGCGCAAGGTTGAGCGCGAGCTGCTGGACGACCTCAAGTGGGTTACCGGCAAGCAGAACCTGCTATTTGAACTCGCCGATGCCTCGTTGGCCCAGCCCGACGGCATGGTACGCGACGTGGTGTTTCCCGTGGTGGGCGAACAGAAACTGCGTGATCTGGTCAAGGAATGGAAAGCCACCGGTCCGACATATCGGGTCACGTTGCGCACGGTGATTCGCAACTCGTACCGAGGACATTACCGCCGTATGGTGCCCCAACTACTGGCCGCTTTGGAGTTTCGTTCCAACAACGACCGTCACCGGCCGGTCATGCAGGCGCTTGAACTGGTGAAACGCTTCGCGGATACCAAGGTGCATACCTTTCCGCCGGACGAAGTGGTGCCACTCGATGGTGTGGTGCGCGGGCTCTGACGTGATGCCGTGTTGGAGACCGATGCCGCCGGCCTCGAACGGGTCAACCGGATCACATACGAAATAGCCGTACTGGAGGCGTTGCGCGAACAGCTGCGATGCAAGGAAATCTGGGTGGTCGGCGCGAATCGCTACCGCAACCCTGACGAGGACTTGCCGGTCGATTTCGACCAAAATTGGGACGCCCACTACCAGGCACTCAATCTCCCGCTCGACCCGGAGCGCTTCATCACCGATCTACAGGCCGAGATGCGCATTCTCGAAAACGGACTGAAGAGCAACCGTTTCGTTCGCCTGAGCAGTAAGGGCGGCGGCTGGATCACGCTGACGCCGCTCGATGCGCAGCCCGAACCGACCAGCCTGTCGGCGCTCAAGGCCGAACTTAACGCCATCTGGCCGATGACCAGCTTGCTCGATATGGTCAAGGAAGCCGATCTGCGGCTGGGGTTCACTGAGGCTCTGAAAAGCCCGACGGCCTACGAAGCAATGGATCGCGGCGTATTACAACCCCGTTTGCTGCGGTGCCTCCACGGCATCGGTACCAATGCCGGCTTGCAACGCATGGCGAGCCAAGGCTCGGGCACGACAGCCAAGGAACTGGCCTATGTTCGCCGCCGCTACATCAGCGTCGATGCGCTACGCCGCGCTGTGGCCATTGTTGCCGACGGGACGCTGCGCGCCCGCAACCCGCTCGTCTGGGGTAGCGGCACCACCGCGTGTGCCGGCGACTCCAAGCATTTCGGGGCTTGGGATCAGAACCTTACGACGCAATGGCACGTCCGCTACGGCGGACGCGGCACTATGATCTATTGGCACGTCGAGCGTAATTCGCTGTGCATCCATTCCCAGCTCAAGTCGCCCTCATCGTCCGAGGTGGCATCGATGATCGAGGGCGTGATCCATCACTGCACCGAGATGGAAGTGGATCGACAATACGTCGATTCGCACGGCCAGAGCACGGTGGCCTTTGCCATGTGTCGGCTGCTCGGCTTTCAGTTGTTGCCACGACTGAAAGCAATCCATTCGCAGAAGCTGTATCGGCCGGAAACTGGTAAAGCCGAGGCCTATGCGAATCTGCAACAGATACTGACGCGCCCGATCAACTGGGCACTCGTGCGCCAGCAGTATGACCAGATGATCAAATATGCCTCGGCGCTGCGCTTGGGGACGGCCGAAACCGAAGCGATTATGCGCCGCTTCACCAAGAAGAACGTCCAGCACCCAACTTATAAGGTGTTCGCTGAACTCGGCAAAGCGGTCAAAACGATCTTTCTGTGCCGCTATCTGCACTCTGAATCGCTGCGTCGCGAGATTAACGAGGGGCTGAACGTGGTCGAACAATGGAACGGCGCCACGGACTTTGTGTTCTTCGCACGTCGCGGCGACATGGCCAGCAATCGCCGCGAAGATCACGAGGTCAGCATGCTCGCACTTCATCTGGTGCAAAACTGCATGGTCTATGTCAACACACTGATGATTCAGAAAGTGCTGGCCCAACCGCAGTGGCAAGGGCGGCTGACGCCGCGCGATTACGCCGCTTTAACGCCCTTGATATGGGAACACGTTAACCCCTACGGCCGGTTCGAACTCGATATGGATGACAGACTGGTGTTGCTTTAATTCAGATGGCGGCCGGTGACACGACTGTTGGGTTTACCCCTTCTGACGCGCCTGAAACGCGACATCACTTTCCCCTGCGCGCTGCTGGATCGCCGGGTCGGCCGGGATATAGCCTTCGCCGCCCAGAAACAGCAATAGAATCTTGGGCGTGTTGGGCATCGCCTCATTCAGACGTGCCAGGCTGTCGGTCGAGAACGTCTGCAGGATGACGCGGCCGCGAGAATACCCCACGCTCACATTGTCGCCCGAGTCAAAATCTTCGGGCGCCTGGCGGGCCTGCTTACCGATCCAGTCGTGGGTCTGAAGATAATCGGCCAGATCGGCTTCGATACCCGGGAACAGCGCCGGCGCCTTGGTTTCCAGATACAGGCCCGGCTGGTTGTCGCCGTCTTCGGCGATCTCGCGCAGCTCGTCGAGCGTGAGAATCTTCTGCCCGACATAGCTCGCTCGCGCGCGCTCGGGGAACGCGTCGTTGAACCAGCTGCCCGCATCCAGGCGTTTCAGCTCGGCCAGCGTGAACGTGTTGACCGGGTCGGCTGCACGTTCGGGAAAGATGGCCTCGATGTTCGTGGTGCGCCGCAGATCGGTATCGTGAATGGCGACCAGCACGCCGTCACGGGTGCGCTGTAGATCGGCTTCCAGGTAATCAGCGCCTTCGGCACGGGCTAATTCGAAAGCCGGCCGCGTTTCTTCGGGGGCGTGGAAAGAGTTACCCCGATGCGCGACGACGGCCGGATACGCTACCCCGTAACGATCGGCCAGCTGCTGGCCGATCGGCGCCGGCGTGTTGTCTGTATCGGCCTGGGTATTTAATTCGGCGTTATCCGAATCCGAACATCCCAGAACCGCGGCACAAAGCGCGCTGCCGATAAGCACCCGCGACCACCGCGATATCGCAATAGACATTGCCCACCTTTGGTATCGAATGTCCGGCGATCTTAGCCGATAGGATCGCTTCGCGCGTGACCGAGGGAGACAAGAGGCGTTATTTCAGCTCGCTATCCAGTTTTAAGACCCGATCGCCGTCGTCTTGCTCGATGAGATAGGCCGGATTGTCGTCTTCTCCGTGACGGGTGATCTCGCTGCCCTGTAGTTCCTTGGTCACACTTTCGGTATAGATCTGGACGATCTTGCCGCTGCCTTCTCCGCCGCCCCAATTCCATCGAGCGGTCTCACCGACCTGTCGTGCCATGTTGTGTCCTTTATTGCTTATTGGATGTATCACCCTCGGGGGCGGGCGCGGGCTTGGCTGTCATGTGGCTCTGAATCCTGCGGGTCAGCACCGGATCCTTCTGGGCCTGCTCGGCGATGGTGTTGTAGGTGGCCGGGGATAGATCGTGGGCCTCGACCGCGGCCACTAGGGCACGCTCCTGTTTTATGACCAGACGCTTGCGCTGGTCTGGCCTTGCCTCGGCCAGGCGCGGTTTCCACTCGGCTAGTGTGTCGGCCACATCGGCCTGCGCGGCCACGAACGCCTTGAGCTCGTCGGCGGTGTAGCGCGATGCATCGTCCGACTGCGCCTGCGCAGCCGCGGCGCTGAATAGGGCTGAGACCACGGCCAGGCCGAGTAGTCCGCGCCGTATTCTACGAACGCTAGCTGGCATAGGCGTCTAGCTGCTCGATGAGCTGATCTTGCGTGTTGGTGGCCGAGAACAGCCGGCGATAGTTGGCCTGCATCCACTGGCCGAGCGCCTGACCGTCACTCGCCGCAACAGCATCGTTGGTTTCGATCAGGCGGGCCAGGGTATCGATGTGCTCGCCGCCGCCGGCCGCGGCCTCGCGCTGGAGTGCAAGATGCTGGCTTTCGACGAATGCACGCGTGCGAGCGCTCTTGGCGCCCTCGGCGTCGCTCTTGGACAGATTTGTACTCGAGCGGCTGGATACCGATAAGCCGTGGGTCACGGTATGTACAGCGTCTGCCGTGGTGTTGGTGGTGCTTACGAGCGCGGAACAGCCGGTCAGGCCCAACAGGGCAAGACCCGCGGTACTCAGGGTGGTGCAAACATAAAGACGTGAAAGAATTCGGTTCATAGGGTGATGCGCAAACTGATGTAAGACATATCGGGCGACGGCTTGATGCCGAAGAGGCCGGCCTGGACAGCCGGCCCCGAGGCCGTAGCTTACGCGGTGTCGTCCATGATCTTGTCGAGGGTGATCGGCAAGTCACGAATACGCTTGCCGGTGGCGTGATAGATAGCGTTGGCCACGGCCGCCTGAACCCCGGTCAAGCCAATTTCGCCGATCCCGCGGGCGCCCAGCTCGTTCAAGTGATAGTCCGGGTGGTTCAACAAGATCACGTCCAGTGCGGGCATATCCGCGTTGACCGGCACCAGATACTCGGCATAGTTGTTGTTGACCGGGCGGGCCGTGCGCTCGTCGTATTCCGTGGCCTCGAACAATGCCGAGCCTAGCCCCATGACGATGGCGCCCTCGACTTGGTTGCGCGCCGTCGCATCGTTGATGATGGCCCCGGCGTCGATCGCGCTCACGACCCGCCGCACCTTGAGCTGCGCGGTATTGGGGTTCCAGCCGATCTCGACGAAGTTCACGCCGAACGAACCGTAGGCATAGCCGTCGTCAGGCGAGCCATCGGAATGGAAATCGCCAATGGCGTGGGGCAGCTTCAACGGCGTGAGGATATCGCCCGGTGCGGCTCGATCGCCTTGCCCGTTCTTAACGACGCCGGCCTCGAAGATCAGGTCGTCGGTCGGGGCACCGGCCATCGGCGCGCCGTCTTTGGCGGCATATTCGATGAGCTTGTCCGCGGCTGTCTTACAGGCGCCCACGATGGCGGGCAGGATCGATGCCGTGGCCCACGAGCCGCCAGAAATCTGGCCGTGCGGGAAGGTCGAGTCGCCGATGACGACATGAACGCGCTCGATATCGATACCCAAGGTGTCGGCGGCGGTTTGGGCAATGATCGTATATGTGCCGGTGCCGATATCCTGCGTGGCGCAATGCACGGTCGCCGAACCGTCCGGCCGTAGGATCACGCGGGCGTCGCAGGGGTTGCGCATGGCATCCCAGTTGCAGGCCGCGACACCCTGACCGATGAGCCAGTCGCCGTCGCGCATGGAGCCGATGGCTTTGTTGCGTTCTGCCCAGCCAAAGCGCTCGGCCGCGCGGTCGTAGCATTCCAGTATGTGGTTTGAAGACCACGGCTTGCCGTCGTTGGGATCGGTATCGGTGAAGTTCTTGCGGCGAAGCTCCAGCGGATCCATGTCCAGCTCGATGGCCAGCTCGTCCATGGCCGACTCCAGCGCGAACAGGCCCACGCCGGCGCCCGGCGCGCGCATGGACGTGGGCGTTCCGCGCGACACCACGGCCGTGCTGTGTGATACGCGCAACGCGTCCGAGGCATAGAGACTGGAGGTGGCACCACCGCAGTCCTCGACGAAGGTATTGATCGACGACGTGCTGTTGATCGAATCGTGGATGATCGAGGTCAGCGTGCCGTCGGCCTTCGCCCCCAGTTGCATATGTTGCGACGTCTCGGCCCGATGCCCCGAGGTCGTGAACATGTTTTGGCGCGGCAGCATAAACTGTACGGGCCGGCCCAGCTCGCGCGCCGCGGCACAGGTCGCCAGGCTGTGCGGCCAGAGCCATAGCTTGCCGCCAAAGCCCGACCCGATGAAATCGGCGTGCACCTCGATCTGGCTCGGGTCCAGGTCGAAGTTCTTGGCCAGCGTGTTGCGGGCAAAAATCACGCCCTGCGTGGACTCGTGCACGATCAGTCGCCCGTCGACCCAGCGGGCCGTGGTCGCGTGCATCTCCATGGGATTATGGGTTTCGACCGGCGTGGTGTAGGTCGCATCAATCTTGACGTCGGCGCCGGCATAGGCGCTGTCGGCGTCACCGCGCTCGGTGCGGTTGGCTTCTGTCTCGCCGGCCTCGCGGCCCATGGCCAGGTTGGCTGCCGCCGAGGCCGCGTCATAGCTGACCTTCACCCGATACGCTGCATCGCGTGCGTGCTCGAAGGTGTCGGCCACCACAAGAGCCACGAACTGCCCGGCATAGTGAACCTCGTCATCCTCGAAGGGCGTACGCAGTTCGTCGACCATGTTTTCCTCGGGAAAACTGGCGGGCGAGCGGTGCAACTTGGGGAAATTGTCGTGATGGAAGATCTCGATCACGCCTGGCATCTCGTCGGCCACGCTCGTGTCGATCGATACGATGCGACCGCGGGCAATCGTGCTGTAGACGCCGTAGGCATGCGTCATGCCCTCGGGATGGACGTCGGCGGCGTAGCGCGCGCGACCGGTCAGCTTGTCGATGCCTTCGACGCGTGCGACGGCGCTGCCAATGGTTGTCTCACTCATGCCAGTGCTCCTTGCCCGGCGCGGGCCGCGGCGTCTTTGATCGCCTGGACGATCGCCTTGCGGGCCAGCGGAATCTTGAAAGCGTTGTGCTTGAACGGTGTGGCGCCTTCCATGGCGCGGCGCGCAACGGCCTCGAAGGCTGCCATGTCGTCAACGGCCGCCCCGATCAGTTCGGCCTCTGCCTCCTGGCAGCGCCAGGGCTTGGTGCCTACGCCGCCCAGCGCCAGTCGGGCCTCGCGGATACGATCGCCGTCCAGCGCTACGATGGCCGCACAGGACGCCAGCGCGAACTGATAAGACGAGCGGTCTCGCAGTTTGATGTACGTAGAGCCCGCATCCCGCATCGGCGCGTCGAGCGTGACATGGGTGATCAGCTCGTCGTCTTCCAGAGCATGCTCGATTTGCGGGGTATCGCCGGGCATCTTGTGGAAATCGCCGAAGGCGATCTCGCGCCGACCGTTTGGCCCCTGTACCTCGACGGTTGCGCCGATAGCAGCCATGGCCACGCACATATCGGAGGGATGCACGGCGATGCAGTGCTCGGACGTGCCAAGCACCGCGAACACTTCTCGGTTATGGCCGTCGATGGCCGAACAGCCCGAGCCGGGCTCACGCTTATTGCAGGGCGAGATACCGTCGCGGAAATACGAGCAGCGCACCCGCTGCATGACGTTACCGGCGGTGGTGGCGCGGTTACGAAGCTGGCGTGACGCGCCTTGCAGCAACGCTTCAGAGAGCACCTTGTAATCACGCACGACGCGCTCATTGTAGGCCAGAGCCGTGTTGCGCACGGTGGCGCCGACCCGGAGCCGGCCGTCATCAACGGGCTCGATGTCCGAAAGCGCCAGGCGGTTCACATCCACCATGCGCTCGGGTTGCATGACATCGAGCTTGACCAGATCGATCAGCGTGGTGCCGCCGGCCAGGTAGGCCGAGCGCTGGCCGGCATGGGCGGCCAGCGCGGCATCGGTATCGGTGGCGCGTTTATAGTCGAATTGTCGCATCGTTATCCTGGCGCGCTAGCCGCGGTTGTCGTGGGTGGATCGCGCGGATTGCACGGCCGCTACGATGTTCTTGTACGCCCCGCAGCGACAGATATTGCCGCTCATGGCCTCGGCGATATCGGCATCGGAGGTGCCGACGTTGTGATTGGTCAAAAGCTCGGTGGCAGAGACCATCTGGCCCGGCGTGCAATAGCCGCACTGAAAGGCGTCGTTGTCCAGAAAGGCCTGCTGTATGGGCGACAGCGTCTGGTTGTCGTCAGGGCCGTCGGCCAGCCCTTCGACGGTGGTAATGTCATCGCCGTCGTGCACCACGGCCAGCGACAGGCAAGAATTCACGGCCTCGCCGTTGACGAGTACCGTGCATGCACCGCACTGACCGTGATCGCAGCCTTTCTTGGTGCCCGTCAGGTCCAGCCGGTTGCGAAGCGCATCCAGCAGTACGACGTTGGGCGGCACATCGAGCTGGGTCATTTGGCCGTTGATGCGCAGATTGATCGAGACATCCACGGGCTGTTGGGTCGAGTCCTTCATGAGCGGACCTCATCGTGGGTTAGGTTTCGCTGCCAATGTCGCGCATTCATGGCATAGCCACAAGTGGTGTTTTTGCGGATAGCGCGGGCACACGCGGCTTCGCGCCGACGATCGCGCCGGGCTAAACTATATCTGACAACGATTTGATGACCTGCACGGCTTGCGTCACGCGTGTCTCGAGATCCCCGGCCAGGCAGGTATAGGCCAGGCCGCGTTGATCAAGCGCATCGCGAAACCGCTCGTGGACCTGCCGGCGTGGCCCGGGTTCGGGAAAGCCGCGCTGGGCATCGGCCTGCCAGATGATGTCGATGTCACACAATAGATAGTGGGTGGTACGGCGGGCCTGGATATCAGCCGTTTCACGCACCCAGTCAAGGCCGTAACCGGCAAAGAGCAGATCCACCCAGACCTGATGGCTGAGCAGGTCGGTATCGTGGATGACGCAGGCCGGCGACGCGCGGCCCACACCCGCCCGCGCCGCGGCCATGATTTCTAGCTGGCCGGCTGCAATGCGCGATAGATGCTCGGCGCGGATATCGCCGTCGACCTGGTGCCAAAACGTGCGCACGTATTCGACCGACCATGGACACGCCAGCCGATGTGCGAGCGCCCGGGCCAGCGTGGTCTTGCCCGTGCACTCGGTGCCAAAGACCACGATCCGCATGTCTATGCCTGCTCCAGGGAACGGGCGCGATCGGCCTGCCAGCGCCAGAAACCGGTGAACGAGAGCACCAGATAAAGACCGTAGAGACCCACGAACCAGTACAAGCCGATCGCAGCATACACGCCGATGCCCGCGATATTGACCGCCATCCAGCCGATCCAGGCTTCAAGCTTTTTGTGGGCTTCCAGCCACTGGGCTATGACGCCGAAGCTCGCGATGAACGCATCGCGCCACGGCATGGGGTCGCCGATTTCAACTAACAACGCGCCCCATATCGCGGTGATCAACAGGCCGCCGAGCACGAGCGTGGCGCGATGTCCGCCGGCCAGGGTCGTGACCGGCAGCCGCGTGCGATCACCCGGGTGCGTCCAGCACCACCAGCCGTAGGCCAGGGCCACGAAATACACGGCCTGCAGCGTCATATCGGCAAACAGGCCGTGGCGCGCGAAGATGATGCCCGTGAGCACGACCTGCACCATGCCGATCGGAAAATTGGTGATTCGTTGCCGGGTGGCCAGCCACACCGCCGTCAGGCCGAGCAGGGTCGCAACCTGTTCGATCCAGGATGCGCCGAGCAGGCCTTGCCAGATGGTTTCCAACGTGTTCAAGAGGGGGCCCGCGCGATGTGATTCCGGGCTCGGCAGGGCAGCGAGAGATCTGACGGCATAGAGCGATCAATCAGTCGAAGACAAAAACGAGCGGCACGATACCGCGATAGTCATGCCCCGTGGCAGGGCCGTATCGCGGCTGTTTACGCAACGAGCCGGAATCGGTTTCAGATCGCAGCGACGAATACACGATCCGGGGTCGCACAAAACCTCAACAGGCCCTAGCATTGTGTCTTCGCCCCAGCTTGCGAAACGACATGGGCCAGCAGACAGATACGATCGTTCTCGGGGCCGGCATGGTCGGTGTGTCTATCGCCTGTCATCTGGCGCTTCGCGGGCGCCGGGTCAGCCTGATCGACCGACGCGCACCGGGCCGCGAAACCTCGTTCGGCAACGCCGGGCTGATCCAGCGGGAAGCCGTGGAGCCGCATCCGTTTCCGAGAGACTTCGGCAATATCTGGCGTGTGTTGCCCAACAAGAGCGTGGATATTCGCTATCGCGCCGGGGCCATGCTGTCGGAGGCCAGTCCGCTCTGGCAGTACTGGCGATACTCCGCGCCCGAGTCGTTCGCGCGCATCGTTCCGGAATATGCCTCGCTGATTGCGCACTGCACCCGGGAACATGAAGCGCTGTTCCAGCCGGCCGGGGCCGAGCACCTGATCCGCCGCGATGGCTGGCTGCAGGTGTTTCGAACCGCCGACGCGTTCGAGGCCTTTCTGGACAAAGCCCGCGATTTCGACACCCGATTCGGCGTTAAGCATGCGCGCGTCGATCGTGAACAGCTGCGCGCGATGGAGCCGGGCCTGGGTGAGGGCGTATGCGGCGCCATTCACTGGACCAATACCTGGTCGGTGACCGATCCGGGCGGGCTGGTCCAGGCGTATGCCGATTATTTCGTCTCGCTCGGCGGCACGATTGTCCAGGCCGAAGCCACTGACATCACTAATGACGGCGCCGAGCGTCAGCGCTGGCGTGTGCATACCGAGCAAGGCATGCACAGTGCTGCCGAGCTGGTCTTGGCTACCGGGCCCTGGTCGCCCGAATGGCTGGGCCGGCTAGGCTACGACCTGCCCATGTTCGTGATGCGCGGTTATCACATGCACTACGACGCAGCTAACGGGGTCACGTTGAACTATGCGCTCATGGATTCCGAAAAAGGCTATCTGCTAACGCCGAAGAAAGCCGGCGTGCGGCTGACCACCGGCGCCGAGCTGAACACCATCGACGCGCCGCCGCGGCTCGGCCAGCTGGAAGCCGCCGAGCGCGAGGCGCGTGATTTCTTTGCCCTGGGTGCACGGCGGGAGGCCACGCCCTGGAAAGGCGCGCGGCCGTGTCTGGCGGATATGAAGCCCGTGATCGGCCCGGCGCACGCACATGACGGGCTCTGGTTTGCGTTCGGCCACGGGCATCAAGGTTTCACGCTGGGGCCGGCCACCGGCCGGCTGATCGGCCAGATGATGGACGGCGAGGCCCCGATGGTGGACATGCAGCCGTTTCGCTCCGATCGGTTTTAAGGCTCGCTGCGGGCGCGTATGACGCGGCCGCAGACGCCAACTTCGCGGCGAAACCACGGCGTTTTGCGTTAGACTAACGTACTAGGGCCTGTTGAGGTTTCATACGAGTCCGCGCCAAGCGCTCCCTGAGAATTCACTAGGGGCGGCAAGACGAGGCGTAGTGCGCGCCGCGCAGTCATTCTGCGCAAGCGTGCTAGAACGCTGGATTGCCGACGTATCGTTAATTTATGGGCGCTTGTCCCGAAGGGTTGGGCCGCCCATAGAACATTTACTAGGGGCGCCCTGCGGCGTTGCGAGTCTTGATCGTGGCAC
>MDSW01026759.1_pt1 | contig 11231 bp, 11 predicted proteins | sample 811171 | NCBI WGS metagenome assembly MDSW01 (sample SAMN05326641, study PRJNA326480) | marine metagenome | isolation source: seawater | place: Atlantic Ocean: North West | collected 2012
AAGCATCTGCCACTGAGCTAATGCCCTCAATATCTGTTCTTCTAGACCACATTTCTATCAACCCTTTTTCTTCTGGAGTATTTCCGAATAATGATGGTTTAGGTTTAATAGCTTCAAAATATCTACATATTGCAATGCTCTCTGTAATTACAGTCCCATCATCTAATACTAATGAGGGAACGCCTCCTTTAGGGTTTATAGATAGATATTCTTCTTTTCTGTTTTCTCCATTCCTAACATCTACTTGAACTGTCTCTACGTTGATATCTTTTTCAGATAAAAACATTTGAACTCGTAATGGATTTGGAGCTATTTTATATTCATATATTTTCATAGTAAGACTTTTCCTATTAATTAAATAATTTTTTATAATACACAAAATTTAACTTTTATACAGGTAAAAATTACTCTGAGTTTTAGTCTATAATTTCATATATATATTAATTAATTATTATTTATAATTATTATTTTTGGAGATAGTGTTATGTTTAATTATAAAAGTTTATTAGTTTCATTAACCTTGTGTATCTTTTTTATTTCTCCAGGAATCGCTGCAGAAAAAGCTGTAGGCTATTTTGGATGGTTTGGAGTTGGAAAAACTTATACATTAGGAACAAGTTTATTTTGGGCCGGAGAATTTTCAGGGTCTTTTCAAAGTGCAGATAAAGGTTTGTTTCATAAGGCAAGCGTTAGATGCCCAGCATCACAAAGGGTAAATTTATCTACTGGTATGGCATCTGCTAATGGTGTTTGTATAATCAAAGATGTAGATGGTGACGAAGCATATTTAGATTGGAATCTTCCTAATTGGAAATTGGGAGAGGCCGGAAGGGGCACTTACAGTTACACAGGAGGTACTGGTAAATATGAAAACCTTTCTGGTGATGGAGGGTATTTTTATGGTCATACTATAACTTTATGGGATGATGGTACAGCTGGTGGCTATTCAGTTTGGAATCGAGAGCCATAGGAAATATAATACACTGCCTATTAAATTACTAGGCAGTGTATAAAATTACAATTACAGGAGATATAAAATGATAACTATGATGTTACAATTTAAGTATACACCCGATGCTATGAAATCAATTTTACTAAGTGGTGAAGATAGATCAGAAGCTATAAAAAAAATGATAGAACCTCTAGGAGGTAATTTGATTTGTACCTATGGTATGCAGGGCCAAGATTATCATATGATGATGATTGCGGAGTTTCCATCAATGAAAGAATACATTGCAGTTGCCGCAAAAGGAATATTTTTAGGAGGAGCTATTGCAGACTATAAAGCAATTCAACTGATACCCTCTAATATTTTAAAAGACGCTTCTGAACTTATAAATGGTATAGAATATAGTCCTCCATCTTAAATTTAATTAATAAGATTTAGGCAATCCTAGAGCGTGCTCTGCAAGATAGCATAAAACTAATTGCTGACTTATAGGAGCGAGATAGGGAATCATCATTTCTCTAAAGAGTCTTTCAACATGATATTCTTTTGCGTAACCCATGCCCCCATGTGTTGCAATTGCATGTTTGCATACTTCTACTCCAAATTCAGCTGCTAGATATTTAGCTGCGTTAGCTTCTAATCCACAGGGTAAATTTTGATCATATTTAGCTGCTGCATTTAGGAACATTAATTTGGTTGCTTTCAGTTTAGCCCAACCATCAGCCAATGGATGTTGAATGCTTTGATTTTGTCCAATAAGTCTTTCAAATACTACTCTTTCATTAGCATATTTAACTGCTCTATCAAGAGCATTTTTGGCAATACCATATGCTTCTGCTGCAAGAAGAATTCTCTCAGGGTTTAAGCTATGAAGAATGTATGCAAAACCTTTTCCTTCTTCTCCAATTAAGTCTTCTTTAGGAACCTCTAAATTATCGATAAAGAGTTCATTTGTATCAACCGCAGCTCTACCCATTTTATCAATAACTCTTGCTTCTATTACTTGTTTATTAAAATTTGTAAAAAATAAACTTAGTCCTTTAGTAGGATTTTTTTTATCTCTATCTGATGTTCTTGCAAGTATCATTATTTTATCACTAATTTGAGCTGTTGAAGTCCATAGTTTTCTTCCGTTAATAATATATTTATCATCTTTCAAAACTGCTTTAGTTTTAAGACGAGTAGTATCTAAACCGGTGTCTGCCTCTGTAACAGCAAAACACATTTTGGTCTTACCGTTAATTATATCTGGAAGCCAATTATCTTTTTGATTTTCTGTTCCATATTTAACTAATGAACTAGGACCAAATATGTTCATATGTATGGAAGATGCAGCGGTCATTCCTCCTTTTTTAGCAATTGTCATCATCATCAATGCTGCTTCAGTTACTCCTAAATTACTTCCTCCATACTTTAATGGCATAGCTATTCCTAACCAACCACCGTCTGCAATTTTTTTTACAAATTCTTCAGGAAATTTTGACTTTTTGTCTGCCTCAAGCCAATAATTATCATCGAATTCATTTATTGTATTTTCTATTGCATTAATTAATTCATTTTGTTCATCAGAAAGTGAAAAATCCATTAACTTATCCTATTATTTCTTTAAACTCATTTCCCAAAAATTAATTTCTAATTTTGTAGCCAATAAAAATTTTTTTTCCAAATCAGGCCAAGATTTATGATTTTTATAATTTTTTCCAAGTCTATTGTTTATAGACGCATCCAACATTTCACCAATTTTAATACACAATCTTTGATAGTCTTTTCCTGAATATACATCTATCCAATCTTTATATTTATTTCTAGGTTTTGAATCCTTTATTAATCTTTGACCAATTTCCCCATACCCAAATATACAAGGACTTAATGAGACTAATAAATCTAAATATCCTCCGGTGTATCCGGCTTCTAAAACAAATCTCGTATAAGATAAATTATTAATTTTTTCTTCCGCATGATATAATTGTTTTTCACTGATTCCCTCTTTTAAGCAAGTTTTTACATGTAATTGAATTTCTTCATTTACTAATGTATTAACTGTATTAGCTGCTAATTTCATTTCATTTAATGAATTAGATTTTACTATTAATAATGCCCAGGCACGAGAAAAATGTATTAAAAAGATATAATCTTGAATTAAATAATTGATAAAAAGCTTTTTATTTAAGGTCCCTAAAGCCAACTTTTGGACAAATTTATGATGTGTATAATCATGCCAATATTTTTTTGTAGATTTTTTTAGTAAATTAAATGTTTTTCCGTATTGATTTGGTATCATCTTAAGTTATGCTCTTATTTATTTTAATTATTTAGTTAATTGATTATAATTTAATTTCAAATTTTTTAAAGGTATACAATTTTTATGTTGAGAATATTTTTAATATTTATTTTTTATTTATATTGTTTCACTCTAAAATCCGGTCCTCTGGATATAGAAGATATAAAAAATAAATGTCTTGATGAATTTAAAATAGAAAATAGCGAGGAATATACAAAGTGCATTAAAGAGGAAGTTAATAATAATTTATATAATGATTCTCATGCTGAATAATAGTTAATTATATTGAGAATAATAAATAAATTAAATATAATTAATTTTTACATTAAGGAAGTGATAGATGGAAAGTACAGTAGAAGCAAAATTAAAATTTATTGTTCCTCAAGATACAAAACCTTATTTTGAAAGTTCTGCTTTAACAGGACATTTGCCAAAAATTCATTTTAAAACAGAATATAAAACAGTAGTTGTTAAAGACATAAGAAAGAATCTGAATAAAAATAGTTATATTTTAGATGAAAACGGTTTTGAATTTCATAATTTTAAGTCTCAGGTTAGAAATTTTTATGATCATAATGAAGTCATTGAAGTTTATGAAAATGAGTTAAAAGATTTTTTAACAAAAAGGTTTTTAGCAAAAGAAGTTTTTGTATTTGATTATACACGTAGGTCAGACAATGAAAATGGCGCAAATAATCCAGATGGACTTAGAAAGCCAGCAGATAGAGTCCATGCTGATTATACGGAAAAATCTGGTCCACAAAGGGCTAAAGATGTAATGGGAGTTGAAAAGTTTAATAATTTAAAAAGTAATGGAAAAAGAATTATACAACTTAATGTTTGGAAACCTATTAATGGACCAGTAAAAAGGTCACCAATTGCTTTTGCTGATGCTTCTTCAATACTTCGCTCAGATTTGGTGGCTACAGATCAACTATTTCCTGATAGAACGGGAGAAATTTATCATATTGCACATTCAGATAAACAGAATTGGTGTTGGCTATCAAATATGACTGATGATGAAATCCTATTGCTCAAAGGATGGGATAGTTTAGATGACGGCAGAGCTAAATATACTCCACATGGAGCATTTGATTTACCTTATCAGAAGGAAAGTGATCCTGCTAGGGAGAGTATAGAAGCAAGAGTTTTTTTAGTATTATAGGGAATATTTTATGATTATTAATGATGTTTCTCTTATTAAATATAAGGGAAAAATGTCTGTTGAAGGTTTAATGTGGGAAGATAGACTTGCGAGCCCTTTAGATATATATCCACAATATTCAAATGCTATTGATGCTGTTCCAGATTTTGTACAAAGTAAGAATGGGATATTAGATTTAGATCAGATATACTTACATATTGTTACCGATGAGGGAGAAACAGGTTTAGCAGGACCAATAAGTAATAGTGTTGCTTATATTATTGAAAATCAATTAAAACCAATTTTGTTAGGTAAGGATGCGTTTGCTACAGAATTAATTTGGGATCAGATGTATAGGAGATTAATTCATGGCAGACAAGGTGAGCCTATTTGGGCAATGAGTTTTATAGATTGCGCTTTATGGGATTTAAAAGGAAAAGTTTTAAATAAACCAGTATATTCGTTACTTGGGGGGCCAAATGTAGATGAAATCCCAGCTTATGCAAGTATGTTAGGTTATAATGTTACCGATATGAAATTAGTGAAAAAAAGAGCATTAGAATATCAATCAAAAGGATTTAAAGCACAGAAGTGGTTTTTTCGTTACGGCCCTAAAAAAGGTAAAGAGGGTTTAATACAAAATATAGAATTAGTAAAAACATTAAGAGATACTTTAGGTAATAATTATGAATTAATGTTTGATTGTTGGCAAAGTATGGATGTGCCATATGTAATTGAGTTAGCGGATGCTATAAAAAAATATAATCCAAAATGGATAGAAGAATGTGTTATGCCTGATAGAATTGATAGTTATGTAAGAATTAAAGATAAAATATCAATTCCTATGGCTGGCGCTGAGCATCATTATACTCGTTGGGGTATGAAGCAATTTATAGAAAAAAATGCTTTAGATATTATTCAGGCAGATCCTTTATGGTGTGGAGGCATATCTGAAATGATGAAAATTAGCGCTTTAACTTCTACATATGACCTGATTTTAATACCGCATGCGGGAGCTATGCATTCAGGTGTTCATTTTTCTTTTTCTCAATCTCCTGCACACACGCCTTATGTGGAATATTTAGTTAAATGGATGCCAATTCTTCAATATTTTACAAAAGATCCTATTATACCCATAAAAGGAAATATATTTTTACCAAAAAAATCGGTGGGTTTAGGTTTAGAAATTGATAAGAATAAAATTTTAGATAAATTAAAACTATTTAAGGAATAATATTATATGAGCGATAACAATTATGTTCAAAGAAGGCGAAGTTTTATATTTTGTCCGGGTAATAAACCTGAACTTTTAACTAAAGCATTAAATTCAGGTGCGGATATGGTATGCGTAGATTTAGAAGATGCAATTATACCACAACACAAGGATATATCGAGATCAAAGACCTTAGAAGCCTTTAAGACAGCTTCCGTTCCGAAAGGTATAGAAACTTTAATAAGGATAAATGATATTAATAGTGAAGATGGATTTAAAGATATTGAGGCACTTTCTAGTGCAAGTAATTTACCTTCAGGATTAATGTTGCCAAAAATTAAAACTGCGGAGGAAATACAAAAATTAAATAATAGGTTCATAGATGCAAATATAAATATAAATTTACATGTTATAATAGAAACTAATCAAGGATTGAAAAATGTTTGGGAAATTGCTCATTCGTGTTCTTCAATTAAATCGCTTTTATTTGGTGGGGTAGATATGAGTGCTGATCTTGGTTGTTTAGGAGATTGGACTTCTTTATTGTATGCAAGATCTAGAGTAGTTCATGCAGCGGCAGGTGCAGGTATAGACTCTATAGATGTTCCTTTTTTGGATTTAGATAATATGGAAGGGTTGAGAGAAGAAGCCTTACTATCTAAAAATTTAGGATTTTCTGGAAAAGGATCTATTCATCCAAAACAAATAGAAGTACTAAATAGTATTTTTACTCCCTCTGATGCTGAAGTTAGTTATGCTAAAAAGATAATCAAAGCTTTTGAAGAAGCAAGTGATGGTTTGGTAGTAGTTGATGGCAAATTAATTGAGAAGCCTGTATTAAGGACAGCTTTAAAAATACTGGCAAATAGTAAAAATTAATTTTTTAATTTTTCTAAGAAGCTTTTAACTCTTTCTTTAACTTCAGGTATTTCATAAGCGGTATCAGCTTCGTACTTTAATCCTTCCTTCAGCCCTTTATTCTGTGCAGTAGAATAAAGGTCTTTATAAGCTTTTATAGAGTTTGGGCTATTATTTGAAATTTTAAGCGCAATATCATAAACATTTTTATTTAATGATTCTAATGGAAAGCTTTCTAGGGCTAAACCTAATTCTTTTGCTTCTAAACCCGAAATAGTTTTTGCTGTAAATGAAAGTTCTTTAGCTCTCATATTTCCAATGTATTTTGGTAGTCTCTGCGTCAAACCCCAAGAAGGTCTAAAGCCTAGCACCGCATGAGTGTCTCCAATTTTGGCTTCATTAGCTACATAAATAAGATCTGCAGATAACGCTAATTCTAAACCGCCTGTAAAGCAGAAACCATTTATTTTAGATATAACTGCCTTTGGAGAATCATATAATAACTTGATAACTTCATTTGCATGAATATCTAATTTTTCTCCGACTCCTCCACTAGATACATCAGTTCCATTTGCCTCAAGTTCTCTTAAATCTACACCAGCAGAAAAAGCTCTACCTGCTCCTGTAAGAATAATAACATTAGTATTTTTATTATTATTGATATCCTGTACAGCTTGTTTTAACTCTACCAATAAATCCACTGTAATTGCATTCATTCTCTCTGGTCTATTTAGAGTAATTTCTGCAATTTTATTTTCTTCAAGAACTTTTATATAACTATACATTTTGATTCCTTGCTTTAACTAACTTGTTTTTCGTGTCCTTCCCAGAAAGGTTCTCTTAAAGTGGTTTTTAAAATTTTTCCAGCTCCTGATAGTGGCATTGGATCATCTCTAAAAGATACAGACTTAGGACATTTAAATCCTGCTATCAGGTTTTTACTATGAGCAATCACATCTTCTTCATTAATACTACTATCAGGATCTTTTCTTACTATAGCATGAACAGCTTCACCCCATTCTGAATTAGGAATTCCAATTACAGCACATTCTATAACACCTTCAAGCTGATAAATTGCATTTTCTACTTCTGCTGAATAAATATTTTCACCACCAGAAATTATCATATCTTTAACTCTGTCCACAATATATACATAACCATCTTCATTCATATAACCGCCATCACCTGTATGCATCCATCCGTTTAGTAGTGCTTTTTCAGTTAATTCTTTTTGTCTCCAATAACCAAGCATAACATTTGGGCCTCTTGCAGCTACTTCACCTACTTCACCTCTTGGCACTTCATTATCATTTTCATCTATTATTTTTACTTCTACTCCTGGAACAGCAACTCCTGTGGATTTAAATAAATTTGCTTTAGGCCCTTCAAAAACATGACAATCAGGACCTGCTGCTGTAATGAGTGGAGCACATTCTGTCATTCCATATGCGTGTGTGAATTTGCATTCCGGAATAACTTCCATAGCTTTTATTATAACTGATTCAGGCATAGGGGAAGCCCCATAAGTAATCTGTCTTAACGATGACAAATCATATTTATTTATATCAGGATGATGCACAAGCATATTTATCATAGTTGGTACTAATAGAGTGTCAGTAATTTTATAATCTTGAACACTTTTTAATACTCCTTCAGGTGTGTATGAAGGAATAAAATAATGCTGACCAGCAATATGAGTTATAGCAATGGCTCCAGTAACATCTGCAATATGGAACATAGGCGCAGCGTGTATCCATCTTGCATCATTTGGAAGATTTAAGGCTGTAATGGTATTAAAAGAATTTGATACTAAATTTGTATGACTTAGCATAACTCCTTTAGATCTTCCGGTAGTGCCTCCAGTATAAAATAATCCAGCTATATCATCTTTTGATCTTAAGGCATCTTCTATATCATTAGCATCTAATAGAATTTTTTCATAACTATGCATATTTTTAGGACATTCATCGTCTGACATATATACGATTTCTTTAACTGAAGGAATTTTACCTTCAGATCTTGATTTTTCTATAACTGGAGCAAAAACTTTATCAACAAATAAAAGAGAGCTTTCACTATCGTTTAACCAGAACTCTATTTCAGGCGGTGCCAGTCTTGTGTTAATTGGTACAAAAATTCCACCTGCCCAAACTGCAGCATATAATGCTTCAAAATATCTATCACTATTTAAAGATAGTATTGCTGATCTATCATTATCTTTAAAGCCAAGTTTTTGCATTGCTCCAGCTAATTTTTTAATTCTTTCTAATGATTCTGACCATGTTCTTATTCTATCATGATCTTGAGTAGCTATTTCATTAGCTCTTATTTGAACAGCTCTTTTTAGTGCTTGGGTTAAGTACAATTTTAAATCTCCCTCCTTAAAATATTTTATGATAATAGAGAAATATTAAGAAAAATAAATATAAACTTTATAAAATAATTTTGTTAACTTGAAATTTTTTTATTTCCTTAGGTGAATAGCCTAATTCTTTTAAAATTTCAACATTATGTTCCCCTAGTTTAGGTGCTTTATTAGCTTTTTTTCTACGAACATTTTTAATATTTATAGGAGGAGCAACAACTTTAAGGTTCTTAATAATTTCTCCTTTAATTGGCATAAACATATCATTCATTATAGCCTGTTTATCATGTATAGTTTCTTCAATCTTATTTATTTTTGTAAAAATAATACCAGTTTTGAGTAACTTTTCTTTAATTTCTGGAAAAGTATATTTTTTAAATGCTTTCTGTAATTCTATCTTAAGAAGTTTTCTATTTATTTGTCTTTTATCTTCTGTGTTAAAATTATTATCATTGTTTAAATGTTCTATATTTAATTTATTTAATAAAGTATTCCAATATTTTTCCTCATTTGTTAGTAACATAAAAAATTTAGAGTTATCTCTTAAAAGATATATATTTCTTAAAGCACTGAGATTGTCCCAATAAAAAGTATTAATTGGTTCATGACCTGAAAGAATAGCTTGAACTAACATGGCATTAGACCATATTCCATTTGCTAGAAGTGAAGTGGAAACAGTTGTTCCTTCTCCAGTTTTTTCTCTATTTATAAGAGCTAATAAAATAGAGGTGAATAAAGATAATCCAGTTGGATGATCGCCCCCTCCAGGAATGGGGAAAGGTGGATGATCATCTGCATTATTTGTTTTAGACCACTCCATAAGACCTGACCTTGCGTAGTAAGCAGTTGCATCGAATGCTGTTCTTTTAGAGTCCGGACCTTTTTCTCCATAGGCTGTTAGTGAAGCATATATAATTTTTTTATTCATTTTTCTAATTTTACTTTCATCTAAACCTAATTTTTTTCTCGGTTCTCCTGGCATATTTGTGATTAAAACATCTGATTCTTTAACCAATTTTTTTAAAATAATTTGACCTTCTTCAGTCTTTAAATCAATTGAGAGGCTTCTTTTGTTCCTATTTTCTAAAATAAATGCCCAATCCATTTCGCTTTCTGGCCAGACATGACCTCCTTTGACCGCATCTCTATAAGTATCGCCTGTATGTGATTCAATTTTTATTACTTCTGCTCCATAGTCAGTCATTAGAGCACTTACTAGTGGTGCTGCAATGTAACTGGCCGCATCTAATACTTTTATTCCTTTTAATGGTAAGTTTTTCAAATTTTTGTGTTTCATAGTAATTAAATAATGTAAAATGACATTTTAATAAAGTATTATAAGAATTGAAACATAAAAATAATATTTAGGCGTAAAATGAATGTAAATTCAGATAAAATATTTGAGAATTCACAAGATTTATTAGCATTATTATCTGAAGCTGATATAGCTACTTTAACTTTAGTGCTTTCACAATTAACAAATTCTTCCAAATATTTAAATATAATACGTCCGTATGTTAAAGGAGCCTTTGATTATTCGGTAAAGGTTCCAGAAGAAATTGCCAATACAATTAGAAAAGAATTAACTAAATATATTATTAAAAACAATAATAAAAACAATAATTTACCAAATTTAAGTGATAATTTTTTAAAAGAATTAATGAGTGTGGGAGTTGGAGAAAATGTTCCTGATGAATACGTGCCAATGATGAAAGAAGAATTATCCATAAACGGGAATGTTTTGAGAGATTTAAACGTTGAAAAAATTAAAAACAATAAAAATATAAATAATATTAACGTTATTATAATAGGGGCAGGTTTATGTGGTATTTTAGCGGGCATAAAACTTTTACAAGCTAATATTCCTTTTAAAATTATAGAAAAAAATAATTCTATAGGTGGCACATGGTTTGAAAATTCCTATCCTGGCTGCGGTGTTGACACTCCAAATCATGTTTATGCTTATTCTTTTGAACCTTCTTTTCATTGGAACGAATTTTATTCGAAGAGGGATTCTATATATGAGTATTTAAAGTTTTGTACGAATAAATATAACTTATCTAAACATATAGAATTTAATACATCAGTTAAAAGTGCTGTATTTAATGAAGAAAAAGGTATTTGGGAAACCATTGTTGAAAAAAATGGTTCACAATATACTCTTGAAGCATCAATAATTATAAGTGCAGTAGGTCAATTAAATAGACCAAGTATTCCACGAATATCTGGTATAGAAAATTTTAAAAATCCAATTATTCATACAGCAGCTTGGGATCATGATTATAATTTTAAAGATAAAAATATAGCCTTGATTGGGACAGGTGCAAGTTCGATGCAGGTTGCTCCTGAATTAGCAAAAATTGCAAAAAAATTAACTATTTTTCAAAGAACTCCCCATTGGGTTATCGCTAATCCTAATTA
>MDSW01158965.1_pt1 | contig 11231 bp, 8 predicted proteins | sample 811171 | NCBI WGS metagenome assembly MDSW01 (sample SAMN05326641, study PRJNA326480) | marine metagenome | isolation source: seawater | place: Atlantic Ocean: North West | collected 2012
CAGGTTTCTTGGCCAGGTTTTGATCCCATGTACAATTCATTTCCTGCCGGTCCAGATGATCGAGTTAGCTACTATGGAATTACCGGTGTACCTAACACTTCTCTTCAGGGTGGAGCGCCAGGATCTTCAGGAACCGTGGTAACTGCTGCAACTTTAGCAAATGTTGCTGCAATGACCACTCCTTACCAAATAACTGCAACCCAAACTTGGAATGCAGATTGGTCGATAACCCTGGACATCGATGTAACCAATACGTCAGGTGCTTCTGTATCAGATGCAGACAAAATTTACGTTGCAATGATCGAGAATCACGTTACTTATCCAAGTGCTCCGGGATCAAATGGAGAAACTGAATTTGAATACGTGATGAGAGAAATGTACAATGCATCGACAGGTGCTGCTGGTGCAAGCACAGGTGCTGCGCTCGGAGCAATCGCTGCTGGTGCGACCGAGTCATTTAATTTCACGATTGCGGCTGCGAATGTCCCTAACTACATTAGAGATTACAGGGAAATCAGCTTTGCAGTTTACTTGCAAAACAATTCCTCTAAGGCGATACATCAAGCTGCAAAATCTGCTGCTGGATCGACTCCGACAGATAGACTTGCGGCATCAGCTACAGCTTCGTCAACAGCAGGTTCTGGTTTGTGTGACTATTCGTTTACTCCGGGAATTACTTACACCAATGAAGATGCTGTCACAGTAACAGAAGTTATCGTAGAATATGACATCAACGGAGGAACAGCTGTCAGTGAGACATTCACAGGATCAATCGCTGCAGGAGCTTCTCAAGCGATTTCTTTCCCGGCTACCACATTGGTGCCAGGCACGTCGGTTGTAAATTACCGGGTCACGAGCGCGAATGGAAGTACTATGTTTCAAAACCCGGGCGGTATTGAAATTGCAAGTGAAACCTACAGAAGGTTGAATTCTGCCAGCTCTGCAACGCCGATGACTGAAGGAATGGAAAGTGCCCCTTTGATTACCGGTACAGGTTACTCAAGAGATCTTACCACAGCAATCTTTTCAACTACTCCGGATGATGTGACCGAGTCTCTCTTTTCAATCCTAGATGGTCCGACGTACAGCTACGGAGCAATAGGCGGATTCGCTGCTTCAGACAGAAGTGTAAGGTTTAGGTTCTACAACCTAAGCGGTAGCGAGGAGCTCGACTTAGTTTTTGAAAAGCTTACGATGCCTTCTTCCGGTTCACAGCTTAAGTTCAGTCATGCCTACAGACAATATATAAGTGAAAATGATCGCCTTCAAGTTGACGTATCCACAGATTGTGGCGCTACTTGGACCAACGTATTCGATAAGGCAGGTTCCGATTTGATGACGTTACCTCCGGCAACCGCTCAGTACACACCTTCAAGTGCCAGTGATTGGGAGCTTAACCTGATCGACCTTTCTGCATACGATGGTCAGTCTGATGTAGTGATTCGATTCAGAGGAACTTCAGCATACGGTAACAACTTGTATTTGGATGACATCAATGTTAGTCAAGCAACAAGTGTAATTGAGAACGAAGTAGAAAATCTGGAAATTTCAATCATGCCTAACCCGGCAAACGAATACATGGTTGCTAATTTCACTGTGAATGAAAACGTAGTTCCTTTTATTACGATCGTAAATTCTCTTGGACAGCAAGTGAAAAATGTACCTGTAAGTGGTACAGCAGGAATGAATTCTGTGCGAATTAACACGAGCGATTTCCCTGCAGGAATTTACTTTTTCAATGTTATTTCCAACAATGGAACTGCAACGAAAAGATTCGTTGTAGAATAAGAACATATTTCGATCTATTTGATAAGGGGTGGAAGAGTTGATTCCACCCCTTATTTTTGCTCCATATTGATCGTATAGGAATTCAATATTGAACCTGAAGCATACCTTTGGAGATTTTTCTCTTATAGCTATCTTTACGTTCAAGTTCCGCCAATCCTATTTGGCGTGATTTATGGTAAGAAGATGACAAACAAAATCTAAGGATGAAAAACAAATTACTTGTATTGCTAATGACCCTTTGTATAACAGGTGGTGCACTAGCGCAAAAAAAATCAATCCCAAGTGTTAAATTAGAAACACTGGATGGGAAGTCGTTTAATACTAGTTCTATCAGTAATGATGGCAACCCAACAATTATCAGTTTTTGGGCAACATGGTGCAAGCCTTGTAAGGAAGAACTGAATACCATTGCTGACGAATACGAAGACTGGATCGATGAAACAGGCGTGAAGTTGGTCGCTGTTTCTATCGATGATCAGCGTTCAGCTACAAGAGTAAAGCCCTATGTTAACTCCGTTGGTTGGGAATACGATATCTTGTTGGATAAAAACTCGGATTTTAAGCGGGCCATGGGTGTACAAAATGTGCCACACACATTCCTTCTCGATGGTGATGGAAACATTGTATACCAGCACAACAGCTACTCTCCAGGCGACGAAGAAAAGCTGTACGAAAAAGTTAAATCAGCGGCTAAAAAGTAACCGTTCAGCTTATATTTGCAACTAGAAACACAAAGAAAAATTCACTTTTTCAAATGAAAAAACTTGCAGCAGCTTATTGCATGTTAGTCCTTTTCTCTTCGATGATTTTCGCTCAGGAAAATGATAAGCGACAAATTGATCTGGGAGAAATAAAGGGAAATGTTTCCGTTGCTTACCAGCAATATCAGGAAGACAGCACGATCAATGCTGCTGTTCCGGATGAAAAATCCACTCTGACGGCATTTACCAACCTAATTTACACGCGTGGAAATGTAAGTGCCGGAGTTCGTTATGAATCGTACCTTCCTGCACAGCTTGGTTATCCAGATCGTTTTGATGGTACGGGTCTCGGTTACAGATTTGCCTCCTACGATACTGATCCGATCAGCGTAACGGTCGGTAATTTCTACGAGCAATTTGGAAGTGGTCTGGTCTTCAGATCGTATGAAGAAAGATTGTTGGGAATTGATAACGCGATGGATGGTATGCGAATTAAGGCTCACCCGTTGCCCGGAATTTATCTCAAAGGAATTTATGGAAAACAGCGGTTTCAGTTTACTGATGGTTTAGTAAATGGCCCGGGTTTAGTTCGCGGTTTTGATGGGGAGCTGGTAGTGAATGAGCTATTGGATTCCATCTCGGGGAAATCCATCGATTCTTTGCCGTACAGAAAGCTGAACGTTATTGTTGGTGGAAGCTTTTTGAGTAAATACCAACCCGACAATAGTACAACGCTTATTCTACCGGAAAATGTAGGTACCTATGCCGGACGGATTCGAATGAATTATGGCAAAGTCAGTCTAAGCGGTGAGTATGGTTACAAAATCAACGATCCTTCGGGGGACAATGGTTTTGTTTACAAGGATGGTCATGCTGCACTACTCAATTTCACCTATGCGACCAAGGGCTTTTCTTTATTACTGGATGCGAAAACAACGGACAACTTCAATATTCGATCTGATCGAACTGCGGAGCTTCAGGATCTGTTGATCAATTTCTCACCTGCTTTAACCAAGCAACATTCATACAATCTAGCGGCAACGCTTTACCCCTATGGATCAAGGCCTTGGGGAGAAGTCGCTTACCAAGCTGAAGTGAGCTATAAGGTGCCGAAACGAAGTAAAATCGGCGGGAAATACGGGATCTTGCTTACGGCAAATTTCTCCACTGTTTTCGGGCTTGACACCACGAATATTATGGAGGACATTGACGACGTTTCAAGTACAAGGCAAGGTTACGTGACCAATCGTTTCTTCTTACCCGGAAAAGAAAAATATTTTCAGGATTTCAATTTTGAAATTAAGAAGAAGTTCAGCAAGACGTTCAAGGCGGTTTACACCTACTTCAACTTTTTTTACAACAATGACATCAACCAAGGAGCTTTCGACAATGATAATAAGGCTGTTCGAGGCAATATTCTTTCTCAAATCCATGTTTTAGACCTGTCAAAGCGATTCAAAAAGAAGCACAACATTCGAGTAGAGCTGCAACACCTTTCTACACAAGAACATTTGGGAAATTGGGCAACAGCACTTATTGAATATACGTACTCACCCCATTGGTTTGTTGGATTGCTGGATCAATACAATTATGGAAATCCAGACATGGATAAACGAGTACATTATCTGTATGGAACAATAGGTTATGTGAGCGGAGCTCATCGGTTTGCTGTCGGATACGGGAAGCAACGAGCTGGATTATTTTGTGTAGGGGGTGTATGCAGACAGGTACCTGCCTCCAATGGATTAACACTTACGTTTACAACAAGTTTTTAGAAATATTGAACATGAATAAAGCACTGATTTCATTTTTTACGCTGGCAATTCTATTCGTCCTTTCCTGTGACAAGGTTGAATACCCCAATGTTGGAACCGTAATTGTAAATGAAAGTTGTGACACAGTTTTTAGTTTTTCCGCCGCAACATCAAACGTAAGAAATGTTTTGGTTGAAGATTTTACAGGCCATTTGTGTGGCAATTGTCCGGAAGCAGCATATGAATTAGAACAGCTACATGGGGTTTACGGAGATACATTGATTTTGCTTTCCATACATCCGAATACCTCATTTAACGAAGTACAAACCGGAACGGGAAAATATGAAACCGATTGGAGGATTGAAGAAGCCGAACAAATTTTCAATGAGTTTTATATGCCATCCAGCCTTCCGAGGTTGATGATCAATCGAGAAGAGTCAACCCCGCCATTTTATTTTTTCAACTCCAATCAGTTGTCTACTGAAGTTCCTAGCCGCATGGGGCAATTGGCCGACTTTGCTATTAAGTGCAGCGGAAATATGCTGGCTGATCGAACTATCTGTGCAAAAGTGGAAGTAGAAGTTCTGAATACAGTAAGCAGCACCTACAATGTTGTAAACTGTTTAGTTGAAGATTCCATTGTTGACTATCAAACCGTTTATCCCGGTCAACATCCAGACTATACCGGTGCATCAGACGACACTTATTCAAATTATGTTCATCGTCATGTGCTCAGGGATATTTTTGGGCATTATGGAGCGGTTGAAGGTGGCGCTCCCTTGTCAGGAAGTATATGGGGTGACCCTATCGTCGGCTCAACCAATGCGGGTGACATAAAACAGTTTGTAATATCATCAACTCCAATCCCTGCAGAATGGGATGAAAATCACATGTACATTTTATCCTACGTATTTGATAATGCTACGAAAGAAATACTACAGGTGATTGAAACCAAAATCGGATCTTAATAATCGTGAATAAGTCCACATTTTTTCTGCTTTCGATACTAACCATCGCCTTCTATCCTATCATTTATTCTCAGGAAGACACAACTGTTCAAAGATTGAGCGTTGGTTTTCAAGTCGGGTTAAATGCTTCAACCGTGACCGGAACGTCTTTTCAAGGCATCAACAAAGTTGGTCTATTATCCAGCATTTGCATATCTAAAAAAATTAAAGAGAACATCAATTTAGACCTTAATTTGTCCTATTCGCAAAAAGGGACGCTAAAACCGCCTGTTCCGAAAAACGGTGATTACACCAAATACCTGATGAAGCTTGATTATATCTCCTCGGAGTTGTATTGTAGATATCAAAGAAAAGGGATTCATTACCTTGGGGGTTTAGGGATGGGGGTTCTGATCAGGGCTGAAGAGACCGATGAGAACAATCAAGTTATAGTTGGCAATGGAGATTTTTCAAAGATGGAAATCACAGGTGCATTGGGCATACTGTTCCCACTTTCTGACAAATTCGGTATCGGAGTTCTTGGCACTCATTCTCTAATTCCTGTAAGAAAACATGCAAATGGGGTTACTTTTCGTTTGAATAGAGGTCAGTACAACCAGGTGGTTAGTTTTATTCTTAAGTATACTATACTATCCTAATCCTCGTTAGTGATTGTAGTTGATTGTATTCGGCGATACTCAATGTTTTTTGTTAGTAAGTCATTTCTTTAAAAGAAGGATCGCCTGTTTATTTTATTAACTTATACTACCACACTTACTGTACTGTTCAATTTCTAACGGCGCTGAATTATGTTTGAAATGTGTAAGGAAATTCTGGAAAAAGTTAGCTTCGACAAATCACTTTTTCGCAAAGAATTGTATAAATCAATCCGATGGATTAAAAAGGATGAATTGTTAGCACTAAGAGTCTGGTGTGTTGCAACATTTGGCCATGTGTATCAAGATGTGATTTCAGAAGCTTTTGACTCTTTGCCCATGTCATAGCTCCTATGACCTCTTTTTAATTTTAGCCTTTTACAAATTTTATATTTCGTTTTAAGCCTTCAATTTTAGTTCGTTTTATTGCTGACACCTCAAATAAATGGTTGAATACTTCCTCCGTCATTTCCTCCCAATCTGAATCCCTCATAGCAAGCAACTCTTCGTTTGGACTAAAAAGAGGTTCATTGTGCGTTTGAGAAAATCGATTCCAAGGGCACACATCCTGACAAATGTCACACCCAAATATCCAATCGTCAAATTTACCTTTGAAATCGGTCGGAATGTTATTTTTCAGTTCAATTGTAAAATAGCTGATGCATTTACTGCCATCTACCTTATATGGCTCAACAATGGCATCTGTAGGGCAGGCATCAATGCAAGCAGTACAGCTTCCGCAATAGTCTTTTATTGGCGCATCATACTCTAATTCCAGATCGATGATGAGCTCTGCTATAAAAAAGAAAGAGCCCAATTCCCGATTGATCAAATTGCTGTGCTTTCCCATCCATCCAATACCGCTTTCTCGCGCCCATGCTTTATCCAACACAGGGGCTGAATCAACGAATACTCGCCCACCTACTTCGCCTATCTCTTCATGTATACTTCTCATGAATGACTTTAGCTTGTCTTTTATGACAAAGTGGTAGTCTTTTCCGTAGGCATATTTTGAAATCTTGTTTTTGCCCTCGGACAAGGATTGGCTCTCTGGATAGTAGTTCAACAGTAAGCTCACCACACTCTTTGCACCGGGGACCAATACACGGGGATCAATTCTCTTGTCGAAATAGTTTTCCATGTAGCCCATTTCACCATGCTGACCAAGGTTCAGCCAATTTTCGAGATGTTTGGCATCGTCTTCCAGTTGTCTGGCTTTTGCAATACCACACTGCTGAAACCCGAGCTCTCTGGCCTTTTGTTTAATGAATTCGGTATGTTTTCTTATTGCGGAAATACAGATTGTTATTAATCCACTTTACAATGCTTTTGAAAAATTTACTATCTACACAAGAGAACTCTTCGACTTGATAAACTAAAAGAGTCCTTCCTGAGAATACCGAAAGTCACGTCCTAAATGTTTATATGCCTTTTCGGTTGCTTTACGGCCCGTTCTCGTTCGAAGCAAATACCCTTGCTGTATTAAAAAGGGTTCATACACTTCTTCAATCGTGCCGGCTTGCTCTCCAACTGCTGTTGCAATATTGGACAGACCCACCGGACCACCCGAAAATTTTTCAATAATTGCCGAAAGTATTTTATTGTCCATTTCGTCTAACCCACTCTTGTCAACATTCAGAGCTGACAATGCCAATTCAGAAATCGCCATATCAATTGTTCCGTCGCCTTTTATCTGCGCAAAGTCACGCACCCTTCTTAACAGCGCATTAGCAATTCTTGGAGTACCCCTGCTTCTAGAAGCAATTTCAAAGGCCGCATCGTATTTGATTGGTATCTTAAGTAATCCTGCCGACCGTTCGACAATATCGGTTAGGGTTTTAGTATCGTAATATTCTAATCTGCTATTGATTCCAAAACGAGCTCTCAACGGTGCCGTTAATAGGCCAGATCGAGTAGTAGCACCTATCAATGTGAAGTTCTCCAAAGCGATCTGAACCGTTCTTGCATTTGGACCCGTGTCGATAACGATATCGATTTTATAGTCTTCCATAGCCGAGTACAGGTACTCCTCAATAACCGCACTCAACCTGTGAATTTCATCTATAAACAGGACATCGCCCTCTTCAAGATTTGTAAGCAACCCCGCTAAATCTCCGGGCTTATCCAGAACAGGACCTGATGTTACCTTAAATCCAACGCCCAGCTCATTGGCAATAATATTCGCCAACGTTGTTTTCCCCAAACCCGGAGGACCATGCAACAAGACATGATCCAGAGATTCATCCCTTTTTTTTGCTGCTTCAACAAAAACAATCAGGTTATCGGTAACTTTTGGTTGGCCGGCAAAATCATCAAAAGATTTTGGTCGTAAGACCTTATCAATTTCTCCCTCCGAACCGGTCAGCTCTTCATCGTGAAAATCATATGATTCTAATTCGTCACTCACAAAACAAATGTAAGAAATAAGGTTGTTGAAGTTGATTAACCACTGCTAGAGTTTGGAAGAATCAATTGTGAACGTCATTAATAATATCACCAAAATACACTTTGAACTTAAACAGATACACCGGCGCATTATAATTGTCGTCCAATTTCTGGCTGCCAAGAAGCATCAGTCTGTAACCAGCACCCAGCCCGATACCTATGTATTTTATTCCCGTATATTCCGCTGTAAATGCCGGTTCATAGAACGCAACCGTCACTGGTTTTGTATTTTGGTTATTCCCAGAAATGGTTTGATATCTGAAAAACGCGCGTCCGATTCCTACCTGGACAGGAATCGAAAAATTATATCTTTTCTTTTTAAGAAAGGTGTACTCGATAAATGCGGTAAGGTATCTCATTTTGAGCTCCCCTTCATTGTTTTGAACTTCTTGATCAGTTAATTCCAAGGGTCTTATAACGTCCGTAGCAAGCCAATTGTAACCCAAGCCTACTTTCGTGACATTATCAAAATTCAAACCCACACCCACATCCCTCATGCGCATAAAGGAATTTGTAATAAATGAGTTTCTGGTGCTAATTTTTGCCGTTAATATGGGCTTCGTATTGAAGCTCTGCAACATCTCATCAAAGAGCTGAGACATTGAAAATAACGGAGCTAATAAGATTGCGGCTGTAACAAAGTACTTCATACAAAAAATGTCCGTAGTACGCCTACGGACATTTTCATGCAATGTTCTATTATCCTTCAATCTAATGCTCTTCTTCTCCTTCTTCAAGAGGAACCGTTTGAGGACAAAAATCTTCTTCTTTACCAGGCTTGCTGTAATCATATGGCCACCTGTGTACTTCAGGAATCTCTCCAGGCCAGTTTCCGTGAACGTGCTCAACCGGAGTTGTCCATTCCAGCGTATTTCCCCTCCAAGGGTTCTGAATGGCTTTCTGTCCTCTAATAGCACTGTAGAAGAAGTTGAACAAGAAAACCAATTGTACCGCTGCACCAACTAAAGCAAACACCGTTATTACTACATTCAGATCAATCACATGATCGAACATTGGAAATTCTGAATACTCATAATACCTTCTTGGTGCTCCCGCCAATCCCGTAAAGTGCATTGGGAAGAAAACCCCATATCCACAAACTAAGGTCGTCCAGAAATGGAAGTATCCCATCTTTTTGTTCATCATTTTCCCGTAGAGTTTAGGGAACCAGTGGTAAACACCAGCAAACATTCCAAATATCGCAGATAGTCCCATTACAATATGAAAATGTCCGACAACAAAATAGGTGTCGTGAACGTCGATATCCAGTGCCGAATCAGCAAGAATAATTCCCGTTACTCCTCCGGTAATGAAAGTGGAAACCAAAGCAATACTGAACAGCATGGCAGGAGTAAACACAATATTTCCTTTCCAAATCGTAGTAATATAATTGAACACTTTTACTGCAGAAGGTATTGCAATTAGCAGTGTTGTAAAGACAAACACACCTCCCAGGAACGGGTTCATTCCAGTAATAAACATGTGGTGTCCCCAAACAATGAACGAAAGAAAACCAATGGCCATTATCGAACCGATCATTGCACGATAACCAAATATGGGCTTTCTTGAATTTGTCGAGATAATCTCTGATGTAATTCCTAGAGCGGGTAAGAGGACGATATACACTTCCGGATGCCCTAAGAACCAGAACAAATGTTGAAAGAGTATCGGAGATCCACCGGTTTGATCCAAAGCATGCCCGTCGATAAAAATATCAGACAAGTAAAAGCTTGTTCCAAATCCACGATCCATTATCATCAATACTGCAGCTGAAAGAAGAACGGGGAAGGAAAGTACACCTAATACTGCTGTTATAAAAAACGCCCAAATCGTCAACGGCATTCTGGTCATTTTCATTCCTTTGGTTCTCAAATTCAGAATAGTAACGATATAGTTCAATGAACCCAACAGCGAAGAAGCAATGAAAATTGCCATTGATACCAACCACAAGGTCATCCCAAAACCTGATCCCGGAACCGATTCCTCCAAAACTGAGAACGGAGGATAAATTGTCCATCCCGCCATTGCCGGTCCATTTTCTACAAACAAGGAAACCAACATGGTTAGACTTGAAAGACAGAAAAACCAATACGATAACAAGTTGAGCAGACCCGAAGCCATGTCACGTGCTCCTAACTGAAGCGGAATTAATAGATTCGAAAATGTTCCAGACAACCCACCGGTAAGAACAAAGAAAACCATGATCGTACCATGTATGGTAACTAATCCCAAATACATATTGCTGTTCATCACACCTTCAGGAGCCCAATCCCCAAGGAAGATACTATTCATAATGTTTGGCCCTGGCCAACCCAATTGAATTCTGAATAGCGTGGACAAGAACACCCCAACCACTCCCATGATTATGGCTGTGAAAAGGAATTGTTTCGCAATCATTTTATGATCCTGCGAGAAGATGTACTTGGTTATAAAACTCTCTTTATGATGATGTGCATGTGCGTGAGCTCCCATAACTGTCCTGTTAAATTCTTTTTATTCTAAATTTCTTTACTTCAATTCGCTCTCCTGAAGCTGCTGCTCAAACGTCTTTTGTTCAGCAATCCAAGCGTCATACTCTTCCTGTGTTTCAACAATCACTTTGATCCACATATTCGAATGAGCTGTTCCACAAATCTTATTGCAAAGTAGGATGTATCCGGGTTCTACAGCCGGTCTACCTTCTTTCTCTCTTTTCTTATTGATCAGCTCGTATTTTGCAATAATCTCAGGATCCTTCTTAAAGTCTTTTGTCGTCATCGTTGGCGTTAGTTTCATCTGTGTAGCCATTCCTGGAACACAATTCATTTGAGCTCTGAAATGCGGGAAATAGGCAGAATGGATTACATCCTGTGCCTTGAACTGAAACTCATAGGGCTGTCCTACTACTAAATGCATATCTCCTTTCACTACAACATCATCGTAAACTCTTGAGTTCACATC
>MDSW01046390.1_pt1 | contig 11230 bp, 8 predicted proteins | sample 811171 | NCBI WGS metagenome assembly MDSW01 (sample SAMN05326641, study PRJNA326480) | marine metagenome | isolation source: seawater | place: Atlantic Ocean: North West | collected 2012
AACCAGAAGATGTTTATTGACTTTAACAGAGAGATAGATAGAGGGACTTCCCTTACATTTAAGATGAATTTTAGACAAGATAGGAGTTTTATCCAATCTTGTTATATTGATAACCGATTAGGTGTTTGGAGCGCATTAGAAGTAGCTAAGACGCTCCAGAATGGAATCATTGTATTGTCATCCTGGGAGGAGCATGGAGGCGGTTCTGCTGGTTACTTAGGCAAGTTTATTTATGAGAATTATAGTGTAAAACAAGCTTTGATATCAGATATCACCTGGATTACTGATGGGATAAAACACGGTGAAGGTTGCGTAATTTCCTTACGAGATAGCGGAATACCAAGAAAATTATTTGTAAATAAAATCATCAATATTGCTAAAAAATCAGCAATACCCTACCAATTAGAGGTAGAAAATGCTGGAGGAAGTGATGGAAATGAGTTGCAAAAAAGTCATTATGCATGGGATTGGTGTTTTGTTGGCGCACCAGAAGACAATGTGCATTCACCAGATGAAAAAGTACATAGAGACGATATTTCCGCTATGGTTAATCTATATAAAGAATTATTGGAAAAACTGTAAAGATCATCGGATTTAGGCAGCATTTTTTTAATAAGTGCTGAGAAGAAGACAAAAAGCCTAAGAACTGACAATCTTACCTGTATTTATGCTATTAATAAAAATTGACATCTCTTACATCACCATCAACAATAATTGTATCAAAAAAAGCATTAGAATTTAGATTATATTTATAGATTGTATTCTTGCTGTTTTCAGAGTCATTAACATACAAAACATCTCTATTATAATAATATGTTACTGAGTCAGTAACTGAATACTGAGAATATATCTCATCCCGATAATATAAAATATCTGAAATTAGGGAATTGATACGGCTAACGCCAGAACCATTAGCGTTCATCCTATAAAACCCACCTTCCGCAAGAAAATAGTACTCTGTATCTTCATTATTTGAAATAAGATTACTAGCATTATAAATACCTGATAAAACTGTTGATGCAGTAACAACAACATCCCATGGATTTACAGTAACTAAACTTGACTGAGTTTGAGTAGTTAAATCATTAGGATCATAAATACCCCTACATAGTACTTTTAAGTTATTTATATTTACAGCTGAATTAGGATTATCTCCAACGTACAGACTTCCCATCATATCAGCAAGAGGGACTAACTCATCCTTATAATCAATAGCAACAATTGTTGAATCTTTTAAAGAATCCGCAACTGTACCTCCATTCATTATGTAGGATCTATACCATTTACTTAAAACAAACACCGGTTTTGTATTATCTCCAGTTTCAATATCTGAAGTAATCTCCATACGATTAATATCCACAACTTTTACTTTTGAATCATCTTTGTCTACTACAAACAATCTATCATTACTTACAAAATCAAAGTCAACAGGATTTAAAAAATTAGCAACTATCCCTTTCTCTTGAAAAGTATTAACATCAGTAATTATTATATGATTTTCTGCTAATATATAAGCTCTAGAATCACGAAACTTTATCTTTTTTGGATTATCAACTGTAATATTATTTACTGTCTTATAAATCTGGTTGATTACTTGTGGTAAAGAATCCTGGTAATTATAGAAACTTACTCCAATATCTGAAATAATATACATTCCCTCTCCGTAATTTTCATCAAAAATAGGCGAATCAACCTCAGATTCCTTACAAGAAGAAATAAAGATCAAAACTGCAAGTAAATAATTAATTAATTTCATAATATAAATTTTTAGCAAATATAAAAAAAGGGAGACAATTGCCTCCCTCATTAAATTAAAATCCTATATAATTAGATTTATTCCATTATTAACTTCTTTGTGATAACTCCTGAATTTGTATTAATTTCAATTAAATAGATTCCATTCATTTCCTTTCTTAAATCAATTACTTCAGAAAAACTTGACAATGCAACTGATTTAACAACTAAACCTAATATATTTCTTACAACGATAGAGTTAATTATTTCTGAAGAGTTAATAAAAAATCTACCACTAGATGGATTAGGATAAACAGAAATTGAAGCAGAACTTAAATCTGATATTGATGAAACAATTTCTGGAAAAGAAAAACTTCCTGGAATAATACCTACTTGAAATGAATCAACTACTGATCCTGTTGTTGCATAACGATAAACCCAGCCCTGTTGAACGAAATCAACAGCATCAGAACCATAAATTTCATTTGATACAGGATCATAACCTAAACCATAAAAACTTCTATCAATAATTGGAGTAGTAGATAAATCTACATCATTAATTCCAAATTCATAAACAGCTTTAGCCCAAGAGCCATCAGAATAATACAACTTATTTCCCGCTCCATTAATAACTAAATCTTCAGGATGATTTCCTATTGGAAATACTAAAGAAAACTCAACAGTATTTGAACTAGTATTTATCATTGCTAAAACACCAGGAGTTTCACTAATAACATTCCAGTTAGCATCATATTCCGTAAAACCTCCAGTTAAAATCCATACATTGCCATTAATATCTACAACTGCAGAATTTGGTTTGTCCCCAACAGTTAAGGTAGTTTCAACTGCATCAGTATTAGTATTAATAACTGTAACCGTACTATCAAGACCCCAGCCACCAACATTACATACGTAAGCAAAACCATTAGAAATAGCAATACCCTCAGGACCAGTACCACAATCAATAGTTGATGAAACAGTATTAGAAAATAAATCAATAACCTGAATTCCATTAATACCCCAATCGCTAGCATAAGCTTTCGATGCATTTACTTGCTTTAAGTATCTTGGTTGAGAAACTTGAATAGCTGCAACGCTGAGATGATTTTCATCAATAACTTGAATTGTAGATGAATTATTTACACAAATATATCCACTACCATTAATATATTCCATTGATTGAACAACATCACCCAATAAAGCTCCTCCATTATTAGAGCTAAATACATCATTAGATACTAAATTTGTTGTTTTATCATAAATAGATAAAGAACCATTTCCAGTTCCAAAATTCCCTTCATTAGTAATATATACTGAAGAGCTCTGTGCAAGACCTATGAATGGTAATAGCATTGTAATTTTTAATAATTTTTTTTTCATTTTTTTGTTTTTTAATTTAGTTATATAGTATAGTTAATAGTTAATAATAATTCTCTTCCAGGGTTAGGATAGTTCTCATAAGTTATATAGCTCTTATCTGTCAAATTTTTTACTTTACATAGTAATGTAATTGGTAATTTATCATAAGTATATTTAACAGATATATCTGTTAAAATGAATTCATCTAAAGTATTGTTATTTAAAGACCCATAAGTTGTAATTACCTCTCCTGTATATGATTTATTTAAATTGAACTGAAGATTATCCATAGTAAAATTAATGCCTATATTTCCTTTGTGAAGAGGAACGTACCTTAGCTGCTCACCTACAGTATCATCCAACTCATTAGTAGACAATTCATTTGTTGATCTTGTAAAAGAATAATTTCCTAAAACACTCATTTTCTTAATTTTAAATTTAAGTTTTGCCCCTAATCCTCTACTCCACACTTTCTTTATATTATTAGGTGACCAATTTCCATTTTCCATCCTCTGCCAAACTATCATGTCTGATATATCTAAATTGTATACAGTTGCACTAAATTTCAAATACCTAAAATTAACATCAAAACCCATTTCTTTGTTCCAAGAATCTTCTGGTGATAAGTCAATATTTCCATTTGATCCCGCTCCTATCCAAAACCTATCATTATATGTTGGAGAACGAAAGTTTCTATTATATTTAAACCTGAATTTTATTGTAGAACCTAAATTGGCTTCAAAAGCTAAAGTTGGCATAACAGGAACATTAAATGAATTTTGCCGCTCTTTACGCAATACAGTGTTTAAGGCTAAAAGTTCTGATCTATACTGTATTGAGGAAAAGGCAGTTAGGCTGGCTTCTTTCTTAACAATAGAAATATAATTATTGTTAGCTATCTTGTTATTAGTAAAAGCACCTGCAATATTGAATAAGTAATTTCCTTTAATCAATTTAACATCAGCATCAGAAATATAACTTTCCGCCAAGAAATAGCTATCAATATTTTTTAAAATTTCAGTATACCTAAAGTCTTCTTGAATGTAGGCTTGTTTTAGGTTAATACTCAAATAATCGTGTTTATGTTCTATACTTAATAATATACGATTAGCCACATCATATTGCTTGGCATCAGAAAAAGGAGTAGTCATGTTTTGTGGCACCTCTCTATCAAGTTGACTTGCCCAATAACTAAAGTTGTAGTTAGTGTACTTACTTGATTTATAACTTACATCCAAATGTTGGTTTTGTGATTTAATCTTTCCATATTCATTTATAACCAATGGGCGTCCTAATTTAGTAACATTAATGTACTCAAAATCATTAGCATGAATTAAGTTTTGCAAACTACCTTTTACTGATAATTTCTTTTGCTTGAAGGAAAATGCTAAAGACTTACTATTTAAACCATAACTACCCAAAGTTGTTCTTAAAGAAAAAGAATTTTTATTTATAGATTTTGAGTTAGTATTTAGATGTATACTTCCTCCAACTGCTCCAGAACCAAATACTGAAGCATTACCCCCGTGTACCAAATAAATATCAGTAAAATTATAAATATGTATATTTGAAAAATCAGATAATCCATTAGCAATAGAGTTAAGAGAAACTCCATTCCATAGCACTAAAGTATGAGAACTAGTTGTGCCTCTAAAAGAAGGAGTAGCCAAAGCACCATATTGCTTTATGTACATAGATGAGGAACTTGAAATGATACTTGCTAAATTACAACTACTAACTTCTCCTATTTCTCCTGGTTTAATAACGTCAATTTGAGCTCCGACAGCATGAACTTCAAGTCTACTTTCCATTAACTTAACTTCTGGCAGCTGGATGGTATCCATAGCCATTTGAGCTTGAGAGGTGTTCACAAGTAAACATATAAGATATATATAAGATAAATTCTTTTTCATCTGCCTGACGCTTTATCCAGAAACGATTCGGTTTAATTTGTCTAGCAGGTCTTCTGACTTAGTCCATTTTGGTATGGCCTTCCCATTAATTAAAACAGTGGCACTTGTGTTTCCAAAAAAAAACGGACTTTACAGCTTCTGGTAAAGTTGAGGAATTACACCTCATTCCCTTTTACACTAAAATAGTGTACTAAACTCTTGCTAAAATAATTTTTTTTTAGAAAAATTCAGTAATTAAAAATAATTTTTTAAAAAAATCCTGAAATCTAAAAAATAGATGATGTAAGACTTAAACTCTTATCTAGCTCAGGCATATTCAAAACTAAATCCTCAGTAAAATAAGTTATTAACTTTTCAGTAGGCATATTGCCAACTAATACGTCATTTGCCATTGGACAGCCACCAAAACCCTTCAGAGCTGTATCAAATCTTCTACATCCATTTTGGAAAGCAGCAGAAACTTTTTCCTGCCAAGCATCAGGTGTGGTATGGAAGTGAGCACCAAATTCAATAGTTGAGTATTCTTTTATTAGAACATCAAATAAAGGTACAATATTAGTAGGCGAAGAAATCCCAATTGTATCTGATAAAGCCACAATTCCTATTTCCAGATTATGTAATTTTTTAGTAAGCTCTGCTAGAATATCAGGATGGTAATTTTCTCCATAAGGATTACCAAAAGCCATAGATAAATATACAACTAATTCCTTATTATTATTTACTGATAAGTTCTGAATTTTCTCAACATCATTAAGAGCCTGAGATATGGTTTTATTGGTATTTCTTTTTTGAAATTGCTCAGAAACGGAAAGTGGGAAGCCTAAATAATTGATTTCCTCAAAACTACAAGCATTTACAGCTCCCCTTGTATTTGCAATAATAGAAAGTAATTTACTATTAGTGTTTTCTAAATCCAACTGAGCCAAAACTTTGGCGGTATCTCTTAACTGTGGGATAGACTTTGGTGAAACAAATGAACCAAAATCAATAGTGTCAAAACCAACTTTTAACAATTGATTGATGTATTTAGCCTTATTATCAGTCGGAATAAATTTACTTACTCCTTGCATTGCATCTCTAGGACATTCTATTATTTTCATCTTTTTAGAATAGCTTTATTTATCCTCTTAATTAATGATGGCCCTTCATAAATAAAGCCAGTATAAATTTGCAATAATGTTGCACCTGCATCTAGTTTCGCTAATGCATCTTCAGAACTATGAATACCACCCACACCAATAATTGGGAATGCTCTATTTGACTTATCTGCTAAGTACTTTATCACCTCAGTTGACCTTAAGCCTAAAGGCTTACCACTCAAACCTCCATTTCCTATTGTCTTAATCTTATTCTTATCTGTTTTAAGGTGGCCTCTATCGATAGAAGTATTAGTTGCTATAACACCATCAATTCTGGTGTCCGAAACAATAGTTATAATATCATCCAACTGTTCGTTTGTTAAATCAGGGGCTATCTTTAACAAGATTGGTTTCCGCTTATCCTTTTTTATATTTAAATCTTGTAAGCTATTAAGAAGTGAAGTAAGAGGTGCTTTTTCCTGCAAATCACGTAATCCAGGGGTATTAGGAGAACTTACATTCACAGCAAAATAATCAACATATGGAAATAGCTTCTCAAAACAAATCCGATAATCATTTACCGCATCCTCATTAGGTGTTAATTTATTCTTACCAATATTCCCCCCTATAATGATATCTGACTTCTTACTTCTTAATCTTGAAATAACAGACTCTACTCCAGTATTATTAAAGCCCATACGATTAATAATCGCACTATCATCCCTCAATCTAAATAATCTTGGTTTGGGATTACCATCTTGAGGAAGTGGAGTAACCGTCCCAATTTCTATAAATGCAAAACCAAAACAAGCTAATTCATCAAAAAGTTTAGCGTCCTTATCAAATCCTGCAGCCAAACCTATTGGGCTATCAAATTTTAATCCAAAAACTTCACGCTGTAATTTTTTATCTTTAGTTTGAAAAAGCAAACGCCATGACCATCCCATACCAGGAATAATTGCTAATGTTTTTATAATTTTAAAAGTAATATGATGTATTAATTCCGGATTAAAAAGGAAAAGAAAAAAACGAACAACTCTGTACATTATAAAGGTTTTATGCAAAAATAGAAAATGCTTTTGAACTTACGAGTTTAGCTGATCAAAAGAATTATCATCATAAAATACAACCACTTTTCCAATTTTTTTAGATGAAGCCACCTCTTTTTTCTTAATATTATTTTGCATATAGCCTATTCCGCTTATCAACCAATTAGCATTTATGTTTGGATAAGTACTTAATAGCTTTTCTAAAAAGTCGATACTTGGCTTATTTCTTCCTGAAAGTATATGCGAAATAGTTGCGCGATTTACACCAATAATATCCGCAAATTCTGAAGACTTCAAGCCTTCATATTCCATCCATTTTTTAAGCCTTTCATTCATAAATTATAAAATTACAATTGTAATTCTCAAAACTACAATTAGTTTTTATATTAATGGTTATTAGAAAAGTTTTTCTTTCATAATTATAGTATAATAACTTTATTTAGAATTTATAACTAATTGATTACGTATAGTTTAAATTAAAAATATAATTTTAGATAAAAATAAATTTAATATGTAGTAAAAATTAATTTTATTTTGTTTACAAAAGTAATCTTTGCTGATAAAAAACTACTTTGAAGTAAGTTTAATAATAGCATAAAGCTAACATTAAACAGACTTTAATACAAGCCCAAAATAGATTGTTCTTGGCAAACTAGGACCATAGATAAAGTTACTATCACGATTTTTAAGAGAATCAAATTCTTGCTGAAAATCATTAGTCAAGTTCTTCACCCCCACGCTATACTCTATTTTAAATCCTAATTCTTTTAAAACCTGAATGTAAGTTGATTTTATACCAATTGCATTAAAAACAGGAGATTCTAAGAATTCATCCTCTAATTGCTCTGGCGCACCAGCTAAATGAAGCACACTCATTGCACCAGTATTAACTAAATTTGCAGCAAAACTTAATTTAGTATTAGCGCTATACGAAAGAGTAGTATAACCATAATAATCTGGTGATCTTAAAAATTCTTTAATTAGAGGTAAATTTTCAGAGTATTCAACTGCTTCTTCATATAAGGACTGTTGTAGAGTAAAGCCAGATTCTAACTGAACCTTTTGCTTTAAGTTAACTCTGAATTCCATAGTCAAACCTTTTACTGTAGCTCCTGCCCCATTTCTTTTAGCAAAAATATCTCCATAAGAATCACTTCCACTTGGGTCAAGATAAAAAGCATCTTTTAAGTGAGTATAAAAACCTTCAAAAGTTAAACCATAAATATAATCCTCTGTTGCCTTATCATAGTTTATAGAAGCACTTAAACTCTTTGAGCGCTCTTGCCTTAAATCATCATCTAGTATAATCCTAGAAATTCCACCACCAGAAAATGCCATATGCAAATCAGTATCAAAAGCCTGAGGAGCTCTAAAGCCTGTACTATAGGTTAGCCTAAATTGAGTTTCCTTTCTTAATTTATACAAAAAAGATAGTCTAGGACTAACCACAAAATTATCTAATAATGAATGCTTATCAAATCTCACCCCACTTAGCAAATTAAAACTTTCTGTTAATTCCCAATCAGATTGAAAAAAGATGCCTTGAGCTACAACGTTTTGATTAGTTAGATAATTATATGTAGAAATCTCATCTATAACATCATCAGAAACAACTTCTGATCCAAGAGTCAAAACATTTGGTCCAAGAAACTTACTGAACTTATGATTTACCTGAAAACCTGCTTGCTTTGTAGTATTTAATGATGTTCCGTAAGGGGGGTTTTCCAAATGAATAATATCATCAGCAGAACCAATCTCGGGTCTAATTCCCGTGTAATGTGTACGATTAGTTTGTTGTGCCGCTAAATAAGCTATAAAAGACGACTTTGAATCATTGAAATTAATTTGATAGTCTAAATTACCTAATAATACATTATGAACTCTCTCCTCTGCTTGCATTGAAAAGTGCGGAACTCCATTAATCATCTCACCTCCGTAACGATACTCATGTAAACTGCCTAAATTCGCTTCTATTTTTTGATTTTTTGATGGCAACACAAACAATGTAGCGCCAAAAGTATTATCCCTTAAAGAAGGAAGCTCTGAAAAATTATCTCCATTATGATCATACAAACCTCTATTACGCTTATTTACAAAAAAGGTAGCTCCTGATTTTTTATTATCTGCAATAACTGTGGCATTTCCATAAAGAATCTTATCCTCAGTATCACCATTTATAATACTATAATCATATCCTAAACTATAATTATTTCTGGTAGGAATTTTTGTAATTACATTTACAATACCACCTATTGCTGAAGAACCATACAAAGAACTCCCCCCACCTCTGACCACCTCAATTTTTTCAATCATATTAGTTGGTATTTGTTCCATGCCATAAAGACCTGTAAGAGGACTAAAAATTGCTCTTCCATTAATAAGAATTTGAGAATAACCACCAGTCAATCCATTCATCCTAAGCTGAGTGTAATTGCAAGTCTGACAATCAGTTTCTACACGTAAACCAGGCTGAAACTTTAAGCCTTGCGATAGATTACAGGCCTGAACATTTTCTAATTGTTTACTTTCAATAACATTAACAATAACAGGAGATTGAGTTCTTCTCTTAAACGTTTTTGTACCAGTCACCACCACTTGATCTAAATCATAGACACTTGGATTCAAATCAATATCAATAATATTTAAACCCACTTTTATATCAATATCCAATTCCTTCTTAATCATTCCCAAAGAAGAAATAATAATCTGATGATATCCCTTTTTTAATTTCTCAAACTTATAATACCCATCGTTATTAGAGGTAATCCCAACACCACTTTCCTTAAAAACAATACTTGCAAAAGGAACCTCAATTCCCTCAGATGTAATTTTTCCCTGTAAAGTCTGTGAGCTCATATTGAATGGATTAATACATATTATTAAAACAACTAGATTACTTATAAATCTCATTTAAATACTTTTTTAATTTATAGGCAAAATTAAATAAATATTTAGATATACCTAAAAATATAGTTATATTAATTTAATTTATTACTTTTGCGATATGATTACTTTAGCAGAAGAAAACTATTTAAAGGCTATTCTCTCTATTTCATTAAATGAGGATGGAAAGGTATCCACCAATGCAATTGCAAATGAAATTGGCACATCTGCGGCCTCTGTTTCGGATATGTTAAAAAAACTGCATGATAAAAAACTAATTAAATACGAGAAATATAAAGGGCTGGAAATTAGTAGTTTAGGAAAATATAAGGCTATTAATATCCTGCGTAAACATAGACTATGGGAAACATTTTTGGTAAATAATTTAGGATTCAATTGGGGGGAAGTTCATGATGTAGCTGAGCAATTAGAACACATAAAATCAACTGAACTAATTGATAGGTTAGACGCCTTTTTAGAGTACCCAAAATTTGATCCTCACGGTGAGCCTATTCCTTCAAAAGAAGGAGATATACCAAGCACAAATACCACTCCTCTTAATGAATTAGAAATTAATACTAAAGGAAAAGTTATGGGAGTAACATTAGATGATAAAGCATTTCTAGATTATCTCACCAAATTAAATATTAGTATAGGTACATATATTGAGATAATTGAAAAGATTTATTTTGACAAATCAATAAGCATAAAAATAAAAAATATTAGCAGGCATATCAGTAATGATGTTGCTAAGCACCTTTTAGTAAAGATAAAATAGATAATGGAAAATTACGAATTATACAAATTGTTTTTATTACAAAAACCTATAATGCAAGCACTATATGCAGGGCTTTTTACGTGGATATTAACTGCACTAGGTGCAGCGCTAGTTTTTTTATTCAATTCATCAAATCGCAAGGTTCTAGATACTGCACTTGGATTTACTGGAGGCGTAATGATTGCCGCTAGCTTCTGGTCTCTACTTTCCCCTTCAATAGCTTATGTAGAAATGCAGAATGACATGGGATTAAGCGCCATTCCAGTATGGCTTCCTCCAGCAATTGGCTTTTTCTTAGGCGCTTTATTTCTATATATACTAGATAAAACTATTCCTCATTTACACCTCTTTGCTAAAAAGGAGGAGGCTGAGGGAATAGAAACAGATTGGAAAAAAACTATCCTGCTAGTATTAGCAATTGCCCTACATAATATA
>MDSW01067827.1_pt1 | contig 11230 bp, 11 predicted proteins | sample 811171 | NCBI WGS metagenome assembly MDSW01 (sample SAMN05326641, study PRJNA326480) | marine metagenome | isolation source: seawater | place: Atlantic Ocean: North West | collected 2012
ACAAATAAAATAAAAGGAATTTTATTTTTTTTTAAATATGGCCATGCAACATCGTAAAAAGATTGGAAGCCATCATCAATAGTTAAAAGGATTTTTTTTTGTTTTTTTGGAATACTGAAATTTTGTTGAAATTTTTCTGGATTAATGAATTCGTAATTTAAATCATTAATCATTTTTATATGTTTTAAAAAAACCTCCATTCGAATATTTGTTGATGGGTATTTGTTTTCATCAAATCTATGATACATAATTGATAGAACGCCCTCATCTTTAGAATATTGTTTGATATTATTTTCATCTGCTTTAGAATTTATAATTAAAAAAATAATTAATATGAATGATTTGATAATTGATGCAGCCAAAGAAAAAATATTTTTAATGCTCATTAAGGATAGAAATATTTATAGTGTTAGTCATGAAAATAGTAAAACTAATTATGAAAAATTAACTATATTAATTAACGATTTTCTTAATGATTATGATTTAAAAATTAACGAAATTTCAAAATTATATGTAAATCGGGGTCCAGGTAGTTTTGCTGGTATAAGAAATTCTCTTGCTGTCGTTAAAGCTATTTATATAGCAAAAAAAATTGATTATTATTGTTTTAGTTTTGAAGATTTTGACAAATCATATAATAATAAATATGAAAATGTTCCCAATTTGTGTGATAAATTAAAGATTAAAAAAAATTTGATTAATCCTATTTATATAAGTTAAAATTAATTATGTCAGATACTATCGAAACCAAATGCTTGTCCAAAGGTGTTAAATTAACCGATCAAAGAAGAATTATTGCTAAAGTAATGTCAGAGTCTTCAGATCACCCTGATGTAGATGAACTCTATAAGCGTGTTTCAAAAATTGATCCAAAGATAAGTATTGCAACTGTTTATAGAACAGTAAAATTATTTGAAGAGTCAGGAATTTTAACAAAACATGAATTTAAGGGTGGAAAAGCAAGATACGAAGAATTAAACGAGGGACATCATGATCACCTCATTGATGTTCAATCAGGTGAGATTATAGAATTTGTTGATGAAGAGATAGAAAAACTACAAAAAAAAGTTGCTGAAAAATATGGTTACTCTTTAGTTGATCACAAACTTGAACTTTATGGAATAAAAAAGAAATCTGAATAAATTGATGAACCAAAAAATTTTTATAAAAACCTTTGGTTGTCAAATGAATGAGTATGACTCCAATAGAATATATGACTCAGTAAAAAAAATTGGTTATGAAAAAACTAATAATCATGAAGACGCAAATTGTTATTTGATTAATACCTGCCATATAAGGGATAAAGCAAAAGAAAAAGTCTATCATGAAGTTGGTAGATTAAAAAAAATATTTAGAACAAAGATTAAACCTTTAGTAATTGTAGCAGGTTGCGTTGCTCAAGCAGAACATGAAGAAATGATAAATAGAGAACCTTATATTGATTTGGTATTAGGACCTCAAGCTTACCATAAAATTAACGAAACAATATTAAATTATCATATTAAAAAAAAGAAATTAGAAGAGACTGAGTTTGATGCAATTTCAAAGTTTGATTATTTCAGCAAGATTAAAAATCAAACAAAAAAAATTTCATCTTATTTAACAATACAAGAGGGTTGTGATAAATTTTGTCATTTTTGCGTTGTTCCATATACAAGGGGACCAGAATACTCTAGACCATTTGTTCAAGTTTTGGATGAAGCCAAACATTTAATTGATAACGGGTCCAAAGAAATTATTCTTTTAGGTCAAAATGTAAATGCTTATAATTTTGAGGGATTTAAGTTGTCTGATTTAATTTTGGAATTAGAAAAAATTTCTGGTATTGAACGTATACGTTATACAACTTCACATCCAAAAGATATGACTAATGATTTGATTGATGTTTATAAATACTCAAAAAAATTAATGCCTTTAGTTCATTTACCAGTTCAAAGCGGTTCTGATAAAGTTTTAGAGTTGATGAACAGGAAACACACAATAAAAACATATTTAGAAATATTTGATAAATTTAAAAAAATTAATCCAAAAATTAAATTTTCAAGTGACTTTATTATTGCTTACCCTGGCGAAACAGATATTGATTTTAATGAAACCTTAAAACTCATCGATAATGTAAAATTTATAAATTCTTTCTCATTTATTTTTAGTCCAAGACCCGGAACGGCAGCTTCTGATTTACCAGTCATAGACAAAAAAAAAACGATTGAAAGATTAGAGCTCGTTCAACAAAAATTATTCATGAATCAGCTTAAAATTAATAAGTCTATAGAGAATACAATAATAGATGTTTTGGTTGAGAATCGAACTGATGATAAATCTAAATTATTTGGCAGATCAGAATACATGACGTCAGTTTTATTTGAAGGAAGTGATGATTTTATTGGTAAAGTGATCAAAGTAAAAATTCAAAGCAGCAATCAAAACACTTTATTTGGGGAAATTATTGATCAATCAAATCAGAGGGTAGCTTAAAATTTGAGTATTAGTAAGAAAAAAAATTTTGATTCTAACTTAAAATTTGTTTATTCAGATAATGATACTTTAAGTGTTATTTTTCATGATAATGATTTGTTAATGGGAGTTGTTGGAGAATTTAATAAAAACTTAAAAGAATTAGAAAAGATAACAGGCTCGAATCTTTATTCTAGAGGAAACTCTATTCTTATTAAATCAACACCAGACAAAAATGAAAAGGTCAAAGAAGCAATACAATTTTTAGCCAATCAGTTTATTAATAATGGAAATATTGAAAATAAAGACATATTATCTTCTATAGATAAATTTATGATAGAGGAAAAAGTTAAAAATCAAAATGTAACTGATATTATCAAAACTCCGAAAAAATCAATTATTCCAAGATCAGAAAAACAAAAAGATTATGTTAGAGCACTAAGACAAAGTGATATAATAATTTCTGCAGGTCCAGCAGGTACAGGAAAAACTTTTTTAGCTGTAGCGGTTGGCTTAACAATGCTGCTTGAAAAAAAAATTGAAAGAATAATTTTATCTAGACCTGCTGTAGAAGCAGGAGAAAGATTAGGATTTTTGCCGGGTGATATGAAGGAAAAAGTAGACCCTTATTTAAGGCCTTTATATGATTCTTTATACGATTTATTTCACTTTGAAAAAATACAGAGAATGATTGAGATTGGTGATATTGAAATAGCCCCCTTAGCGTATATGCGTGGTAGAACATTAAAAAATTCATTTGCTATTTTAGATGAAGCACAAAATGCTACCGATACTCAAATAAAGATGTTTCTTACGAGAATAGGTGAAAATTCTAAAATTGTAGTAAATGGAGATCCATCTCAAATAGATCTTCCAAATAAAAGTATGTCAGGTCTGGACAGGTCAAAAAAACTTTTATCTCATTTGAATGAAATAACTGTTATCGATTTTGATCATTCAGATGTTGTTAGGCATCCGTTAGTATCAAAGATTGTTAAAGCTTATAGCAATCATAATGATTAGTGTAGAAGTCTTATCAGATGACAAAAACTGGTCAAAAAAAATAAAAAGATTAAAACCTTTTTTTTATTCTGTTTGTAAATCTTTTCCAAAAAAATATCGTTTTATAAATAAAAAAATATTTTTAACGCTATTGTTATCAAATAATAAAGGTATTCAAAAATTAAATAAAAAGTTTAGAAATAAAAATAAGCCAACAGATATATTATCATTTCCTTTAAATACTAAAATAAAAATTAATAATAAAATATACTTAGGAGATATTATTATTAGCTATAATTTTATGGACAAACCTAAAAATCAAAAAATAGATTTTTTTAAAATAAAAGTTATAAAAACATTTATTCATGGGTTTTTGCACTTACTAGGATTTAATCATCTTAAAATGAAAGATTATAAAAGCATGTTAAAAGAGGAAGAAAAAATTTATCATTCAGTTATCAAAAAGATTAATTAATTTGAAAAAAAAAATTTACTTCGAATATTTATACTTAGTAGTCTTGGGTATTTTATCTTCATTAAGTTTACCACCTTATAATTTTTTATTCATTAATTTTGCAACATTTAGTTTATTTTTTATCTACATTTTTCATAAGAAAAAAAGTTCTAGTAGAAATAATAAATTTTTGTACGGTTGGTTTTTTGGTTTTGGATATTTTTTATCTAATTTATATTGGATTACGATCTCATTATCTTTTGATATAAATTTTAAACACTTGATACCTATTGTTTTGTTTTTAATTCCAGCTTTCCTAGCAATTTTTTACGGTATTTTTACTTTCTTTTTTTTCCTTATTAAAATTAAAAAGCCATTAAGCAATTTACTTTTATTTTCACTTTTATTTGGATTTATTGAATTTTTGAGAGGACATTTTTTGACTGGGTTCCCTTGGAATTTAATTGCTTATAGTTTTTCTAATAATATTGAGATTTTACAAATTTTATCATCTGTTGGTACATACGCGTTTAATATTTGGTGTATTACTTTATTTACCAGTCCTGCTATTTTTGTTTTAAGAGAAAATAAAAAAGAAATAATTGTATGCATTTTTTTGTTATTATCGCCTTTGGCACTTTATATAAGTGGTTATTCAAAAATTAAATTTTTTCAGTCATTAAGTTTAATTCAAAATGATTATGTAATTAGAGTAATAGGATCAAATATTGCTCTCGAAAGATTTTATGGAAATTTTGATACAAAGTCAGTAATTAATGAATTAATTGAAATTAGTGAGCCTGAATTAGATAGTAAAACATTTTTTTTGTGGCCAGAAGGAATAATTCCAAATATCAATCAATTAGAATTTCAGGAATTTAAAAATTTATTTTACAAAAAATTTAACAAAAATCATCTACTAGGAATAGGCATTAATGCTTTCGAAAAAAAAAATAAAGAAGATAGATTTTTTAATTCGTTTTCAATTTATGATCATCAGCTTAATCTTATTAATACTTACAATAAAATTAACCTAGTTCCTTTTGGTGAATTTTTACCATTTGAAAAAGTACTAGGAAAATTAGGTTTAAAATCTTTAACTAATAATTATCAATCATTTAGTAAAGGAGAAAAAAGAAATATCTTAAGAATTAGTAAAAACGAATTCGATATAACTATTTTACCTCTCATTTGTTATGAAATAATTTATTCTGGTAGAATTTTTGATGACCCTAGTTTTGAATATTTAATTAATGTTTCTGAAGATGGTTGGTTTGGAAAATCTATTGGACCAGATCAGCATTTTGCGCATAGTGTTTTTAGAGCAATTGAAAGTGGAAAATATTTATTTAGGTCTGCTAATAATGGAATTGCAGCGATAATTGATCCAATGGGTTTAGTGGAAAAAAAGATTCCACTCGAGAAAACAGGTTATATAGATTTTTCCGAAAAAAGACTTCCAGAAACAACTTTGTTTTCACTTCATGGTAATAAAATGTTTTTAATAATAATTTTATTGTATATTTTTTTGATATTTTCATTTAATAGAATTTCTTAATGAATAATTTAAAAAACTATCTTTTTACAAGTGAGTCTGTTTCAGAGGGACACCCAGATAAAGTTTCAGACAGAATTTCTGATATGGTAGTAGATAGTTATTTATCTAATGATCCTTTTTCTAGAGTAGCTTGTGAAACATTAACAACTACTAATAAAGTAGTTCTTGCAGGGGAGGTAAGAGGTCCAGAAATAAAAAAGGATGAATTAATCAAAAAGGTGAGAGATTGTATTAAAGATATTGGATATGACCAAGAAGGTTTCACTTGGAAAGAAGCAACGAGAATTGAAAGTCACTTACATTCTCAATCTGCCGACATTGCAATGGGCGTAGATTCTTCGGGTAATAAAGACGAAGGTGCAGGAGACCAAGGAATTATGTTTGGATATGCATGCGATGAAACAGATGAGTTAATGCCTGCCCCAATTTTTTATTCACATAAAATTTTAAGATTGATGGCTAAGGATCGTAAATCTGGTAAATTAAAAAATATAGAACCAGACTCAAAAAGTCAGGTAACATTTGAATATGAAAATGGAAAGCCTAAAAAAGTAAAATCTGTTGTTATATCATCTCAACATTCTGCTGATGTTGATCAAGCAAAAGTTAGAGAATTACTTAGACCTTATTTGTTTGAGTCAATTCCAAAAAATTTTTTAGATGAATTTAATGAAAAAGAATTTTACGTAAATCCTACTGGAAATTTTGTTATAGGTGGTCCAGATGGTGATTGTGGGTTAACAGGCAGAAAAATTATTGTTGATACTTATGGTGGAGCTGCACCTCACGGCGGTGGAGCTTTTTCTGGAAAGGATCCTACTAAAGTTGACCGATCTGCTGCATATGCCTCAAGATATATTGCAAAAAATATTGTTTCATCAAAAATTTCAGACAAATGTTTAATCCAACTTGCTTATGCGATCGGTGTTTCAAAACCACTTTCGATTTATGTAAATTTATTTGATAATGATCTAGAAAAAAATAAATTTGTTGAGGAAAAAATAAAAGAAAATTTTGATTTAAGTCCGAGAGGAATTAGAGAAATGCTGAGTCTTAATAAACCAATCTATGAAAAAACCTCAGCTTATGGCCATTTTGGCAGATCTCCAGAAAGCGATGGTTCATTTTCTTGGGAAAAAACTGATAAAACTGGTATTTTTTTGAAATAGTTTCTGTTGAATTAAAAAAAAACTTTAATATATTGCTTATACATTATTGAAATTACAAAATGGGCTTTAGCCCATTTTTTTTTGGAGCTAACAAAAATATGTTAAATAAAAGAGCAGATAAACTTGAATTATTAAGAATAGCTGAAGCTGTAGCATTGGAGAAATCTATCGACAAAGAACTAATTATTAGCTCAATGGAAACGGGTATAGCTAAAGCTGCTAGATCAAAATTTGGTCAAGATAATGAAATTAGAGTTCTAATTAACAGGGAAAATGGAGATATTGAATTATTCAGAAGATTAGTTATTTCTGATAATCCAGAAAATACAAATACTGAAATCAAACTTGAGGATGCAATATCACTCAATGAAACTAATAAAGATAAAAAAGTAGGTGACGAAGTTCTACAACCACTTCCATCATTCGATTTTGGAAGAATAGCTGCGCAAACTGCAAAACAAGTAATTAGCACCAATGTAAGAGAAGCTGAAAGAGAAAGACAATATAATGATTTTATAGATAAAAAAGAAACAATTTTAAGTGGGATTGTTAAAAGATTAGAATTTGGAAATATAATCGTAGATCTTGGAAGAACTGAAGCAATTATTCAAAAAAATGAAATGATACCTAGAGAAAATATTAAAGCTGGAGATAGAGTTAAAGCATATTGCTATGAAGTAAAAAGAGAACCAAGAGGTCAACAAATCTTTTTATCAAGAGCACACCCAAAATTTATGGAGAAACTGTTTGTTCAAGAAGTTCCAGAAATTTATGATGGTTTAATTGAAATTAAATCTTCCTCAAGAGATCCAGGGAGTAGAGCTAAAATTTGTGTCAAAGCAGTTGACACTTCTCTAGATCCTGTTGGAGCTTGTGTTGGTATGAGAGGATCAAGAGTTCAAGCTGTAGTAAATGAACTCCAAGGAGAAAAAATTGATATTGTGAACTGGTCTGAAGATCCAGCAATATTAGTCTCAAATGCATTATCGCCCGCGGAAGTACAGAGAGTAAATGTAGACCTAGAGAGAAAAAAATTAGATGTAATTTTAACTGAAGAAAATTTAAGTAAAGCAATTGGTAGAAGAGGTCAAAATGTTAGATTGGCTACTAAACTTTTGAATTATGAAATCAATATTATGACTGACCAAGAGGACTCCGAAAGAAGACAACAAGAATTTAAAGAAAAAACAGAAAATTTTGTTAAAAATCTTGAATTAGATGAAACATTGGGTCAGTTATTAGTAGCTGAAGGATTTTCCACAATCGATGATATTAAAGATAGTAATGCTGAAAATTTGATGAAAATTGAAGGTATAGAGGAAGATACAGCGAAAGCATTAATTGAAAGGGCAAAAGAATTTCATGAAAAAGATCAAGAAGACATCTCGCAGAGAATTAAAGATCTTGGACTTGAAGAGGCTTTGATTAATCTTAAAGGATTGACCCCAGGAATGTTAGTTACTTTAGGTGAGCAAAAAATTTTAACTTTGGAAGATTTTGCGGATTTAGCATCTGATGAACTCACCGGAGGATATGATGTAATTAAAAACGAAAGAGTAAAAATACAAGGTTATTTAGAAGATTTTGCTTTGTCAAAAGAAGAGGCAGACGAATTGATTATGTCAGCAAGAAATATTGTTTATAAAGATTGAGTGATGAGATATGGAAAACAAAAAAACAAAATTAACAATTTCTGGCACAGCCAAAAAATCGATCAAAAATATTGATATAGCTAAAACTCAAGGAAAAAAAACAGTAGTAATAGAAAAATCAAAAGGGAATATTTTAAAAAAAGGAAGTTCTTTTAGAGCTTCAGGGACTGGTATAAGACCAAAACCAAAAACATCATTTGGTAGAGGATCCCCTTTAAAATCATCATTAGGAGGAAAAACATTTCCAATTGCCAATGATTTTGAAAAAAGGAAACTTGCTGAACAAAGAGCTACAAAAAGACTTAAAGGAGAAAACGAAGGTAAAAAGCTTAAGTTGGGCACAAAAAAAAGAGAAGCAAAATTAACAGTTTCCAGAGCATTAAGTGATGAGATTGAAGCGAAGGAAAGAAGTTTAGCCTCTGTTAGAAGGGCAAGAGAAAAAGAGCAAAAAAATTTAAATAAAGACGAAAATAAAGAAAATTTAAAACCTGTTAAAAGAGATGTTAATATTCCTGAAGCTATTACAGTTAGAGAACTTGCAAATAGAATGGCTGAACAGTCGAGCAACGTAATAAAATATCTTTTTGGAATGGGTGTGACTGTAACAATTAATCAAACTTTAGCCGCGGATACTGCAGAATTCCTAGTCAAAGAATTTGGTCATAATCCTATACGCGGAGAAAAAGCAGAAGAAATAATTCAAAAAATCAAAGCTACAAGAGTTGAAAATTTAAAGAATAGACCTCCTATAGTAACTGTAATGGGACATGTAGATCATGGAAAAACTTCAGTACTAGATGTTTTGAGAAGTGCCAATGTTGTTTCAGGTGAGTTTGGTGGGATCACACAACATATTGGTGCTTATCAAATAGAAAATAAATCAAATAAGTTAACTTTTATCGATACTCCAGGTCACGCTGCTTTTACAGAGATGAGGGCTAGAGGATCAAAATTGACTGATGTTGTAGTTTTAGTTGTGGCAGCTGACGATGGTGTAAAACCACAAACAGTAGAGTCAATAAAACACGCAAAAGCCGCAAATGTTCCAATAGTTGTAGCGATCAATAAATGTGATTTACCAGAAGCAGATCCACAAAAAATAAAGAATCAACTACTTGAATATGAATTAATTGCTGAGGATTTATCAGGTGATACATTAATGGTAGAGATCTCTGCTAAAACAAAATTGAATTTAGACAAACTAGTTGATGCAATAATACTTCAAGCTGAAATTTTAGATTTAAAAACTGATTTTGAGTCAAAAGCCACAGGAGTTGTCTTAGAGTCTAAAATAGATGTTGGTAGAGGACCTGTTGCAACTATAATTGTAACAACTGGTACTCTAAAGAAAGGTGATTTTTTTGTAAGTGGTTTAAAATGGGGAAAGGTAAGAGCAATTATTAATGATAAAGGAAAAAATATTAATGAAGCTTTACCTTCAACACCTGTAGAAATATTAGGCATTAATGGAGCGGCAAAAGCTGGAGATGACTTTATTGTTCTAGATAACGAGAAAGAGGCAAAAACATTAAGTGAAAATAGAGCAGATGAGGCAAAAGATGGAAAAAATCCACTATCTTTTGCAACCCAAGATTCAGCATTTTCTGATAAATCTGCTGAAGAACTGAATTTAATAATAAAATCAGATGTTCATGGTTCGTCAGAAGCTATTAAAAATGCAATAACCCAAATAAAACATGAAGAGGTAAAACCAAAAATTATTTTAGCAGATATCGGTATGGTTACTGAGACTGATGTAACTTTAGCTAAGGCTTCAAAAGCTGTTTTAATAGCTTTTAATGTTAAGCCTAGCAAAGAAGCAAAAAAATTAGCTGAAAATGAAAACATAAAAATTTCTTCATATAACATTATTTATGAGGTTCTAGATTTTATTAAACAAAGAATGTCTGGCCTTTTAACTCCTGATGTTCAAGAAACAATTTCAGGCACTGCTCAAATTTTGGAAATCTTCAAAGTCTCAGGGGCTGGAAAAGTTGCAGGATGTAAGATTACCGATGGCGAAATAAATAACACTTCAAATGTAAGGCTAATTAGAGATGGTACAATTATTTTTACTGGAAAAGTAAGCACTATATTTAGGGAGAAAAATCAAGTGAAACAGGTTAGCAATGGTCAGGAATGCGGAATTACGATAAAAGATTATATGGATTTTCAAAAAAACGATACTATAGAGGCATTTAACGTGATCTCAAAAGAGAGGACAATATAATGGCTGACAGAATAGGAAAATCAGTTTCACAGAGACAATTGAGAGTTGGTGAAATGATTAAACAATCTTTGAGTATGATTTTTATAAAAAACGAAGCAAAAGTTCCAAATTTAGAAACAAATATCATTACGGTGACAGAAGTAAAGATGAGTCAAGATTTGAAAATAGCGAAAGCATATGTAATGCCACTTGGTGGAAAAGATGCAGATGAAGTGATTGATAAACTTAAGGAGTATTCTTTTTTAATAAGAAAGATTTTGTCAAAAAAAGTATTTATGAAGTTTTTACCAAAATTGCTATTTCGAAAAGATGAGTCTTTTGAATATGCAGAAAAAATAGAAAATTTAATTAAACAAACAAATAAATAAGGAAAAGAAGATGAATAATAACGTTAAAGAATTGGCAATGCATGATAAAGATACAGGATCCTCAGAAATCCAGATTGCATTACTAACAGAGAAGATAGATGTTCTCTCGAAACATATAAAACAATTCAAAAAAGACAAACATTCTTCAGTTGGATTGCTGAGAGCAGTAAATAAGAGAAAGAAATTATTAGAATACTTAAAAAAAAATAAAAAGGATTCTTATAAAAATGTACTGTCAAAATTGAATTTAAGAAAGTAAAAATCAAGATAGATAGAACGAAATGGAACGAAACGAAATGGAAATGAAATGTTTAAAGTATATAAGAAGGAAATTGAAGTAGCA
>MDSW01160552.1_pt1 | contig 11229 bp, 6 predicted proteins | sample 811171 | NCBI WGS metagenome assembly MDSW01 (sample SAMN05326641, study PRJNA326480) | marine metagenome | isolation source: seawater | place: Atlantic Ocean: North West | collected 2012
GGAAGCGACGCTCGGCGTCTGTCCCTGTCCTACTCCGGACTCCCTCTTCTCCTTCTTCTTCTCCTTCTTCTTCTCCTTCTTCCGCACTATCTTCTTCAATCACAACTCCTTCTTGAGCTAAACGAATGCGCAATTCACGCTCTTTCTTTTCACGCTCCTCTTGCTTCTTAAGAGTATTTTCCGACTCCCACTTCGCTCGCTCCTCTCGATACTTAACCCATTCATCGGCATATTTTTTTCCTCTTTCTAATTGCTTTGCAAGATCAGAGCCTTTGGCTCTATCACTAATATTGCCATCGAAAAAAACTACCGAGCGATCAGCGACACTACTAAAGTCACCAGGCATAACAGATGTTTTAATTACCTCAGCACGTGAACCTGAAGAAGAAATCGCCCCAGGACCAAGAACTACGGATGTTATTCCTTGACTAGCTACATGATTCCAATTATCTGAAAAATAAGAAGAGATATTTAGCTTTGAAATATCTACACTTGCCGGAATACGGCTATTATTAATAGCCGCAAAACCACGGGAGTCAATTAAGCCAGGTGTGATATGCGCATCTGCACCAGCATCTACCACATGAGCACCCATAGGATAAGGTACAGAATGCCCTGCAGCAATAATTCTAGAATCCTGTAACAACACCTCTACCCCTCCTGTAAGAGGAGCACCATCTCCTGTCCACAAAGTGCCAGCTCTAAGCACTACAGCATCATTACCTGATAAAGATTTAACACTTTCTCTTTCCCAAACGAGAGCACCATCTATATATACCTCTCTCACAGAAGATGTCGCTTCAAATGGCGCTCCATCTAGAACAACAAAGTCTGCGTCATAACCAGATTCAAGCTTGCCAACGCGTTCACCAACTCCAAGCAATTCTGCTGGGACACTTGTCACTGACTGGAGAGCAGATTCTTCAGACACACCAAAGCCACGCGCAATGGTAGCAGCTTCAAGGAGTAACACCCAAGAAGCATACGGACCTGGCTTCAAAGCGAACATTGAAGATTCACTAATCGTATTAAGCAAATTACTGTCAAGGTCAAAATAATCTGAAGGCCCTCCTACTTGAGCATACATCGGAATTTCAACCAAACAAATGCTTGGCTTATCCTTTAATGCTAAAAAGTTTTCAGAAGTAGCTCGAGCAAGCCCTTGTAAAACAAGAGGCGAGCTCCACTCTCTTGCCAAGTTAATTGCTACTCTAGCTTGATCCGCATTGTCTACAACAATTCGTAATGGTTGATTTGATTTTCGCCAATCCTGCAAACCTCGAGAATTTGCCAACCCTCCACTATCATTGTCAACCCCGGAGTAAGCAAGGCGTAACGCGCGAGAAGCTCCAGGCAAAGATGTTGGGGCTTGTCTCTCCGAAGGCAATAAAGGGTTCTCTGCGGTAGGGGGTATCGGAGGTCTAAAAAAGTCAGGCGGGTTCAAAGCTGAAGGTGTTAAATTTATTCTCAAATCACCCTTCGTCAACAAATCACGTCGCGACCCGGCTGATTTTACTACAGCACCGCGACCACCAATAAGGCGATTGCGATTAGGCGACAAGTAAAACGTCGTAACTCCGTGTTCTAAAACTTTAGAATAATCTAGCCAAGGATCAAAATTATCATATGAGTGATGATGAGCCGCCATAGACAGATCAGTTTCTCTAGAAGCACCAACAACTGTACTATCTGCGGCAACCAAGCCAGGCATGATATGTGCTTCACCAAGCTCAATAACCGGCATTAATGGGGGAAGTTCATCACGCAAACATACCTTTACGACTTTACCTTCTTCAACAACAAGGTAGGCATCTGAGAGCACAGCTTTCCCAGGTTGATAGATTTTTGCTGCATGATAAGCTTGACCACTTACCTCGCTACTAAAAAGAATAACGATTAAACAAAAATATAATAAAAATAAAAAGCGGCTCACTCGTTAGTCCCCTCCTCAAGTCGCCTTAATCGTTTATCCTCAGAGCGGTCATAAACTTTATCTCCTCGAATATAAACCTCTATCACTTTTGCTTGAGCATGCAAAGGGTCTCGGTCAAAGACGACGAAAGTGCCGTCAGCCCCAACCTGGAAATCTCCGACTTCGGCCTCAAGCCCCCAAAACTTCGCCGGATTTGTCGTCACAGAAGCTAATGCAATTTCTCTAGAAACACCTTCGCGAACGCACATCGCAGCTTGGTAAGCTAATCTGTCTGGACCCATACGACCTTCTTGCGAACTAATCGCAAATTCAACACCCGCTTCAGCAAATACCAAAGGAGCAAATGTCTTGGTAACAACTTCCGTAATAGGATGCGTTTCTACACTCCATAAATCACCTGAGATAACAACCGGGCGACCCATCTGAGCAAGAATATCAGCAGATTTCCAGGCAGCGGAGCTAACAACGAAAACCGCCTGAGAAGTCAGTTCATGCTGACCTAACCAAGCACGAGCATGCATAACATCAGTCGCCTTAGGAGCCCAAATCCATAACCTTTCATCACCATTAAGAATATCAACCAAACCACGCTGAGTGTCATCAAGGTCTTCTTCCGATATCAAAGACTTACCTTCAAAATCTTCGCCGAAACGAATATAACCACCAGCTGAATCATAAGCATCGCCATCATCAACAGAATCTTCTAATTCTTCATCAGCCTTAAGTCGATCTGCTCGGACCTGGTCGTCATAAAGCAACTTCTCACCTAAAACTCGCAAATCAAGATTTAATTTATCAATTGCTTGACGAAGTTCTGCAAGCTGAGAAGAGCGCGACCAACCACTCTTAGGCCCAATAGCCATCTTCATACCAAGATTGTCAGAGATTGTCATCTGTTCAATCGTCATGCCATAAGGAGCAACTACCCGGCCTCGACCACCAACCACAGTATTGTTTCCTGGAAGAATACCTATACCAACTGTTCCGCCACGTAATTCATCTTCAAAATAAAAAGAAACAGGGTCAATCGAGTCTTTAACATTAAGAAATGGCGCCATAGGAACATTCTCATTAGCTCTATCCATTCCAGAATTTGAATGTGCTTCAAAAAAACCAGGGAAAATAACGGCCGTAGGGTATTCGTTTAACAAAACGTCAAAAGGCACCTCAACGCTTTCATCACCCATAGCTACTATGCGGCCGCCCTCAACAACAAGGGTTCCTTGATTAATGACGCTTCCATCAGCGCGCATAAGCTTTCCAGCACGTACAGCTATCGACCCACTTTGTGCAATTAGTAAATCAGTAACAGAAAAAGAGATTAAAAGTAAAAGTATTTTTCGCATGAGTTTAACGGTTGTCAATAACAACTTCACCATTGACGGCGACAACGAGGGGAACGGATGTGGACTCAAGAGGATCACCTGACCACAAGACAAAGTCGGCGTCATATCCTTCTTTAAGAAAACCTAACTTGTCATCTATTCCACAAAGTTGAGCAGGGATTGATGTAATAAAAGCTAGCGCCTGTTTAGAGTCTAAACCCCAATGAACAGCACGGCGTATTTGATAGATAAGAGAAGATTCGGTTAAAGGCTCATCATGCGCCTCTGCTGAACCCATCGCAAATCGAACTCCATTGTCGGACAACAACGCTGGAAGAGCAGGAGTTGTAGAAGCCGCCTCTGAACGCCTCCCCCGAGACAACCCAGGAGCAGCGTCATAACGCGGGGCAACCAACGGCAATAGATCTAAAACAAAAGGATTTAGCGCTAATCTACCGCTTTCTTTATCAACGTGACTGTGCTCTCCATCGTGCTCCTCATCGTGCTCCTCATCAGGATTATGTAAATCTTCACAACAAATCTGTCCCGGCATCGCAGCGAGCCTCAGCTCAGCCGAACTCGGCCCACGAGCTATTGACCGCGCAGCAGAATCAAAAGCTGGACCTGTAACCATAGAAACGCCTTTTCGAGCAATCATTTTAGAAATTTTATGAGAGCCTGTTGCCTCTTCAATTATCATTCGAGGCCAACCAAATTCTTCCTGCAGTCTTAAAGCAGTTTCAACGTCATGAGACTCACGAGCTTGAACACGAACAAGCAAATCACCACTCAAAGCGCGAGTTAAAACTTCTAAGTCAGGATTAAAAGGGACTTGCCCTCTCTCTCTTAAATCGCGATATTCAACTGCTCTATAAAATTCACGACGAACAACCCAAACAGTTCCCATACGTGTTGTAGGGCGCCGAGCACGATACGTTGTAGTCCATTTACCACTTCCTGTCGTATTCCCATAAGAAGGGTCTCCACCCAAAGTGATTTTTAAAGCAGCAGCATCTTCGATTAATTCAGCAACAACATTGTTAGAAAACAATGAAGCCGGCTGCCCACCAGTTGTTTTAACCAAGCAACCCAAGCCTCCAATAACATTACGAGATGCGGGAGACAAATAAGCCGTAGTAACACCCTCAGCAAGAGCAAAAGAAAAAGCCGGAGAATCAAAGATAAGACTATCAGAAAGATGAATAGAAGCCGTTGATTCTCGAGACTCCTCTAGAGTATTACCCTCAACTCCCATATACGAATAAGCGTCTATTAGTCCAGGCGTCATGTGCGCATCGGCAACGTATTCAAAGTCATCACTCCGCGCTGAATTAGGCGATATTTGACTTAAGCGCCCATTGTCAAAAGCGACTACAACATTATTCAAAACGGCCCCGTCTCCAACGTGTAACGTATCAACAAACCATTGTGATTGACAAAAACTAGAAATAAATATAAGAGTGAGTGAAATCATTACAACAATTAATGAATTAATTCAGCGCGATAAACTGTTTGGCCACCTATCATAGTGGACAAAACTTTCGCCTCTGCATTCAAAGGGTGACTTGTCCATAAAACAAGATCTGCTCGAGCGCCAGCCTTAATAGCGCCAATATCTGTCCGGCCTAACATCTCTGCAGAATATGAAGTTATTGAAGCAAAAGCATGCTCCGGCTTACCAGTTATTCGAGAAAAAGCCATTGCCGATGAACGCAAAGCATTCCAATCTGCATCAGCCATTTGCGAACCAAAAGCAACACGTATTTGGTTTTTTGCCATCCTTCTCCAAACTTCGGCCTTGCGGGCAAGAGAGTCCATAGTAAGGACTGAAACGCCTACAAGCTGCCCTTGAAACAAAGCCGCATAGGAACCCGGATCCCCATTCAAAATAAATCGGCCGTCTTGAATGCCAAAACGTTTCAAAATCTTTTGAACACCACGAACGCCTGCTGCATCTTCAACATAAAACCATGGACGCACACCCAAAGCCCTCGCTCCGTAATCATAAACTGATTGATCTAAAACTTCTAAAGCACCTGCCAAAGAAGATGGACCGACTCGACTATCACTTACCAATGAAGACAGCAATGAAGCAACTTGGACAGTATTATCCTCAAGCACTGTACTAAGACCATTCAGGCTTGAAGTTGACAATAATGCTGCGCGCCCGCTAATGACATTAGTAGGGTCAGGCATAAAGTGCACAGTTGTTACACCATGAGCACATAACTGACGCCATACATCAGAATCAAACTGCACTCCATCTACTGCGTTCAAGTCAGGAGTAACAACATCTGACTGCTCTGTCAAAGGTAATTCATCACCATATGAGCCAGAAAAAGCATCAACAAAACCTGGTGCAAGCACACCATCAAGTTTGACCTCCAACCCATTAGTCTCAGGAGCAGAAGAGACCTCAACAATGCGATCTTCAACGATAACAACCTTGACACCTTCGCGTAAACTACCATCCGGCAAGACTACTGAATCAGGCGATAAAATAATCGCCTGCTGACAAAGAAACAAAAATGCTAACATCATAATTATTTTGGTTTGTGAGCCTTAAAAGCTCCTGAAGCATCAAAAGGTGAATCCCCCTCAAACAAAAGCATCGTGGCACTATTTCCACGAGCAAGATTCCCGTATTGGTTTAAACCTAACAATTTCGCAGGTATTGAAGTTAGAGATGCCCAAACTGCGCTTCGATCAGCGCCCTGGGCAACCAAGTTACCAGCTCGCACAAGAAGCATCATTTGATAACCATCACTACCGCCACTTGCAATAGCGACTTCCACTCCAGCCTCAACAAGCCGCATATAACGAGAGTAAAAACTTCTCTCTGATTTGTTGGAATGGTGGCTAGGGGTAGCAGCAAGAACAACCGGCACATTTGCTTTACGTAATTCATCTGCTACCAAGTCCGCCTCAAATGCGCCCAACAAAATGACATCAAGATTAAATTCGTCCTTAAGTTGTAAAATTGTATGGATATCAGGCAAACGCTCTGCGTGCACTCTCAAAGTATAAAAGCCATCCATCGCTGCAAGCAGCAATTCAGTCTCTGGGTTAGATTGAGGAGCCTTCGGAGGCTTTGGGCGCTTCGGAAACTTAAGCTCTTTTCCCTTTTCAGGTGTCTCCCCGGACTCTTCTTGAGCCTTTTTATCTTCTATATACTTCTTTAGCTTCTCATCATACTTTTCAAGCTTTTCTGGAAATTCCTCAAGCTTCTCATCATATTCCTCAAGGCTCTCTCGCCACTCTCGGGCAGCCACGAACTCTTCATACAATCCTTGAGCATTGTTAGTGGCAGAAAAAACATCTCCATTAGAACCCGAAGCGCCTACTGCAAAATCAAGCATTGGCTTACCAGCCACTAATGGCAAATCAAGAATTGTAAATTCAACAGGGGTTCCTATTCCTAAACGCACACTGCCCCAGCTTGGTGACATATAACTAGCAGCCACACCAGCCTCTCTAGCGGCCACAACTTGGCTATAAAGTTGAGAATCAGCTAATTTGACCTGAACCGGAATAGATTCTCGAACGTCACGCAAAGCGGGATTGCGACGATCACCCATATATCCATTTGGGGCAAAAGATGCCCAGGCATCGACAATCCCAGGAGCTAAAGTCCCCTTTACGGAAATAAGAGGTGGCTTAGGGTTTGGTCGACCAAGAAGATTCTTGGTATCTCGACGTCGATCTGTAGATGAAATCCAATCAATTTGTCCAGCAGTAACCTTAATAAAAGCCGGAGAAACACTAACACCATCTTCAAGCCATGCTGAATCAGCCTTAATCACATATGTTTTGGTAAAACCATTTTCAGGGAGCTCCCCTTGCTGTTGAGGCGGAGAGACAGCGAACGAACTAAAACTAAGAAGGAGAGTGGGGAAGAACATCAGCAACAATGAGCATACGAATAACTGTCCACACATTCACTTATTTTTTTTACACTATTCCAATGGAAATGCCCCACCTCGCAAGCACTATCCACCCAACTGCAGTGGTCTACCCCGGCGCTAGCATAGGAGCCGGTTGCGAAATTGGGCCCTATGTCGTTATAGAATCAAGCGCAAGCATAGGAAAAAACTGCAAAATAGGTCCTCATGTGCACATACTAGGCAAAACAATTATCGGAAATTCATGCCATATTCGTGCAGGAGCGGTTCTTGGTGGAGAGCCTCAGGACGACAACTATAACCAAGAAAAAACACGGGTCGAAATCGGAAATTCATGCCAAATACATGAGCACGTAACAATACATAGGGGTACGACCACGCAACTAACTAAGGTAGGCGACCACGTACGCTTGATGTCAGGAGCCCATGTTGGGCATGACGCAGAAATTGGCAATCACGCCATCTTAGTTAATAATGCCTCTGTTGGAGGTCATGCAAAAATTGGTGAAAGAGTTATTCTGTCAGGGCAATCAGCTGTACACCAATTTGTTCAAATTGGACGCCTAACAATGGTTGCAGGAGCCTGTATGGTGACACGAGATGTCCCGCCATTCTCCATTGTTACAGGAGCGCACCCTATGAAATGGAGAGGCATAAATAAAATTGGCTTACAGCGCCAAGGATTTACAAGCGAAGAAAGAGATGCAATTCGAGAAGCCTTAAGAACTCTGTTTAATAACAAAACTAATATTGAAGAAATGAAGAATAGTTCTTTTTCATCCGTACGCGAAATTGCTGACTTTGTAAACAATACAACTCGTGGACTCCCAAAAAGCTAATCATGACAAGCCCTAAAAAAACAATTGATACTCTACTAGAAGAAAAGCGACTATTTCCACCAAGTACAGAATTTACTTCGCAAGCAAATATAAATCAACAAAGTGTTGTCGATAACGCCAATAATGATTGGGAAAGTTGGTGGGCTTCTTGGGCTGAGAAATTAACTTGGGAGAAAAAATGGCATACTACACTCGAATGGAACGAGCCATTTGCAAAATGGTTTGAAGGAGGAAAAATTAATGCAAGTGTTCAGTGCCTAGATCGACATATTGATCAAGGATTAGGTTCACGTATCGCATACTATTGGGAAGGTGAGCCAGGAGATTCTCGAGAAATAACCTATAAAGAAATGCTAGATGGCACATGCCAAATTGCAAATGCCTTAAAAGAATTAAATATAACAAAAGGTGATCGTGTCACATTTTATATGCCAATGGTTCCAGAACTTGCAATGGCTGTTCTGGCCTGCTCTCGTATCGGAGCAATTTTTTCAGTTGTCTTTGCAGGCTTTAGCGCGACGTCTTTAAAAGATAGAATAAATGACCAAGAAGCAAAGTTAGTCATTTGCGCAGATGCAACTTGGCGTAGAGGGAAAATACTAGACCTCAAGAGTGTCGTCGATGATGCTGTCCAAGAATGTCCTACTGTAAAAAATGTACTCGTCTACAAAAGAGGTGGAAGCTGTACCAGTTCAGCACCTAAAAAAGAACGCGATATTGAATGGGACAAAATAGTGAACAGGCAAGACAAATGGTGCCAGCCGACTTCTATGGACTCAGAAGATCCGTTATTTATTTTGTACACAAGTGGAACGACAGGGAAACCAAAAGGCATCTTGCATACAACCGGTGGATATTTGACAGGCACATACACAACGAGCCAACTAGTCTTCGACTTAAAGCCTGAAAAAGATATTTACTGGTGCACTGCGGATATTGGCTGGATTACTGGTCATAGCTATATTATTTTTGGTCCAATGGCTAATGGAGTAACTCAGGTCATGTACGAAGGGGCGCCAAACCACCCAAAGCAAGATCGTTTTTGGAAAATTATTGATAAATATAAAGTGTCAATTTTTTATACAGCTCCTACTGCTATTCGTGCTTTTATGAAATGGGGTGATGAACACCCGGCTGCACACGACCTTTCTTCCCTACGGCTTTTGGGAACTGTTGGTGAACCTATCAATCCAGAGGCGTGGGTTTGGTACGCAAAACATATAGGCAACGATGCCTGTCCTATCGTTGACACATGGTGGCAAACCGAAACCGGTAGCATAATGATTACCCCTCTTCCTGGAATTACCAAAACCATCCCTGGCTCTGCGACGACACCCTTTCCTGGTGTAGAAGCCGTCCTAGTTGATGATGAAGGGAACGAAATTCAAGGAGCAGGAGGTGGCTACTTAACTCTTACACACCCTTGGCCTTCTATGCTTAGGGGCATATGGGGAGACCCTGAACGATATCGCGAAACTTACTGGTCTAGATTCCAAGGCAAATACTTTGCCGGAGACGGAGCAAAACGCGACGAGAATGGAAACTTGTGGATATTAGGAAGGGTCGATGACGTAATGAATGTATCAGGACATCGCCTTTCAACTATGGAAATTGAATCTTCTCTGGTAGCACATAAAAGCGTTGCTGAAGCTGCAGTGATCGGGATTAACCATGAAATAAAAGGTCAAGCACCTGTAGGCTTTGTAATCTTACGCAATGAACAAGATGCTACAGATGTATTAGCCGAAGAGTTAAGAAAATTTGTAGCCGAAGAAATTGGCGGGCTAGCACGTCCTGAGAATATTTACTTCACTCCTGAATTACCCAAGACAAGGAGTGGGAAAATTATGCGTAGACTACTACGAGATATTGCCGAAGGTAAACCAATAGGAGACCTAACGACTTTGGCTGACCCTTCTATCTTAAACGGATTAATTGAAGAGTATAAACGTCGTAATCAATAGTTTACTGTACAATATTTACTTCGTGATGTTATGGAAGGAGGTGTGATTCCTCCACGGGTTCGCCACCGTATTGCATAAAGCTTAGTCGGATACATGACTCACATCCCTCGAAACTCTTAACCCTGGGCGAATTCCCCAGAGGAGTCAAAAAATGAAAATATATAAATTGTTTTTAATTATCGCCATATGTTGTTTTGGCGTTACATCAATCAATGGACAATCATTTAAGCAAGCTATTAGCTTAAATGGGCTCGGCGATCCTACCGCAGACGCAAAAGGTTTCGGAATCGCCTATAACCCAAACAACCAATTGGTTTATGCTTCTATCACCGGATCGTTTTCAAACCCCAACAATGCTGTCGCTGTCATTGACCCTGCGACAGACTCAATTATTACAACATTTGATGTAGGGCTTTTTCCTGAAGACATTGCTTTCATTCCTGGAACCAATATTGGAGCAATCACAAACTCAACTTCTGGAACTGTAAGTATTTTTGAAGGCACCAGCACAGGCCATCAAGTGATTCAAACAGTGCAGTTGCCAGATTCTTTCGGTTTCGGCACTTGTTATCCTTTTGGAATTACCTTTCACGAAGGGTATTGGTATGTCTCTACTGTAGATGGCAGTGGAGAAGTCTATGCAATTGACACAAACACCTACCAAGTAGACCTGAATGCCGGGTTTAGCACCGAGTTCCGTTCAAACGGAAGGATGGTAAGTACTTCTATTCCAGGAAGGCCACCACAAAATCAATTACTAGTTGGTACAACAATATACAACTCCACCTTCACTGGCGCCACAGCAGGTATTTATAATTCAAACGATGTGCAAATCAACTATTTAATAAATGATAATTTTGCACCCTCCACATCTGACTTTGCTCAGCATAGTGATGGAAGAATATTTGTAGGCGGACTTTTTGAAGGAAATCTTTTTGTATGCGACGCCGAAGGCAACCCATTAAGAACTATCGACTGTAATGGCTTTAACGCTTATGGACTTGGTTTAAGCGAAGACGAAAGCCTTCTTGTGATGTGTGACCTGTATGACACTTCACTTGCTTTTGTCGATGTCGCTAATGAAACTTTTATTTCTGATATTTCAATCAGTGCTCTTGGTTACGGTGTCCCGAATGATGCTGTTTTCGCGCTAGGAAAACTATACGTTAGCGATCAAGGCTCTGAAAATGTCTTGGTCTTCGATCAATTACCAAGCTTTACCCCAAGCAATAACTATGCCGGCGATGTGCTGATTTCAAACGCTAC
>MDSW01016851.1_pt1 | contig 11228 bp, 10 predicted proteins | sample 811171 | NCBI WGS metagenome assembly MDSW01 (sample SAMN05326641, study PRJNA326480) | marine metagenome | isolation source: seawater | place: Atlantic Ocean: North West | collected 2012
CTTTCATGAATTTTTTTTTTCATTAAAATAATTTTCTTAAGTTGACTTAATTGCCCCAATCCAATAGCTGCATTTATATTTGTCATACCATAATTAAAACCCATTTCTTGATGCATAAAAAATATATTATTAACTTTTCCCTGGGAAATTAAAATTTTAGCTCGCTTATAATCTTTTATAGATTTTAAAAACAAAGCACCGCCTGATGAAGTGGTTATTATTTTATTTGTATTAAATGAAAGCACTCCATAATTTCCTTCAGTTCCAGCATGTGAACCATTCGAATTAAATGAACCAACTGCTTCTGCGGCATCTTCGATTAATTTGATTTTCTTTTTTTTAAGTACTCTTTTTAATAATTTTAAATTAGATAGATTGCCAAAAACATGGGTAAAAATTAATGCTCTAATCCTTCTTTTGGTTTTAATATTAAAGGTTCCTTTTTTTGAGGTATATGTTTCATTTTTTAAAAAAAGAAGTATTTTACTTGCATCTCCATTTAAACAATCTTTACAAGTATCAAAAAATACTGGAAAAGCTCCTAAATATAAAATTACATTAACGCTTGCTATAAAAGTTATTGAAGGAACAAGCACCTCATCATTTTTTTTCACACCAGATAATATTAAACTAAGATGCAAAGAGGATGTCCCTGAGTTGGTTAAAACCAATCTTGATTTTGTAAATTTTGTTAATTCTTTTTCAAATTGTCTTACATAATCGCCACTAGGAGAAATCCAACCTGAATTAAGACAATTAAGTACTTTTTTCTTTTCAATATTTGTTATTTTTGGTTCATGTAAAAAAAAAGTCTTTTTCATTTATTTTATATAATAATTTCCATATTTTAAGAATTTTTTAGGATTTTTTTGTGCTTTTAAAAATTTGACTATTTCCTTAATGCCATAATCAATTGATACAAATGATTTTACTTTTAAAAATCTTGATAATTTATCAAAATTTACTCTATAATCTCTAGGATCTTTTGAACCTTTAACAATTTCATATTTAAATTTTGGAATTATTTTTTTAATTCTACATGCTAAATCAATTTTTCTAAAATTATTTTTATTCGATCCTACATTTAAAATATTAAAATAAGCTTTCTTATAATCTAAATTTAAACAAATATTTATCACTTTACAGAAATCTTTTACATGGCAATAAGGTCTCCATGTTTTATGATCATAAATTTCTATTTTCTTTTTTAGAAAAGCATTTAATACAAATTCATTTATTGTTAAATCAAATCTTGGTCTTAATGAAAGACCAAAAGCTGTAGCAAATCTGAGAATTGTAGGACAGAATTTTGATTTTTTTTTTAAACTTATTATATATTTTTCAATCAAAATTTTTTGTTTTGCGTAAATTGATTTTGGGCTTAATTTAGTTCTTTCTGTAGCTATCTCATTTTTTACAAATCCATAATTTGAACATGTTGACATAAATATTAACCTTAAATTTTGATTTTTATAAAAATTTATAATTTTTTTGATTCCATCTACATTTATTTTTTTAGATAAATTTTTATATTTATTCGTGATAGGATCACCTACTAATCCAGCAAATATAATAACTGCATCGTAAAGATTTTTATTCGAATATTTCTTCCTAATATCAAAATTTATAAATTTAAAATTCTTTATTTTTTTAAGATGAGATATGGAATAGTTATTTTGATAAATACAATTGTCTAAGCAATGAACAATATAATTTTTAGATAAATTGTATTCACAAAATTTACTACCAAGATAACCAGAGCCTCCAACTACAAGAATTTTTTTTTTCATTATTTAATATATGAATTTGCGGAAATAATTGAATTTTCTTTAATTATGGTATTTTGTTTAATAACACTTCCGCTACCAATAAAAGAATTTTTTTTAATTACAGAATTTCCTAAGATTATTGATCCAGGCGCTATGTGAACATTATCCTCTATTTTAACATCATGTTCTATTATTGAACCTGTATTTATAATACAGTTTTTTCCAATTATGGAGTTTCGGTTTACAACTGATCTATGAAGAATAATTGTTCCTTCTCCAATTTTACTTTTTTTTGAAACGTAAGAATTTTTAGAAATAATTTTTGGAAACTTGCAACCTCTTTTCTTGTAAAAATTAAAAATTTCATATCTAATATTTCCAGTTTTAATTTGACCAATTGAAATATGTAAGTTTTTTCCTTTAATTTCTTTTTTATTAAATTCGTTTTCTAAAATTAATTTATAATTATCAATCTGATTCTTTTTTTTATCTACCAAGTATAAAACTTTATATTTTTTATTTGTTTCAATGACATCAATACATGCATTAGCATGAGTACCACTTCCAATTAAAATTATATTAACCATCTTTAAATTTTCATTAATTTAATTTTAGGAAAAATTTGCATAACCATTATTCCTATATTCAATTTTTTTATCTCTTTTAATATTTGAGCACTATAATAAGAAGTAATAATAATTAATTTTTTCTTTTTAAGTAAATTTTTACTTATATTCATTATTTTAGAACTCTTGTCTAAAAGAGTTAAACCATGTTTAGAGGGATCTTTGTCAAAAATTAAAGTTTTTGATGTGATGGGTATTTTATAAAGACAAGTGGCAGCAATTGCAAAACCTCCGGCTCCCCATAAAACAATTTCATTAGCATTATATTTTGAAATATTTTTCTTAATCTTTAATGTATTATCTTTAATTTTTAATAAAAAGTTTTTTGAATATAATTGAGAAAAATTTTTTTTTTTATTTTTTGAAAAATTATCTTTATTTTTTAAAAAAAAAATTAAATTTTCTGGAGTTTCAAAATTTTTAAACATTGAAAAATTATAGTCTTTAGATATCACCTCAAAACTTTTTGATGAAAAATAATGAACATGTTGAAAAGAAAAAACTTCTAGTAAACCCTTTTTTAAATAAAAATTTATATTTGGTACTTCTATAGCTAAATAGGAATTTTCATTCATAGCTGTTTTAATATTATTAAGTATATTATTTATATCGTAAATATGCTCTAAGGTATGACGTAATATCACTAAATCAAATTTTTTGTTTTTAAATGTTTTTTCATCAAAAAATTTTTTTTTTACATTTAAATTAAATTTTTTTGCAATATTTGCACCTTTGCTTGGCTCACATCCATATAAATTAATCTTTGGAAATTTTTTCTTAATTTTATGCAAGATATAACCATCGTAACAGCCTATTTCTAAAACATTTTTTATTTTTTTAAAATTTAAGTTTTTGAACATTTTTTTTAAAAACAAATTATCTCTAGTTGGTTCTATTTGATTTAGCATTGCTGATGGATATTTATAAAATTTTTCATAAATATTATCTAAAACATTTGAGTTTACTTTATTTTCTAATTTAAGATATTTACACCTTGAACAAATCATTAATTTTAATCTTTTTTGTTTAATAAAATTATTCTTTTTTAAATATTTACCAAATTTTTTTTGATTTGTTGGAAAGTTTGCTACTGGAAATAATCCAAAATCAATGAAATCTTTTGGACTACAATCATTAGACAAGGACAAACATTTATTACTCATAATATAGATTTTTAATATAGATTTTTTTCAATTGTTATTAATTCTTTTGTAATACCATAATTAAGTTTATTTTTGTAGAAATAGAATTTTTCATTTTTTTTTATTTTATTTTTTTTTAATTTTTTTAAACAACTTTTAAATTTTAAATTAAGATCATTAAATGAATTAGCAAACAATTCCTCTCTATCAAAATTGATATAAGTTTTTTGAAGAGTTTTAAAATTTCTCTCATAATCATGAACAATTACATTTTTCTTATAAAATAACGAAATATCTACGACAGATGAAGGTTTTGTTATTATAATTTTAGAATTTTTGTATATGTCATCGATATCTAATTTTTTTTTATATTTATTGAAAAATATAATATTTTTCCTCAATGATAATTTTTTGTACATCTTATATAAATCTCTATCTTGATTCACATTATTAAATTTCGATTTTATAAGAAATTTTTTCTTATAATAAATTTTTGATAAATTATATATGTCAGAATAAAAATTAATTTGATTTTTAAACGATACATCAATCATTTGTTCATTAATATTATAAGGTGAGTAATCATAACATATAACAAAATTTAAGTTTTTATTTATTTTTGTTTTTTTATTTATTGCAAAATGATTGCCTGCAATTTTATAATCTTTTACTAAATTGTACTTATTCTTTTTAAAATTTTTAATACTATAGCTATCCATAGCAAAAAATTTATCAACGATATTTGAATAAATTTTCCATTTAGAATGAACAAATCTATTCTGAACTCCAATTGTTTTAATTTTTTTTTTTCTTAAAATAAAAGATGTAAGATTATCAAAAGCATGATCATTTCCAATTAAACATAACTTAATTTCTTTAAACAATTCTTTATCGAATTCATTTTTATAATTACGATAGGAAGCATTTAAACTGTTAATAAATTTCCATTGATTTAAGTGTAAAAAAAAACCTAAATCAAAAATCAAAGGGAAAATTTTTTTAATAGTGGTTTTGGGATGAAAAAAGCATTTTAAATTATTATCTTTATAAAATTTAACAAATTTTTCATTTTTAATGAATTCAGCATGTAAAATTTTATATTTGTTAAATATACTTTTTTTATTATTGATATAAAAAAATTCCTTTTTAAAAATTAAATTTTCTCCATATAGAGTTGTTTGATGAGGATAATAAAGAACTTTAGAGAACTTTTGTTTTTTAGAAAATTCTTCCTCTTTATTCTTTTTAAATGCTTTTAATTTAAAATTATTAAATTGAAATAATTTTAAAATAATTAAATAAAAAGTTCCAATAAATTGAAAAATAAAGTTGTAAATTCTAAAATTATTAGTTTTCAATAAAATTATTTCTTTATAGTCAAATCTTCCAACTAATAAGTAAAAATAATTTTTTTCTTTTAAATGCTTCGTTAAATACCAAATTTGCAATAATTCATCGTTAAACATTAATTTTTGAAATAAAATTATTCTTAATTCTTTATTCTGTGCTGACATTTTTTTTTTTAAAATTTTTCCATAATTTTTCATTACTGAATTTACTGCTTTCGTAACAAATTTCTCTTTTTGAATGCAAAAAAAATTAAATGCGCTAGTTTTAATTTCAAAATCTAACTCAGAGAAATGAATAATCTTTTTTTCTTTTATTAAACTTTTAAATAAATAATTATCTAAGTTTAAACATTTTACAAAAACTATCTTGAATTTAAATTTGCTTAATAAATATGATAGATATATTAAGGGTATGTTTAATCTTCTAAAAATTATCATTTTTGATTATTTTCTAATATCAGGATTTAATTTTAACTTATGATTTTTTTTACTAAATTGACCTTTGCTTAATTTATATTTGATCTCATCTAGTACTTTTTCATAGCAAGATACCATTTTAGTAATTATTTCTTTATTATGAGAATGACTTAAAATTTGATATCCATTATTTAAAATTCCATTTTGAATTAACTTTGAAATCCAGAAAATTCGCATCATTTCTGAATTTGAATCATCTTGGTTTCTAAAATTAAAAATTGTTTTACCTGGATATCCGCTCAAGAAAATATAATTTTCTAAGGAAAGATCTTTAATTTTATTATTTAATTTTTTAATAATAGTATTACCGTTATCTCTAATATTTTTACAAACTTTATGCTTATCTATAAATCTTAATGTTGCAATAGATGCAGCAATTGAGAGATTTTCACCACCAAAAGTTAAGGAATAAAAAATTTCCTGGGACTTTCTCATAACTTCCTTACTTCCAACAAGTGCTGATATTGGTAGACCATTTCCCATTGCCTTAGAAAAGCATGATAAGTCTGGTTTTATACCTGAAATTTTTTGATACCCACCTCTGTCCACTCTGAAACCAGTTACAACTTCATCAAAAATCAATAATGCATTATTTTTTTTTGTAATTTTTTTTACATCTTTCAAAAAATTATTCATTGGATTTTCTTTGGAAATCGGTTCCATTATCACGCAAGCTACTTTATTTTTATATCTATCAAAAAGATCTTGAAGACTTTTGATATCATTATAATTAAATCTATGTGAATAGTTTGCTATTTCTTTTGGTATTCCCTTGTTCATAGAGGTTTTGCAAATATACCAATCTTGCCATGCATGATATCCACAAAACAAAACATGAGTTTTGTTTGTATAATGTCTAGCAAGTCTTACAGCTGCTGTGGTAGCATCATTTCCATTTTTGCCAAATCTAACAACATCTGCCGAAGGTATTCTTTCACATAACATTTCAGCTAATTGACCCTCAAGTTCAGATGCTAAAGAATATAAGGTGCCTTTATTTAATTGTTTCTTCACCTCTTCATTTATTTCTTTATTTGCATGACCTATGATTACTGCTCCGAGTGACATTATATTATCTATATATTTATTCCCATCTACATCATAAGCATAACAATCTTTTGATTTTTTAATAGCATATGGAGAAATATCATTTAAAAATAAGTCAAGCCCTTTACTAAATGTAGACGGTCCAGCTAGAAACTTAAAAGTCTTTTTATAAATTTTTTTTGATTTATTAAATTTCACTTGAATTAATTTTGAATTGAGATTACAGAACGACCTAAAATTTTTCCATTTTTTAATTTATTAATAGCATTATTAATATCTTTTAATTTGTAAGTATCACTAACAATTTGATTTAAATAAAGTTTTTTATTTTTTATATCTTTATAAATTTTTGGTAAATCAACTTGCATTATTGCACTTCCCCCTCTTATTCCATAAATAGTATTTTCGTTCATTAAGAGATCTTTAGGAAAAATTTCCAGTTTATCGTAGTGAAATCCAACTATACCCAATGATCCACCAGTGCAAAAACCAGCTATACACTTTTTAAGATGAGCTAAACATTTTTGTTGAATCATTTTGCTTCCGACGTAATCAAAAATAAAATCAAAACCTTCAAAACTAGAAATTTTTTTTAATTTTTTATCGAAGTTTTTATCATTATAATTAACTAAATTTTTTGCTCCAAATTTTTTAGCAAAACTTAATTTTTTAGGGTCAATATCAATTGCTGTAATTTCTTTAACTCCAGTTCTTTTAAGTCCATTTACAGCTAACAAACCAAGACCCCCCATACCAAATATAGCAACTTTCGAATTTTTTTTTATATTATTATTTTTAATTATTGGAAGATAGCCAGATATAACGGCACAACCAATTATTGATGAGTTTTTTAAATTTAAATTATTGGGTATTTTAGAAACAAATTGTGAATGAATTTTACTTTTTTTTGACAAAGTATAAATTAGTGATTTATATTTTTTTTTTTTATAAAAAAATTCAGTAAAATTTAAGTAATTAGTATCTTTATTTGCGCCATATGGCATCCAACTTATTAAAACTTTATCACCAACTTTGACATGTTTTACATTTCTGCCTTTACTTAATATAATCCCTGTCCCTTCATGTCCTAACAGTTCTGGATTTTTTGGCTCTCTCGATAAGTTGATCAAGATTGATCCACATAATCCTGAAAATAAATTTTTTACTATAACTTCATTTGGTTTAGGATCTGAAAATTTAATTTCTTCTAAAGAAAGTTTTTGGTTTTTATATTTATAAACTAAAGCTTCAGTTGTATGCATTTATTATTTTTTAATCATTGAAAATTTAATTAATGTTTCTGGTTCAATATCAGTCTTTGCTATTTTCCCAATAACTTTTTTATATTCCGTGGTTGGTATTCCAGTACCTGGTCTGGCATATTTAATATCTTCTTCTATAATTTTATCATTCTTTTTTATAAATGATTTTGAAACAATACTTCTTCTAATCATTTTTCTATTCAATTTTTCAGAAAGAGATAATCTTCTTTCGTAAAATCCCAAACTTTCTTCAATTTTTCGAATTCCATACATTAAGTTTTTCATCTCATGAGGTTCAATTGCAAAAGGATGATCTGGTCCCTTATATTTTTTATTTAGAGTTATGTGTTTTTCTATTACCTTGGCTCCTAATGCAACAGATGCAAAAGCGTTATAATTATCTGCAGTATGATCTGATAATCCAGTTAAAACCCTAAATTTTTTTTGAAAAAACAGAATATTTCTTAAATTTATCTGATCATTTTTTGGTGGATAAAGAGAATTACAATGTAAAAGGATTATCTTATTATGTTTTTTTTTTTTATAAAAATTAACTGTTTGAGCAATTTCCTCTGAAGAACCCATGCCGGTAGATATCAAGGTTGGCAATTTAAAGTTTATAATTTTATCATGTAACTGATAATAATTTAGGTCAATTGAAGCTATTTTAATTGCCGAAAGTCCAAAATTTTTTAAAAAAATAAGATCTTCTAATCTGTGAATCGCGCTTAAAGGTATCATTTTTTTTTTTCTAACATAATCAAACATCTCTTCAAACCAATCTCTTGGCATTAAAATTTTGTCTCTTGCAACTTTCCACCAAGGTTTTAAGCCATAAAGTTTGTTTAATTTTACATCTTTTGTTGTTTCTTTTTTTGAAAAAGCTTCTTCTGCATCGTAAATTTGGAACTTAACTGCATCAAAACCTGCATCCTTGCAAGCATCAATTAAGTTTTTTACAGTTTTTTTTGATCTATTATGATTTGATCCAATTTCACCAATAGTGAAAACAGGATAATCAGATCCAATTTTTTTTCCCTCAATATTTATAAACTTTTTCATCTTTTTTTATTATATTTTTGGCAGACTTTAATTATATCTGAAATATTTTTTATTTTAATTGTATCTTCAAAAGAAATATTTATCTTAAAAAAGACATTTAGAGTTTGTATTATTTCCAGATGAGCAAAAGAATCCCAATTTTTTAAAGATTTAGGAGTATCTTTTAAATTAATTTTTTTTACTTTAAGTATTTTTGAAATTTTTTGTAAAATTTTTTTTTCCATTCAACAAATTAAATTAAGATAATTTTTTTATGATCGTTAATATAACTCTTCAGAGAATTTACAATTTCTTTTTTAAAGAAATAAGAACAAATTAATAATTTATCATATTTAATAGTTAACAAATTACTCGGATGAGAAATTTTCATATCAAAACCACAAAGTATTTTTTTTTGTTTGGTTGTGTCATTGTCAGATAATAATATAATTTTTTTTTTTAAATTATTTGGAAGAAAATTTACAATACTAGTTGCTAATGCGCTCATTCCAAACAAAACTATTTTCTTGTTATTAGGATCTTTAAAAATCTTTATAATTTTTCTTTTTGTAAAATCAGATTTTGTAATATTTTTTTTTAAAAATAAATGATCTTTATTTTTTTTAATTAAATTATCTCTATCAAAAATTTTTTTTGCATAAATAAAAAGATTAGGATTTCCCTCAAATATTTTCAAAACTTTAAAGCCATGGCTATTAAGTATAGACGTAATTGTATTTTTGCTAAAATAAGATATATGTTGATGAAAAAAAACTCCAAATGAACCTGACTTTATAATTTCTTTAATATTTGGTACATCAATAAAAATATGACCATTATCTTTTAAAGAGTAACTTACATCATTCAAAAATTTTTTATAGTCATAAATATGTTCAAATAAATTTCTAAAAATTATTAAATCAAATTCATTTTTTTTATAGACACCGGACTTATAAAAGACTGTTTTTATTTTTTTACCAAATTTTTTTTTAGCATTTTTAGATTCATTAGCTGGATCACAGCCATAAACATCCCAGCCAATATTTTTCATTAAATTCATCAAATATCCATCAAATGATGCTATTTCTAAAGATTTGCCCTTTTTAAGATTAACAGAGCTAAAAAAATTCCAAAATTTATGAATTTCTCTTTTCCCCATGCCACTTTTTTTAGGTGATGGACAATTATAATATTTAGAACTGTAAACTTCATTTAAATAACTTTCTTTTACTCGTTTTGTTTGTTGTACCAAATTACATTTTTTACAATATGATACTTGCAAGGGTAATTTCTTAATCCTTGAATTATCTTTTTTTGGAATTGCGCCAAAGTAAAGAGGAAAAGATTTCAAATTATAAAAAATTTTAAAACTTTTGTTTTTACAGAATAAACAACTATTCATTAAAATATTTTATGGTTATATTATTAATTTTATTTCGGAAAGTATTTTTTTATTATTTGTACAAATCAAATTCACTGAGTTTAAACCTGCCTTTTTACAAAGAACTTCACCTTTTGCTTTTTTAATAATATGTATTCCAGCTTCTACATCCCATTCTTTTAAACCATTTCCAAAAAAAACATCGACTGAACCTTTGGCAAGCAAAGCCAAACCGTAAGCAGCTGTTCCTATTCTTAAAACTCCAAGACTTTTATTGTTTAATTTTCTAAATGTAGAAAATTGATTTGAATTATTTTTAGAACTTTCAGAAGGTAATGCTCCAATTATTAAACAGTCTTTTATTTTGTCATTATTTGAAACATTAATTTCAGAACCATTTAAAAAAGCGCTTTTTTTTTCTGATGCATAATACAGTTCTTCAGAAAAAGGATTATAAACAATACCTAATATTGTTTGGGATTTAAATTTCAAGGCTAATGAGATAGCACACATTTTAAGTCCCCTTGTATAATTCACGGTCCCATCTAAAGGATCTATAATCCAGGTATAGTCAGAACCATTATCCTCAAAACCAGACTCTTCAGCTAAAAAATTATGATTTTCGAATTTCAGTTTTAAAATTTCTAAAATTGTTTGCTCACTTAATATGTCTACTTCGCTAACTAAATCTCTATAATTTTTGTTTTTTCGATAAACATAATCAATCTTTTTAAAATAATCTTTAATTATGGTTGCCGATTCTTCTACAGCTTTTAGAGAATGTTTTAAAAACTTACTCATCTATATTTTAATAGTATGTTTTAAACAAAAATTTATCAATGGATCATTTTCATTAAGACCACAAATTTTTTGTAGCACATATCTTTCACCAAAATTTTCAATAAGATATTTAATTTGTTGAGATTGTTCATCTTTCTTATCAAAATATCTTAATGCCGCTAATATTCCAATAGCACAATTTGATGGTAAGCGTTTGCTATAAAGTGCTATTTGAATAGATTTGATCAGTCTATCGTTTTTAGATAATTTTCTTATTGGATCTCTTGCAACTCTTGATATTGGATCAAACAAAAGTTTATTGGAAAATCTTTTTAACTCTTTTTTCATATAATA